>Ga0105046_10011731_pt1 | contig 13610 bp, 10 predicted proteins | sample MAT03_FD_78385 | JGI IMG/M metagenome (GOLD analysis project Ga0105046, IMG submission 78385) | Freshwater microbial communities from Lake Fryxell liftoff mats and glacier meltwater in Antarctica - MAT-03 (megahit assembly) | ecosystem: Environmental > Aquatic > Freshwater > Ice > Liftoff... | reverse complement strand
GGCAGCGTCTTCTGCGACGTCACCGCCACGCGGTCGGAGAAGTCCGCGAAGTAGGTGTCGTCGGACACGCGGTTGTAGTTGAGGAAGCCCGAGAGCCATGGCTGGATCTGCTGGCTGTGCTTCCACGACATGGCCCAGCGCGCCGAGTTGGTGACACGGTCGTCCGGCAGGATTTCGCCGCTTGCCTCGCCGGCGGCGGACTCGAAGAGATAGCGCGCCTGCCCGCCGAGTTGCAGTCCGCGGCGGACCATGAAGCGCGGCACGAACGTCGCATCGTAGTTCGGCGCGATGTTGAAGTAATAGGGTGTCGCGATCTCGAAGCCGCGGATCTGCGTGGAGCCGATCGTCGGGGTCAGGAAGCCGGACTTCCGTTCATTTGACAGCGGAAACTCGAGCCACGGCGCGTACATCACCGGCACATCGAGAAAGTACACGCGTGCACCGCGCGCCGTGCCGATGCGCCGCGCCTTGTCGATCTCGATGTCGTCGCTGCGCAGGTACCAATCGTTGTTCGGGGCCACGCACGTGGTGTAGCGCGCGTCGGTGCCTGAATAGAGGTCGGGACCCTCGAACCGGATGACCTTGGCTTCACCGCGCGACGCGTTCTCGCTGATGAAGAAGCGGGGTTCGTCGAAATATCCGATCTCGCGCGACCGCTGGAACTTGACCTCGGGTCCGGAGATCCAGTCAAGACCCCGGCGCAACGTGACGTCGCCCTTGCCCCAGACCTCGTCGTTGTCGAAATCGTATTGCAGCCAGTCGGCCAGCACCGTTTCGCGCCGCGTGCGCAACTCGACCTTGCCTGCGGCCTCAATCCGCTTTTCGCTCGATCCTTCCAACCGGTCGGCGCGCAGATAGATCGCGCCGCGCTCCTCCGGCGCGCTGGTGGGCGGCGGTGGCAGGGGCGACAACGTCGCCGGCACCTGCGGCCGCGACGCGCCGGCCAGGTCGACCACGCGCGGCGGATCGGTGTCGACCGTGCCGGCACGACTGGCACCTGCCGCCGCTTTGGGCGCGACCGGCGCAATTTCGCGCGCGAGCTTGAGCGTCAGCTCCTGCGCGGCCAGCGGGCCGGACAGGCACACGCTCACCGCCGAAGCGGCGACGACAGGCCAGCGCGGGAGGAGGGACTTCATCAGGGCCGGTTTGCTAAAATGAGGCATTCTAGCCTGCCCGTGCGCGCGCCCATGGCGGCAGGCGCGGCGCGCGCGTGCCGGTCCCCACGGTTCGTCCCGCGCGGCGTCGCGCAACACACACCTGATACCGATGCTTCCTTCCGCCGCCGACCCGCGACTTGATGCGCTTGTGCAATGGCTGGAGCGCACCATGGGCACCACCGCGTACGTACTGGCCCCTGCCTCCGCCGACGCAAGTTTTCGCCGCTACTTTCGCGTCACCCTGGCGCAACCGCTTGCCATGGCGCCTGCCGCGGCCACGCTGATCGTGATGGATGCGCCGCCGCCGCAGGAAGACTGCCGGCCGTTCGTGCACGTCGCCGCACTCCTGCACGCCGCCGATGTCCATGCCCCGGCCGTCTTCGCGCAGGACCTGGAGCAAGGCTTCCTGTTGTTGGGCGACCTCGGCAACACCACGTACCTCGACGCACTGAACGACAGTACGGCGCGCGACCTCTACATGGACGCCATCGAAGCCTTGCTGCGCTTCCAGGCAACGTCGCGCGAACGCGTGCTCCCCGCGTACAGCGAAGCTTTGCTGCGCCGCGAACTCGAGCTCTTTCCCGAGTGGTACGTGGGGCGTCATCGCGGTCACGTACTCACCACCACGGAGCGCGCCACGCTCGATCGCGTGTTCGCCGTGCTGATCGCCAACAATCTCGCGCAACCGCAGGTCTTCGTCCATCGCGACTTTCACTCGCGCAACCTGATGGTGAGCGCGCGGAACCCCGGCGTGCTCGATTTCCAGGATGCGGTGTTCGGTCCCATCACCTACGACCTGGTCTCGCTGCTGCGCGACGCCTACATCGGGTGGGACGAGGAACGCCAGATCGACCTCGCCGCGCGGTACTGGGACCGCGCCCGCAAGACGGGCGTGCCGGTCCACGCGGACTTCGGCGCGTTCTGGCATGACTTCGAGTGGATGGGTGTGCAGCGGCAACTCAAGGTGCTGGGCATCTTTGCGCGCCTTTGCCATCGCGACGGCAAGGACGGCTACCTGCAGGACATGCCGCGCGTGATGAGTTACCTGCGCCGCGCATGCGCGCGCTATCGGCAGCTCGAACCACTGTTGGTGCTGCTCGACGCGATGGATGCGCGCCCGCGCACCGTCGGCTACACGTTCTGATGGCAGCACCGCGCACGGCGATGATCCTCGCCGCCGGACGCGGCGAGCGGATGCGTCCGTTGACCGATGCCACGCCAAAGCCGATGCTCGCCGCCGGCGGCAAGCCACTGATCGCCTGGCAGATCGAGGCACTGGCGCGCGGTGGCTATCGCCGGATTGTGATCAACGCTGCGCACCACGCTGCGCAACTCACCGCAGCCCTGGGTGACGGCCACAGTTTCGGTGTCGACATCGCCTGGTCGATCGAAACCGAGCCGCTGGAGACCGCAGGGGGAGTCGCGACCGCGATGCCGCTCCTGCCTGCCGGACCGGTACTGATCGTGTCGGCGGACATCGCCACGGCCTTCGATTACGGCGCGCTCGCAGCGCGGGCAGACGCCATCGCTGCAGGTGGCAGTGCACGCGTGCATCTCGTCATGGTCCCCAATCCGCCGTTCCATCCGGACGGCGACTTCGCGTTGGAGGGGGGCATGATCAGGGCCGCTGGAAAGTCCCGGCTTACCTTTGGCAACATCGGGTTGTACGATACGGCCCTATTCAGCGAACTTCCCCGCGGGGTCAAGCTCAAACTGTTTCCTCTCTACCTGCAATGGATCGCCCGAGGCCTGGTGTCCGGCGAGTACTTCGACGGACGCTGGGCCAACATCGGTACCCCGGAAGATCTCGCCCATCTCGACCACCGGCTGCGCACCCACGAGGTGTGACACCCACTTACTGCACAAGGAAACCCCGCATGCATCCGTCGTCCAACCCCATCCTCGATTTCTCGGGCCTCCCCCGCTTCGATGCCATCCGGCCCGAGCACATCGGCCCCGCCGTCGATACCTTGCTGCAGGAGGCCCGGCAGACCGTTGAGGCCATCGCGCACGACTCTGCCACCCCTTCGTGGGACAACGTGGTCGAACCGCTGGCCAGCAGCCTTGATCGCCTCGATCGCGCCTGGGGTGCAATCCGGCACATCAACGCCGTGGTGAACACGCCCGAGCTGCGCGACGCGTACAACGCAAGTCTGCCCCACGTCATCGCGTTTCATACCGATCTCTCGCAGGACCTGCGCATCTACGACAAGTACCGCGCGCTGCGCGCGCAAGCCGCTTTCGCTGCCTTGGCACCCGACCAACGCAAGCTGATCGACAATGAACTGCGCGATTTCAAGCTGGGTGGCGCCGAACTCGACGCCGCCGGCAAGGCGCGTTTCAAGGCACTGCAGGAAGAACTCGCTGAATTGTCGACGCAGTTCGAAGAGCACCTGCTCGATGCCACCAATGCATGGGCGCTGTATGTCTCCGACGCCGCCGAACTCGCTGGCGTGCCGCAGGATGTACTGGCCGCGGCGCGCGATGCCGCCGCGGCCGACGGCAAGGACGGCTGGAAACTCACGTTGCGGATGCCGTGCTACCTGCCGGTCCTGCAGTACGCACGCAACCGCGAGCTGCGCCAACGGATCCATGAGGCCTATTGCACGCGCGCCTCGGAGCTTGGCGCGAACAAGGACTGGGACAATTCCGCGATCATCGAGCGCATCCTTGCGCTGCGCCTGCAGGCAGCGGAGCTGCTTGGGTATCGCAACTACGCCGAAGTCTCGCTGGTGCCCAAGATGGCCGGCAGCCCCGACGAAGTCATCACCTTCCTGCGCGACCTGGCGCGCCGCGCACGACCCTACGCCGAGCGTGACTACGCGGAGCTAGCCGCGTTCGCGCACACCGAACTCGACCTCCCGGACTTCGCACCTTGGGATCGCGCGTTCGCCGCGGAGCGCCTGAAGGCGCAGCGTTACGCGTACTCGGAACAGGAAGTTCGGCAGTACTTTCCTGAAGACCAGGTGTTGCAGGGACTTTTCCGCGTGGTCGAAACCATCTACGGCGTGACGATCCGCGAAGCGCACGCCGCGACGTGGCATCCGTCGGTACGATTCTTTGACATCCGGGATCGCCATGACGTGCTCGTCGGCCAGTTCTACTTCGACCTCTATGCGCGCGAAGGCAAGCAGGGCGGCGCATGGATGGATGACGCGATCAACCGCCGGCATGTCGCCGGTGCCATCCAACATCCGGTCGCGTACCTCACCTGCAATCTGTCCGCGCCCGTGGACGGCAAGCCGGCCACGTTTACCCACGACGATGTCATCACCATTTTCCACGAATTCGGCCACGGCCTGCACCAGCTGCTCACGCGGGTCGATGTCGCCGGCATCTCCGGCATTCAGGGTGTCGAGTGGGACGCCGTCGAGCTGCCGTCGCAGTTCATGGAAAATTTCTGCTGGGAATGGGACGTGGTGCAGCACATGTCCCGCCACGTCGACACCGGGCACGCATTGCCGCGTGCGCTGTTCGACAAGATGACCGCCGCCAAGAACTTTCAAAGCGGCATGGCCACGATGCGCCAGGTCGAGCTCGGTCTCTTTGACATGTTGCTGCATGCGCGCGCCGCGGTGGACACGACGGCACCGCAAGCCACGCTCGATGCGGTGCGCGGGGAAGTCGCCGTCGCGAAACACGCGCCTTACGATCGCATGATGCAATCGTTCGGCCATGTGTTCGCCGGTGGTTATGCCGCCGGCTATTACAGTTACAAGTGGGCCGAGGTGTTGTCGGCGGATGCCTTTAGCCTGTTCGAGGAACAGGGCGTGCTGTCGCCGGATGCCGGCGCCCGATTCCGCGATGAAGTGCTGGCGCGTGGCGGCAGCCGGCCGGCGCTGGAGTCCTTTGTCGCCTTCCGCGGCCGTCCGCCGGAGCTCGACGCGCTGCTACGTCACCATGGCATGGCGGCGACCGCGTAGGATAAAAAGTGTCGGGGCCGCCGGCCGGTGATGGCGCCCCGGCTATGACTTCGGCATAATCGCAGGTTCATTGCCATGTCTCGAGGAGGCCCCATGCTTAAGTCAACTTTGCGCTGGATGCTCGGGATCGCCGCCATCGCCGTTGCGGGGCATACGCTCGCCCAGGCCACGCAGGTCTACCGTTACACCGATGCCGACGGCAAGGTCGTCTATTCCGACCGGGCGCCTCCGCCAAATGCCAAGGGTGTCCAGACCAAGCGGCTGGGGGGCAATTTCGTCGAGACCAGCGAGCCCAGTATCGCGGCCCAGCAGGCGTCCGAGAAGTATCCGGTCACGCTGTTCACCTTCGACTGCGGCGAGGTGTGCCAGAACGCCGAATCGCTGCTCAACAAGCGCGGCGTGCCGTTCTCGATCGTCAATGTGCAGGACGACGAGGCCGGTCGCGCGCGGCTCCAGGCGCTGACCAACGACGACAAGGCGCCGGTCCTGGCCGTGGGCGACCAGCTGATCGTCAAGGGTTTCAACGAACCGCGCTGGCAATCAACCCTCGACCAGGCCGGCTACCCGAAGACCCCCGCCCCGCGCCGCGCGGCACCCCAGGCAAGGCCTGTGGACTCGAATGCCACGCCGCTTCCGCCGGTGGCCGCGGACGGCACGCGTTCGCTTGCCCCGCCAGCCAAGGGCGGGGATTACCCCAAGCAGTAAGTCGCGTTACCCTTCACCCCCGTACCGATCGCGAATCCAACGCGATCAGTACCGGTGCGCCCACCATGATCATCAGTGCCTGGAACGTCAATTCCCTAAATGTCCGGCTGCCGCGCCTGCTCGGCTGGCTCGCCGCCACGCGCCCTGATGTCGTGTGCCTGCAGGAAACCAAGCTCGAGGACCACAAGTTTCCAGTGGCCGACCTTGAGGCCTCCGGCTACGTCGCGCACTACACCGGGCAGAAAACGTACAACGGCGTTGCGATCCTGGTACGGCAAGGTCTCGAGGTGCACGACGTCGCCATGGGCCTGCCTGGCTTCGACGATCCGCAGCAGCGCGTGATCGCCGCGACGGTGGCGGGCATCCGCATCATCGGTGTCTATGTGCCCAACGGGCAGGCGCTCGATTCGGACAAGTACCCGTACAAGTTGACATGGCTGAAGGCACTGGCGGCGATGCTGCAGGCAGAGTTGGCCGCGCATCCACAACTCGCGGTGCTGGGCGATTTCAACGTCGCGCCGGACGACCGCGATGTGCACGATCCGGCGGCGTGGGTCGGCCAGGTGCTGGTGTCGCCACCTGAACGCGCAGCGCTGCAAGTGTTGCTCGACGCCGGCCTCACCGATAGCTTCCGCCTGTTCAAGCAGCCCCCCAACACGTTCTCGTGGTGGGACTACCGGATGCTGGCGTTTCCCAAGAACCGTGGCCTGCGCATCGATCTCATCCTGCTGTCGCAGGCGCTGGCTGCGCGCTGTACCGGCAGCCGCATCGACCGCAGTGCGCGCAAGGGCGAGAAACCTTCCGATCACGCCCCGGTGCTGGTGGAACTGCGCGAGCCATAGCATCTACGGGGACCACTGGACATTTTTTCACCGTATGTTTTTCTCCGCGTCTTATGGTCTTCGCTTCCCCGATCTTCCTGTTCCTGTTCCTGCCGCTGACGCTGGCGGCGTACTTCGTGCTGCCGCGCGCGTGGCGCAACGGCGTGTTGCTGGTGGCAAGCCTGGCGTTCTACGCATGGGGCGAGGCGGGCTACCTGTTGCTGGTACTCGGATCCATCGCGTTCAACTATGTGCTGGGTGGCGCGATCAGCAACGCAGCATCACCGTCACGCCGCCGTGGCTGGCTGGCGGTGGCCATCACCGGCAACCTCGCGCTGCTCGCAATTTTCAAATACGCGAACTTCGCCGTCGCCAACGTCAACGCGCTGGCGCCGGTACTGGCGATCACGCCGCTGGCATTGGCCGCGATCCCGTTGCCGCTCGGCATTTCGTTCTTCACGTTCCACGCGATTTCGTATGTGGTCGACGTGTACAAACGCAACGCCGACGCCGAGCGTAACGTACCGCGCTTCGCGCTCTACATCCTGCTCTTTCCACAACTGATCGCGGGGCCGATCATCCGCTGGCGCGACATTGCCGCGCAGCTGCGCTCGCGTGAGCACCGGCTGGCCGACTTCAGCGTGGGCGTGCGCCGCTTCGTCCTCGGCCTCGGCAAGAAGGTGCTGATCGCCAACACGCTGGGGCAGGTCGCCGACCGGATCTTCGCGCTGCCCGCCGCCGAACTCACCACGCCGCTCGCGTGGCTGGGCCTCGTCTGCTACACGCTGCAAATCTATTTTGATTTCTCAGGGTACTCCGACATGGCCATCGGCCTGATGCGCATGCTCGGCTTTCGCATCCTCGAGAACTTCAACTATCCGTACATCGCCCGCAGCGTGCGCGAGTTCTGGCGGCGCTGGCACATCTCGCTGTCGAACTGGTTCCGCGATTATCTCTACATCCCGCTAGGCGGCAACCGGCGCGGCGAGACGCGCGCGTACGGCAATCTGGTCCTCGTGTTCGTGCTGTGCGGCCTCTGGCATGGGGCAAGCTGGCCCTTCGTGCTATGGGGCGTCTGGCACGGCCTCTTCCTGGTCGTCGAACGGGCGTGGCTCGATCGCGCGCTGGTGCGCGTGGGCCCATTGGCACACGTGTACGCGATGCTGGCGGTGATGGGCGGCTGGGTGCTGTTCCGCTGCGAGACCTTGCCGCAGGCGGGCGCATGGTACGCAGCGCTTGCCGGGTTCGCGCAAGGCGATGCCCTGCGGCATCCGCTCGCGGAATTCCTTGATCCACAGGTGGCACTGACCCTTGTCATCGGCGTGATTTTCGCAACGCCTGCAGCGCGGACTCTTGGCCGCTGGCGCGATCGCGTGGCCATGGGCGGCGGATTCACCGGCCGCAGCGTCCTCACGGCCGACATCGGGTGGACCATTATCGTCTACGTCGCCGCATGCGCCATGCTGGCGGCCGGCACCTACAATCCCTTCATCTACTTCCGGTTCTGACGATGGTGGCCGACCCGCTCGCCCTTCCACCCGTTCCACCACCAGCAGCCGCCGATCATCCGTGGCGTGATCGCGCGATGGCGGCCGTCTTCGCGCTGGGGTTGGTACTACCGGGGTTGGCATTGCTGTCCACGTGGAAGGCCACCACCACGCGCTTCGAGAATCGCGCGATGGCGCCGTGGCCGGCACCGGCATTCGCGCGCAACTTCGCACCCGGTTTCGAACGCGCCTTCGCCGATCGCTTCGGCGGCCGCGACTTTCTCGTGCGCCTGCATCACGGGACGTTGCTGCGTACCTTCGGCGTGTCAGCCCTCGGTACAGTCCTGCCCGGCACCGATGGCTGGTTCTACTGGCTGGGCGAGGACGGACAATCGCTGGCCGGCCATTTTCGCGGGACGGCAGACTTCCCGCAGCGCGACGTGGACGCCACCGTCGCGGAGTTGGGGCGGCGCCTTGACTGGCTGGCAGCACAAGGCATCGCCTATGTCGTCGTCGTCGTCCCGGAGAAGTTCACCATCTACCCGGAGCACCTGCCGGCATGGGTCGCGCGCAGCACCGCGCCTTCGCCACTCGATCGCGTGCGCGACGCGATAGTGCGCGATGGCCGCGTCAACTTCATCGACCTGCGCTCGGCATTGCGCGAAGCCAAGGCGCGCGAACGCGTGTACTTCAAGACCGACTCCCATTGGAATTTCAATGGCGCGGTCGTGGGCTACGAAGTGCTCATGCGCGCCGTGATCAAGGCGTTGCCGCCCGGGACGCTGACGGACTTCGCGCCTGCGCCACGACCCGCGTACGTTCCCGGCGTGGACTTCTACCGCGGTGATCTCGTGCAGATGCTGGGGCTATCCTCACGCGTACGCGAAGACGACGTCGCGCCACTGGGCAAGGTTCTGGGCGACGCGACCGGCCGTTGCGCGCGGCGCATCGACAAGGGTGAGTATCCGGGCTTCGAGTACTTCGTTTGCGACCGGCCCGGATTGCCCCGCGCGGTCATCTTGCGCGACTCGATGGCGATCCCGCTGATCCCGCTGCTATCGGAGAATTTCAGCCGGGTGGTCTACGCGTCCACCCGCAAGCTCGATCGCGCTCTGATCGAGCGGGAGAAACCCGACATCGTGATCGAGGAGCTGGTGGAACGCTCGTTGCATGCGCCCGGCGCGCTGCCGATGGATCGCTAGTCGCGACACAATTTCATCGTGATCCTATCGGCGAGGTTCAGCCTCGCAGGCTCGCCGGCGACATATCCGCGAGGCTGAAGCCTCGCCTACAGTGCGCCGGAACCATCGACTTATCCGCGCATGCCCTTGCGCAACTCGGGCTCCATGCCCAATTCCTGGATCTTGCGCGTGAGCGTATTGCGGCCCCAGCCAAGCCACGCGGCGGCCTCCATCCGATGCCCGCCGGTGTGTGCCAGTGCGCGCCGGATCAGTGTCTTCTCGAACTCCTGCTCGAGGCGATCGCCCACATTGCGTTCGCCGCGCGCGAGTGCCTGCGCCAGTTCGCGGTCCAGCGCCTGATGCCAATCCGGTTCGCCGGTGGTGCCTGTCGCAAGCGGTGCCTCGAGCACTTCCGGCGGCAGGTCGGCCACGTCCACGCGCTGTCCGGGCGCCATCACCGTCAACCAGTGGGAGATATTCTCAAGTTGTCGCACATTGCCCGGAAAGGCAAACAGCGTCAGCGCCTTGATGGCATCCTCGGTGAGGACTTTCGGTTCGGTGGCGAGATCACGTGCGCTCTTCAACAGGAAGTGTCGCGCCAGTGCCGCGATATCGTCGGGACGCTCGCGCAGCGCGGGCAGGCGCAGACGCACCACGTTCAACCGGTGCATCAGGTCCTCACGGAAGAGCCCAAGCCGCACCCGTTCCTCAAGATTCTGGTGCGTGGCCGCAATGATCCGCACGTTGGCGCGCAGCGGCGCATGACCACCTACGCGGTAGTACTCGCCGTCGGCCAGCACGCGCAACAGGCGGACCTGCAGATCGGAGGGCATATCGCCGATTTCATCGAGAAACAGCGTACCGCCCTCGGCCTGCTCGAAGCGCCCGCGGCGCAGCGCCTGCGCGCCGGTGAAGGACCCGCGCTCATGCCCGAACAGTTCTGACTCGAGCAGATCCTTGGGGATGGCCGCAGTGTTGATGGCAACGAAGGGCATGGCAGCACGCGGGCTGTGCCGATGCAATGCGCGCGCGACCAGTTCCTTGCCGGTACCCGACTCACCGGTGATCATCACCGTGGTGTTGGATTGCGACAGGCGACCAATCGCGCGAAACACCTCCTGCATGGCCGGTGCCTGGCCGAGGATCTCCGGCGTCTCGTTGACGACGCCGGTCTGCGGTGCAATGACCGCCGTCTCCGTGGTCGCGCGCCGGATCAGCGCCATCGCGTGATCGACGTCAAAGGGTTTCGGCAGGTACTCGAAGGCTCCGCCCTGGAACGCCGCCACCGCGCTGTCGAGATCCGAATACGCGGTCATGATGATCACGGGGATCTGCGGAAAGCGCTCCTTCACCTTGTTCAACAGCGCGAGTCCGCTTTCTCCCGGCATGCGGATGTCGGAGACCAGTACCTGCGGTTCACTGACGGCGAGCGCCTGCAATACTTCGTACGCCGTGGCGAAGGTCTTGAACGGGATGCCTTCGCGCGCCAGCGCTTTTTCGAGCACCCACCGGATCGATCGATCGTCATCGACGATCCAGACAGCGCGCGTACTGTCACCGCGGGGTGGTTCGTAGTCGTAGGCGTACATGGTGGAGGTCATTCCCTTCTCGCGCGGCTCAAGGGGCGACGCGCGTCAATTCCAGCGGGATCACGATGGTGAACACGGTGCTGCCAGGCACACTGCTCCATTCGATCGATCCGTTGTGTTGGGCCACAAAGGTCTGCGCAATCGTGAGGCCAAGACCACTGCCTCCGTCGCGCCCGGAGACGAGTGGATAGAAGATGCGCTCACGGATTTCTTCAGGCACGCCGGGGCCGTTGTCGTGAATTGACAGCGCCAGCGCCAGGCGATGGCGCTTCTTGGCCAGCGTGACACCCCGGGCAATGCGCGTTTCGAAGCCTATTTGCGGCGAGGTCACGCCATGGGCGAGCGCCTGTGCCGCATTGCGCGCGATGTTCATCACCACCTGCGTCAGTTGCTCCGGGTCGGCTTCGAATTCCGGAATGCTGATATCGAAATCCGACACCATCGCAATGGCAGGAAACTCGGCCTGCACGACACTGCGCACGCGCACGACGATCTCGTGAATGTTGGTGCGGCGGTACGTGGGCAGGCGATGCGGCGTCAGCAACCGGTTGACCAGTGATTGCAGGCGATCGGCTTCGCCGATGATCACCTGCGTGTATTCAATGAGGTGCGGGCGGTCGAGCTCGCCTTCCAGCAACTGCGCTGCGCCACGAATGCCGCCAAGCGGATTCTTGATTTCGTGCGCCAGGCTGCGGATCAGCTCGCGGTTGGCCTGTTGCTGCTCACGCAACCGCTCTTCGCGTGCGATCTTCAATTGCTGGTCGATGTGGCGGAATTCGATCAGCAGCGTTGCATTGCCGGCGTCGATCGACGATACCGTGCACGTGAGGTGCAGGCGGTTGCGCCCGGCGACGCCCAGTTCGATTTCCTGCTCGGTATAGGCCGCGCCACTGACCACCGCCTTGGCGATCGCGCCCTGCAGGCTGGGTGAATCGCCGAAGAGTTCCATGGGTGTGTGTCCCAGGAACTTGACGCGCGAAAGTTCGAAGAGGTTTTCGGCAGCCGGATTCACGAAGATCACGCGTCCGTCGGAACTCAGCATCAGGATCGCGGCCGCGAGCATATCGAGACCGGGATATCTGGGCGAAACGGGGGCCGCCGTCGCCGACGAAGGGAAGAATCGCAGCTTCATTGCGCCATCCCGCCACCGCACACCGCCAACGCCGCACGCACTTCCGTGCATGACAGCATGGTTGGCACAATCTTTAGCAAGTTCCGCGCCCGTACCCGGGCCGGCGGATGACTACCTGGCGGCGGAAAGTTCCTTGCGCAGCGCCTCGATGTTGCGCTCGTGCAATTGCAGCGACTGGCGCAGCCGCGCAATGCGCTCGCGGTACTTATTGGCGTTGCTCTGCTCCTCGGGCAATGGCACGGGTGCGCCATTGGCGTACGTGGTGCGAGCCTCGACCAGTAATTTTTCCTCGGCGGAGAGCTCTTCGGACAGCACCTTGCGGCGCATGTCATCGCGCGAGCGCTGGGTGTCGACGTCGACCTTGGGGAAGCCGGACGGGCTGGGCGTACTTTTCGCGGATGGGCCGATCTTTCGACTTGGCGGATAGTTCTCCGCACCTGGAACGTTGAAGTAGGCCTGTGCCCCAGACGCAGTCGAGCAGCGAAACATCGAGCCATCAACCGGGCGCGGCGCATCGGTACATCCTGATTCCTTGGCCTTCGAGGCCAGTGTCTGCGCTCCGGCAAGGCTCGACGCGAATACGCAGGCGACTGCCGCGCACCATGCGAGCGTGCATACGCACCGTTTTCCAGCATCGAAGACATCGTGGACCATAGCGCTTGAGTGTAGAGCACGCGAGCAGGAAGCAAAAGGGGCAGGCACAAGGCCTGCCCCTGCACTTCCATCAACGCTTGCGCCGCGCGGGGCGCTGACATGAATCCGCGCTTACAGGCTGAAGTACATGTCGTACTCGACCGGATGGGTCGTCATCCGGAACCTGGTCACTTCCTCCATCTTGAGCGTAATGTAAGCGTCGATCATGTCGTTGGTGAACACACCACCGCGCGTCAGGAACTCGCGATCCTTGTCGAGGTAGTCGAGCGCCATGTCGAGCGACGAACACACGGTCGGGATCTTGGCATCTTCTTCCGGCGGCAGGTCGTACAGATTCTTGTCGGCCGGATCGCCAGGATGGATCTTGTTCTGGATGCCGTCGAGACCCGCCATCATCATCGCGGAGAACGCGAGATACGGATTGCAGGTGGGATCGGGGAAGCGCACTTCGATGCGGCGGCCCTTCGGGTTCGACACATACGGAATGCGGATGGAGGCCGAGCGGTTGCGCGCCGAGTACGCCAACTTGACCGGCGCCTCGAAGCCCGGCACCAGGCGCTTGTACGAGTTGGTGCCCGGGTTGGTGATCGCGTTCAAGGCGCGGGCATGCTTGATGATGCCGCCGATGTAGTAGAGCGCCATTTCCGACAGGCCTGAGTAGCCGTCGCCGGCGAAGAGGTTCTTGCCGCCCTTCCAGATCGACTGGTGGACGTGCATGCCCGAGCCATTGTCGCCGACGATGGGCTTCGGCATGAACGTCGCGGTCTTGCCGTATGCGTGCGCGGTGTTGTGAATCACGTACTTCATGATCTGGCACCAGTCGGCGCGCTTGACGAGCGTCTCGAACTTGGTGCCGATCTCGCATTGACCCGCGTTGGCCACGTCGTGGTGATGCACCTCCACTTCAACGCCCATCTGTTCCAGCGCGATGCACATCGCAGAGCGCAGGTCCTGCAGCTGG
>Ga0105046_10011730_pt1 | contig 13611 bp, 1 predicted proteins | sample MAT03_FD_78385 | JGI IMG/M metagenome (GOLD analysis project Ga0105046, IMG submission 78385) | Freshwater microbial communities from Lake Fryxell liftoff mats and glacier meltwater in Antarctica - MAT-03 (megahit assembly) | ecosystem: Environmental > Aquatic > Freshwater > Ice > Liftoff... | reverse complement strand
GTCGATTCGCCCGGCTTCGATCTGGGTCTGAACTTCAACCAGCTTCCAACGCAAAATCCGGGTACGGTCCTTCCTGGCTTCGGTTTCGATTTCGAAGGGACCGGCGTGCGAGTCGATCTCGCCTGGGATGCCCGCCTTGGCTTCGGAATCAGCAACAAGCCCGGCAGCGAGTTCTATCTCGTCAGCGGAGCCACCGAAGACGGCCTGCCGGATGGTAAACCGGTCGAGGAATTGCGAGCGAGCGTCACCGCCTACGCCATCCCGACCGACGATGGTAGTCCCGGTCTCAAAGGCGAATTGGCCCTGGGCCTCACTCGTGCAGTTGTAACCGATGGCACGCCGGCAAAATTGAAAGTGATCGCGACAAACGGCTTGCCGATCTTAGCCCTACCCGGCGAGAGTGCCTCGTTTAAAGTCGAGTTGTTTAAGGACGGCGTGCTCTATAAATCGGGCGACATCGATTCGATCGTGCCTTCGGAAGCACTCACGCTGCCGTTTCTGATGCTCGAATTGAATACGAGACTAGCGGCACAGTTCGGCACGCTTGTCACTAGCCCGGTTTCGTTCGTGCTTGAGTTCGACCCGGAGACGGCCAAGCCGATCTTGGTGCTTGTCGTTCGCGATGCGGATGTGACCTCCGTGAAAATCAGCAATGCCCAGGAACTGGGCTTCGATGCTGTGCAAGAGGCCGAACGAACGGTTGACGATATTGAACGCACCCAACTGTCCATGGTCGCGGCCATCGACATTGCCGACCCGAATGAAGATGGCCGGTTGACCCTGTCCGAGTTGGGCACCGCACCGTTCAACGAGATCTTCGTCCCCGTGCTGCGTGCCGACGCGGCCGTGCGTCTGCATGTGAACACCGATGCCGAGCATCTCACCGGTTTCATCGCTCAGCAAACGGGCCTGGGAGAAGGGGGCCTGTCGCTGCCGGCTATCTCGTTCGATCTGATCGTCGATGCCACGGTGGATTTCACCGCCCTCGCTGAGAAGGACGAAGCGGGCCGACGCCGGCCGAAGCCCGGCATCGAGACGCTGCAATTTGACAATATCACACTGGATGTTCGCAAGTTCCTCGAAACCGTCGTGCTGCCATTGGCACAAACTGCGGCCAAGGCCCTCGACCCGATCCTTGGCGTGCTCGGCGATTCGGTCGACGATCCGGATGCCTTACTCAACAAGCGTATCCCGTACATCAGCGAAATGTTGGATCAGAACATCACTGTCGGCCAGGTTCTTGAGAAGTTGCAACTGGACGACGAAGTGAAGAAGTTTCTCGAGTTTTTCGGCAAGTTGGCCGACCTCGGTCAAGTGGCAACTGCCTATCTGCAAACGCCTGAATTCTTGGCACATTCCGAGGATGGCAAGTTCACCTTCGGCGGGCTCGAGTTGGTGATGGATCAAGATCATCCGTTGTATTTCGGCAAGGTAAAGGCCCCGGTGCCGATCGATTTGAAGTACGCGGTTGATAGCCTGCAAGACGTGGAGTTGTTTAGCTTCATGTCGGCCGCCCCGGAAATCGCGACCGTCGCGGGCGGTGGCTTCAAGATCGATTTGTTTAGCCCGGAGACGGTGTTCAACTTCCTGCTGGGTGAACCGGTGGATCTGGTCAGCTTCGGCCTGCCCGAGGTGAACATCGGTGGCGAGGAAACCGAACTCTTCAAATTTAAGTTCGACGACCTGGAGTTCGGGGTCAAGGCTGACGCATCGCTCAACACCAATCTTCGGATCGTTTACGATTCTCTCGGCATTCAGAAGGTCGTGGACGCCGCCAACGCGGGTGACGACGTCGATTACTCCGATCTTCTCGACGGATTCTACATCTTGAACAGCCCCGACCACCCCGAACTGGGAGTCGGAGCATCGTTTACGGGCGAAGGTGGCGTCAACATCGGCGACGGAGCCTTTGTCGCCAAGGGCAAAATTCGCGGCGGTGTCTCGTTGGCGATGGAAATTATCGACCCGAACAACGATGGCAAGCTGCGGCTCGATGAGATCCTGGCTCTTACCAACGACTTCAAGAATCCGGAGAACTTGTTCAAGCTCTTTGAACTCACAGGTTCGGGTGAATTCAGCGCCTCAGGCGAAGTCAGCATTTACGGCGTCGGCTTTAGCGGCGACACGGGCCTGGTAGGCGGCAGCTTCTCCTTGCAAGACTTGTTGTCCCCGTACTTTGATGGAGACCCCCTCCCTGCGGAGCCGGCCATCTTTGCCCAGCCCGTCACCGAGGGCGGACAAACTTACCTGCGATTGAATATCGGCCGATTCGCCGCCGATCGAATCGCTGCCGTTAAAGATTTGGACGGCATTGTTTTGACCGACACCGACGACACGACCGGCATCGCCGTGAAGGTCACGCAATCGGGCCAGAATTACACTGTGACCATTAACAATGTGAGCCAGACGTTCAACGGCAATTTCTCCAAGATTCTGGCCACGGGCTCGGACGCGAGCGACTTCATCGACCTCGCAGGCGTTCAGACACCCGCTGAAATCGAGGGCAACGGCGGTAGCGATTCCATTCGAGGCGGTTCAGGCAACGATACGATCACAGCGGGAAGCGGAAACGACACGGTCGAGGCCGGGAACGGCAACGATCAAATTGCCGGTGGGGATGACAACGATCTGCTCAAGGGTCAACGGGACAATGACACGATCCTGGGTGAAGACGGGCTCGACACTCTGGAAGGTGGCGACGGCAACGACTCTCTGGTGGGAGAACGCGGAGACGACACGCTCCGGGGTGATGCAGGCAACGACACGTTGGATGGCTCGATCGGAGACGACTTGCTCGAAGGCGGAGCAGACAATGACGCTCTCTTTGGCGAACGTGGTAACGACACTCTTCGTGGCGGAAGTGGCGACGATGTGCTCGACGGTGACGTGGGCAACGACCGCCTCGAAGGGGACAGCGGCAAGGACACTTTGACCGGTGGCCTCGGTAACGATAGTCTCGACGGCGGGGCAGGCGACGATGTGCTAACGGGTGAAGGAGGAAACGACAGCCTCACAGGTGGTGCCGACGCGGACGCCCTCTCGGGCGATACCGGCAACGATACACTCGTGGCCGGCCGCGGCGACCGTTCAGTCGATGGTAGTGAAGACATCGATACTCTGGTCTTCGACGATTCGGCATCGACCACATCACTCATCGCGAGCTTGAGCGAAGGCAATATCAGCGCCGGCGGCTTGATTCCTTACACGAACATCGAAAGCATCGAAATCAGGCTCGGTTCGAAAGGCGACGAATTCACAGTTCTCGGCACTTCGGTGCCAACGGCCATCCACGGCGGTCCGGGTGCCGACCTGATCCGGGTGAAGGCGGCCGTTGGCAAGCTCGACGTTCATGGTGCGACTCCTACACTCGCGGACGATCAAACCGACACGCTGCGACTCGATCGGGCGGCCGATCAAAATGGGTTGACGGGTGATATCGAAGTGGCCACGATTACCGGCTTCGGCTTGCCCAAAATCGGTTATCTCGGCATCGACGCGCTGGAAGTGCAGCTCGGCTCTGGAGCCGACGTCGTAACTGTGAAGGGCACGAGCGGTTCGGCCAGCATCTTCGGCAACGGCGGCAACGATGTCGTCAACGTGGAGAATATTGGGCCGGCGAGCGGCACCGCCTACAACCTGAATCTCAATGGCGGAGCAGGTGATGACGAAGTCGTGGTCAAGGTTGACGATGCTGCGATCCCAAGAAATCTCGCCCAACTCAAGTTTGGAACCGAGCTTGAGAAACTGACTATTCGCGACCTCGATACGACGGTGAAGTCCGAGTGGAAATACACCGAGAGCGAATTGGAAGCGAGAGCGAATGGGACGAAATACTTGTCGCTGCTGACGGCCGGCGCGGGTGCAACCTACATCGATTCGGGTGCGGCCGGAGTGACGGGTGGCGATACCCTGTCCATCCTCGACACGGCCAATGCTCCGCAAACCGTCGTCATCGGCGACGAAGCCGTTCGCATCGTTGAAGGACAAAACGTTGTAAATCCGAGCGGAGCCTCGGAGGCCCCATCAGGTATTCCTGCCCTCTCTTCCGACGGTAGGCTGCTGTATGTGCCCGACGCATCAGGAACGGTGAAGGTTTACAAACGTGACCCGGCAACCGGAGAGCTAACGTTCTTAAATTCTCCGGAAGCCTGGGGCGTTTCGGGCACACTGAATGCCACCGCATCGAACTCCATGCCGACGATCGCCGCCGCAGGGAGCATCCTCCTCGTCGGCGCCCCCGATGTCGGAAGTGGCCGCGTCACTGTCTTCCGAAAGGGACCGGATGGGTGGTCCTTCGAGCAGGAACTCCTCGACTCGAATCTTCGAGGTACGGGGGACCGCTTTGGAGCTTCAGTCGCCACGGATGGCACCACGATTGTTGTCGGCTGGACTGGCAACGGCACACTTCCGCAGGACGACTACGGCGGGGTATACGTCTATCGCCAAGACGCCGGTGCTTGGAAAGCAATTGCTTACCAGGCCAACAATCGGCCAGAGGGCACGGGTTCGTCCGTAGCAGTCTGGGGTGACTATGTGGCAATGGGCCGACCGGACGCATCGACAGGCCGCGGCATTGTGAGCATTCTCAAGATCGACTCGGCTTCGCCCACTGGGCTCACCGGAGTAGCCGGATTCACTGGCCTCCCAAGCTATCCCCGACAAGGAACTGCGCTGGCGATGGCGGATGGCTACGTTTACATGGGCTCGATCAACAGCAACCTGCTTCGAACCGCCCGCCTCACAAACGGCGTTTGGGCAAATGCCGATTTACTCGATTGGGGCGGCACGAACAATAACGCCCAGTTCGGATCGACGCTTGCCGTAAGCGGCAACGTGCTTGTGGCAGGAGCGCCCGGTATAGCGCAAGCATTCGTGTTCGAGCGAACCGACAACGGATTTGTTCGAACGGAATTGACGGCCACTAATCCCGCCCCGGTCTTTGGCGGTTCGGTCGCCATCAACAACGGTCGCGTCGTAGTTGGAACACAGGATTCACCCAGTCAACGAGGAAGTGCCTACGTTTACACATCGAGCGGAGTTGGAAGTTGGGCGTTGGAGAAGCAACTGGAGTTGCCTGGCACTCGGGAAACCTACGTGACCAGCGTCGTGGGTGTGGTCGGAGCACAGATCTTCCTGGGGAACAACAGTAGCACGGACACGATCACTATCCGGGAGAACTTACTCGTCCTCGCCCCCGGCGCGACGCAAGCAGTGCTCTCGCCCAATGGAGATTTACTCTACGTGGTCAGCCCGAATGGCGTCACGGTCTTTTCCGTTGTCAATTCGGACCTGAAGGCCAAGCAAGCCTTCGTGTTGCCGGGCGGCACCGGACTCACCATGAGCCCGGACGGTAAATTTGTGTTCGTCGCCAATCCAGGCGACTCAGGGGTATGGCGGTTGAATCGCGATCCCTCGACCGGACGCGTCTCCTCCGCGATGGCCATCGGGCTGCTCAGTTCGCCTGGCCCGGTCACTCCGCTGACCTTTGTGACACCGACCCTGGCCGTTCAAGCGAGTCAAGGTTCCAATGACGCGTGGTTTTGGAACTACAACACGACCAACGGCACCTTCTCCAGCCCGCAACCGTTCATTGGAACTCCGGGCCTGATCGAGCCGACGGCCATTGCGGTCAGCCCCGATGCCAAGCATGTTTACGTTGCCGCGAGTGGGGAAGACACGATTGTGACTTTCTCGATCAACGGGCAGCAGGCGATTTATCAAGGTCTTCTCCGCAACAACAAGAACGGCCTTCGCGGCATGGCTGGGGTGAGTGCTCTCACGGTTAGCCCCGATGGCCTGCATGTGTTCGCCACGGGTAAGACTGGCGATTCGCTGATTGTCTTCCGTCGCAATCTGACGACGGGAGAGTTGACGCCGGCACAACGATTGGGCCAAGGTACGCTCGGGGCCGGTGGGCTCGACGCACCGATCGGAGTCTTTACTGCGGGACCGTCGAACAACTACATGATCCAGACTGTGAGTGCGGGCAGCGGTCCGGCCAGCCCAAGCGGCATCGGCCAGTTCAAACTTGCGCCGATCGTGATCCCGCGTTCGTACAACGTCGCTTTCCGCGGGGTTGACGTGGTCACGGTAAACACGGCCAACGCGGCCGACACCGTTCAACTCGGTAATGTGACGCCAGCCGTTATCGTCAACACGGCCGAAGGCGACGACGAAGTGATCGTTCAGAAATCATCGGGTGGCGAAGTGGCCGTCAACACGGAGGAGGGGGACGACCGCGTTTCAATTCGAGGCACCGGCGGCAAATGGGTCATCGTCGATACCTCGATCGGTGACGACCGCGTTGATGTCACGCGTGTGGATGCAGGTGTGTCAGCTACCATCTACTTGGGAGCAGGGACCGATCAAGCCAACGTTCTTGGCACCGGCTTGATCGGCGGCATTGCTATTCTTGGCGAAGGACAACCGGCTGGAACGCAAGATGTCGTTTCGTTCAATCCGGCGGGATTGGCTTACTCGGGCACGCTGAATCAGAACAACACGCTCGTCAGTCCCAACGGCAACGTCAAGGTGAACGGATTCGGACAGATGAGCTACTCGGGCATTGAAAACCCGAAGATTGTCGTTGCTCCCATCGTGACTGCCGCCGACCTCACAATCGCGGAAGGTGCTGGCGTGATCTTGAACGCGAATGTTTCCGTTCCTTCCAACACCGGTCTCAATGGTGTGAGTTGGGATCTCGATGGCGATGGCTTCTTCGGGGACGCGGTCGGCACGAGCGTATCGCTGACTTGGGCCGATCTCGTCGCTCTCGGGATCGGGGACAATGGCGTTCACGCCATCGCCATCCGAGCCACCGATGGCGAAGGACTCACTGGCGAAGGCCTGCTGCGACTGACGATCACGAATGTCGCCCCGACGGTCGTCCTCACGGCCCCATCGTCCGTGAATGCCGGCACGAGCTTTAAATTGCAACTGGCTTATTCAGATCCGGCCGACGATACGATCACGGCCGTGAAGGTGAGCTGGGGCGATGGCGAGACCACAACCTACAGTGGGCGGCCAACGGAACTGTCGCACACCTATGCTCCGGGCATTGTCGGCGGTGCGAAGGAGATCAAGATCGTCTCGATCACTGACGAGGACGACACGCACACGAGCACGGCATCCAAATCGATCAATGTTGTCGCAGTCGATCCGGCTCGCCGCACGCTGTCGGGCGAGGCAACAGCGGTTGAAGGAACTGACTATCGACTCACTCTCACGGCAAGTGGAGCGGGGAGCGTTGATGGGTGGATCGTGAACTGGGGCGATGGAACGACCCAAGATGTGAACGGAGCAATCGCCTCGATCGGGCACCGCTTCGACGGCCCAGCGACCTACACCATCTCGGCCGTGGTCCGTCAGAGCGGCGGGGGAGTTGTTCAAGCTGACAACACTCTAACGGTCGCAGCGAGCAACATGGCCCCGAGAGTCACAGCCAACGGGCCGACTTCGATCAACGAAGGGAACTACACCTTGAACTTTGCCGCCAGCGATGACGGCCCGGATACCGTGCAATCGTGGTCAATCAATTGGGGCGATGGCAGCACATCGACGCATGCAGGCAACGCCACCATGGCAATTCATCCGTTCGACATTCCAGGCAGTCACACGGTCGTGGCGACAGCCCAGGATGAAGACGGCAGCTTCTCCGCAGCTCAGCTGACCGTAGTCGTTGCCAACAAAAATCCGGTCATCAACTCGGTGACAAACCAGACGCCCAACGCCAGCGAAGGCGAGCGGGTCGCGATTCAGGTGAAGGCCACCGACTTCTCGGCCGGCGGGCTGACCTACGAGTTCGATTTCCAAAACGATGGCATCTACGAGCAAAGCAATCGAACCGGCCAGGCGACGCATCAGTATCCGACGCAAGGCCTGTTCACTCTCAAGGTGCGAGTGACGGATGCATTCGGCGGCCAGGCGACCCAAACGCTGGCCATCAACGTTAAAAACGCATTGCCTGTTTTCGATCGCCTAAATCAGACGACACCCACGAACGAAGGAGGTGAGATTCAGTTCCAGGTCGTTGCCGAAGATCGAGGCGGCGATGCCATCGACTACGCTTTCGATTTCAACAATGACGGAACCTACGACCAGACATCGCTCGATGGCTCGGCTTCGCATACGTTTGCGGATGATGGCCTGTATCCGGTCAAGATCCGTCTGGGCGATGGCAGTGGAGCATACACGATCAAGACGGTCGATGTTCGCGTGCAGGACGTGTCGCCGATCATCGACCTGACATCCGCTCCGAAGCAGGCGATTCGAGGAGTTCCATTCGCTTTCACACTTGACCTCAATGAAATCACCGATCCGGGGACTGACACGGTCAGCCACTACCGGGTTTACTGGGGCGACGGATCATTCTCGAACTCGAACGGCCTGCAACCTGTGTCGCACACGTATGGGGTAGGTGCGGATTCTTATCCGGTACGGGTCGTGCTGTTCGATGAAAATGGCGAACACCCGTCTGCTGGGAAAATGACAGTGAATGTGATTTCACCGCCGCCGGTCGTGACTCTTGGCAACCCCGCCCAGATCGCGGAAGGGGCCACGTTTGCCGCGTCGGGTTCATTCACCAGCCTGTTGCCCGGCAATGGCTTCACGGCCACGGTCGACTACGGCGACGGATTGGGTGAACAATCTCTCACGTTGGCTGCCGATCGAAGTTTCGCTTTCAGCCATGCCTACGGCGACAACGGCAATTTCACGATCACCGTGGTCGTGACCGATGTCAACGCGCAAAAGGGCACGGCGACACAAGCGATCACCGTCTTAAACGTCGTTCCTGTCATCCACGATATCTTTACTCCGGCCATCGCCGAGGATACCGTGCTCGCCATCAACGCATCGGCGTTCTTGAATGCATATAGCGATGTGCCGGCTGATCCCCTGGCATCGATCAAGATCGTCTCCTTGCCCGCGAACGGAAGCTTGAAGTTGAACGGCAGTGCCGCCACTGTCGGCCAAGTCATCGACCGGGCCAATATCGGCGGTCTGACATTTACGCCAAACGCGAACTGGAACGGGCCATCGAGCTTTGGCTGGCAGGCCTTCGACGGTGATGTGTGGTCAGCGACGGCCCAGGTGTCTCTGAAGATCACGCCGGTAAATGACGCCCCGGTCGCAAACACCGATACGATCACCACGCTGCAAGGCGAGGCAATCACGTTCGCCCCGGCCACGAACGACAGCGATGTGGAAGGAAATACCATCAGCATTGTCAGCGTCGGCTCGGCCGGTCATGGCAGCGTGGTTCTGAATGCAAACGGCACCGTGACTTACACTCCCGTTATGGGCTATGCCGGGCCGAGTGATAGCTTCACTTACACCATCTCCGATGGGCAGGGTGGAAGCGCGATCGGCACGGTTAACGTGAAGATCACCCCGGTCGATGGCCGGGCACCAGGCGTCTATGTGGTTGGCGACATTTTGGTTATCGTTGGCGGCGGAGGAAATGATTGGGTTTCAGTTTCCAAGACCGGCTCCAACGGCTTGCAAGTCGCTGCGACCTTGGGCGGCCAATGGATCAACCAAAGTTATTCTGGCCCGTTCCGTCTTCTCCATGTCGCCGTCTACGACGGGCACGACGGGGTGCAGATTTCCGATAGCGTTACCATCCCGGTTGTCGTGCGAGCGGGCCTCGGCAACGACTATGTGCAAACCTCGAGCGGTGCCGATCGCGTCTTCGGTGACAACGACGATGGCACCGGTTCTGGTCTGGACGTGATCTTCACTCGCGGCGGCGACGACCGCGTTGATGCGGGTGGCGGCCACAACTGGATCGATGTCGGCTCGGGCAACAACATCGTCCGTGCCGGTGACGGCAACGATGGCGTTGTGGCCGGCAACGGCTACGACCAGGTGGATCTCGGCAACGGCATCAACGGGGCCGACGTCGGGGACGGCGGCAGTTTGGTCGTTACCGGCAGCGGTGACGACTGGATTCGTGGCGGTTCGGGTAACGACGTGATCCGAACCGGCGGCGGCAACGACACCGTGGATGCCCAGTCAGGTAACGACGACATTACTCTGCTTGGCGGCGGCTATGTGGATGCCGGATCGGGCAACGATACGGTCACCACGGGAAGCGGCCAGGTTGGTGTCAATGCCGGATCGGGTGATGACTTCGTCCGCATCGGCAGCGGCAAGGCGGATGTCGATGGCGGCAGCGGCTCGGACATTTTGCTCGGCGGTTCAGGCAACGACACGCTCCGTGGCGGTAGCGGCAACGACCTGATTGCCGGCGGCCTGGGCAACGATTACCTGTCTGGTGAAGGCGGCAGTGACTTGATCTTCGATGGACTGGTGACCGTGGCCAGCCCGAACGACTCGTTGCGGGAAGTGTTAAATTACTCGAATCCGCTCGATGCCGCGAACCTGGCGCAGGTTCGTCAAAGGCTGACGGTCACGCGTGACACAGCCGGGAAGGACACCCTCACGGGTGGAGCCGACCGCGATGCCTTTTGGTCGAACGACACTCTCGACGTTGTCTCGCTGGAAGGAGGCGAGACGCGGAACTAACGCAGTGAGTGGCCGACGGCAGGACGCTGCGGTCGGATTTACAGACGGCTGTCGTCGGTCCGTCACTTGACAATGGAAGCCACGTGAGGGCGGTCAGAAGACCGCCTTCGCGGGGCTTTTCGAGGTGACGAGGTGCGCGGATCGCCTCGTTTACTTCTGCTTGAAATCGCCCGAGTATGGCTTGGTACCGACCTTGCCGCTGAGGGTTCCGCTCAGCTTGCCTTCCTTGCCGAACACTTCATGCTTGCCGACGAACATCGAGGACATGCCGGTTGCATCGCCCTTGACTGGTTTTGGGTCCAACTTGATGGCGATCGATTTTTCACCCTTCACGGTCAAGACCAATGCCTTCGAATCGATCGGCTTGGCCTTGGCTTTGTGAAACTCGCTGTGATTGCCATAAACGTAAACGACAACGGTACCGGCCTTCATGTCAGGCACGATTTCCAGATGGTAATCTTCGTCGCCCCACTCCACGACCGGGCCTTTATGTGGGCCGATATGGTCGTCCGCCTGAATCGACGATGAGCACAGCAACCCGGTCACGATGGCCAAAGCACCTGCGAACGTGTGAAATCGCATCTTCAGAACTCCTTGTTGTGAAAAATCGCACGCCTATCCGGGGGCGTACACCCGTCAATGTGCCGCGACGTGCGGCGATGATTCCGTGGGGGGCGGGTCGTCCAGCCCGTCTGATTCGCGAGCGGAGCCGGCCAGTCGAATTGCATCCTTGCCGCTGAATCTCCAGAACATTCCCGGATGGATCAGGAACTCGCAAAACGTCGAGGTGATCAAGCCGCCGAGAATGACGGTGGCCACCGGATACAAAATCTCGCGGCCAGGCGTATGTCCTGCGACAACCAGTGGCACCAGTCCGATTCCTGCGGTCAACGCCGTCATCAACACCGGCGAGAGTCGTTCGAGGCTGCCACGCAGAATCATTTTTTCCGTGAAGCCTTCGCCTTCGTGCCGCATTAAGTGGATGTAATGGGTGACCAACAAGATCCCGTTTCTCGCGGCAATTCCACCCAACGAGATGAAGCCGACCCAGGCCGCGACGCTCGGCCTCTGACCCGTGATCAGCAAGGCGAACACTCCGCCGATGAAGGCCAGCGGGATGGAGTGCAGGATTTGCAGAACAATCCGCCACGAGGGAAAGAGCATGAACAGCACGAAGAACATGCCCACCACGGCCACCAATCCCAAAATCAGAATCAGCCGCGAAGCACGCCTGGCACTTTCAAACTGCCCGCCGTACTCGACGAAGTAGCCTTCTGGCAGCACGACCTTCTGGGTAATGTTCGTGCGGATGTCTTCCACCACGCCGGAAAGGCCACGATCGCGGGCATTGCACCGGATGACGATTCGCCGTCGGACATTATCGCGTTTGACCTGATTCGCGCCCGAGTCGCCTCCCGTCAACGGTGTGATGTCCGCGAGATCTTTCAGCATGACCTGGCCTCGACCTTCGGGGAGTTCGAGGCGCAAGCGGCCAATGTTCGCCAGGTCCGTGCGATGGGCTTCTTCCAGCCGAATCAATAGATCGAAGCGCCGTTGACCTTCGACCACCTGCGAAACCACTTCGCCTTGAAGCGCGGTCTGCAAGAACTCGCTCACGTAATCGCGGTTGACTCCGTGAAAGGTGAGGTCGGCGGGTCGAAGTTTGATGTGTATCTCGTCCACCTTGCGCATCGGCTCGATGACGAGCGAACTGACCCCCTCGACACCCGAGATGGCCGTCTTGATTTCGTTGGCCAGGCGTTCGAGCGTGTCGAGATCATCGCCATACAGCTTGATGGCGATTTGAGCCGTCGTGCCCGAAATCATGTGGCTGATCAGATGAGCCAGCGGCTGCTCCACTTCCACGTCCACGCCTGGCACTTCCTCCTTGATCTCTTTCTCCAGGCGAGCGAGGATCTGCTGGCGACTTTTGCCGCTCTTGGGATCAATGGTCACGAAGTATTCGTTGGCATTGGGAGGCTCGGCATGTTCGTCCATCTCGGCCCGGCCGCTGCGGCGCAGGAACGACAGGATATCGCCATCCGGATTGTCCGGCCCCTTGCGCTCGCGGCGGAACTTGGCATCGACGAGTGCGGAGGCTTGGTTAGAAGCTTCCAGCGACGACCCGGCCGGCAGCGTAACATTCACCTGCACAGTGCCTTCGTCGAAGCTAGGAAGAAAGTCGCTTTTGAGCAAATACAGTCGGTAGCCGCAGTAGGCGACCACGAACCAGGCGATGATCGTGACCACGCCGACCCAACGCAAACTGAAACGAATGACGCGAGCGGCAAGCCATTTCAATCCGCGTACCACCATTCCGTCTTGCTCGCGATGGATCGCTTTCGATCGTGCCAGCATGTAGTAGGAGAGCACCGGCGTCACCGTGAGCGACACGAGCAGGGACGCCAGAATCGACACGATGTAGGCAATTCCTAGCGGCGTGAACAATCGGCCTTCGATCCCGCTGAGAGCGAACAGCGGCAGGAACACCATTACGACCAGTGCCGTTCCGAAGACGATGGCCGAGCGAATCTCGACGCTGGCGTCGTAGATCACACGTATCGCGGGTCGAGGACTGGGCAGAAGGTTGTTCTCGCGCAAACGGCGGAAGATATTCTCCACGTCTACGATCGCGTCATCGACCAGTTCCCCCATGGCCACGGCGATGCCGCCGAGCGTCATGATGTTGATGGAAAGCTGTGTGCCGGTGATGAGCCCGACTAGCTTGAACACGATGATCGTGAGGACCAAGGAAAGCGGGATGGCCGTCAGCGAGATGAACGTGGTCCGCACGTTGAGCAAGAACAGGAACAGAATGATCAGCACCAGGACCGCCCCGATCACCAAAGCCTCGGCCACGTTGAACACGCCACGATCGATGAACTGACGCATTTCGTACAGGCCCGTGTCGACCACGACATCGGCAGGAAGCGATGGCTCGACTTCACGAAGAGCGATTTGGACTTGCTCGGTTAATGCGCGTGTGTCGATGCCCGGCTGCTTAGTGATGGTCAAGGCAATGCCCGGATGGCCGTTCACGCTGGCGTCGCCACGCTTGATTTGCGGTCCTTCCGTGACTCGGGC
>Ga0105046_10011729_pt1 | contig 13611 bp, 14 predicted proteins | sample MAT03_FD_78385 | JGI IMG/M metagenome (GOLD analysis project Ga0105046, IMG submission 78385) | Freshwater microbial communities from Lake Fryxell liftoff mats and glacier meltwater in Antarctica - MAT-03 (megahit assembly) | ecosystem: Environmental > Aquatic > Freshwater > Ice > Liftoff... | reverse complement strand
GAAGAACGCAATGATCGCAAGATCGACCAGGATGACCGCAACCTGGAACCTTACGGCGGTCGGCGAGCGACCGTGATAGAGGCGGCGCAGAGCGTCGCGAAGCCATGCGATGCCGTTCAGCGGCTTGCCGTCGGCACCTTCAATCGCCACGAACGATAACCTCCCCGACCACCATTGCCTGCCGACCAAATGCGCGGGCGGCTGCCCGGTTGCCTCGACCTACACCAGTTCCACTTCGACCACCCCCGGCACCGCGCGCATGGCGGAAGCGATCTGCGGCGAAATGCGGTAGCGATCGGGCAATTCGATCTCCACCTCCCCGGCAGCGCCGTCCTTTATTACTATGAAGCTGACCTGCCCGTCGCCTTTTGTCGAAAGCTGCGTCGCAATCGTGCCGACGGGTGCCGGGTCTCGCAGGTAGATGCGCAGCGCTTTCTGCGCCTGCCCGGCCACGTCCTCCAGCGACTGCACCGTCTGGATGCGCATGTTGATGCCTTCCGGCCTGTCCTCGGCCGAGACCGTGATCACCAGCGATTTACCCGGCTCCAACATGTCGCGATATTGCGCAAGCCCTTCGGAGAAAAGCACGGCCTCGTACTGGCCGGACGTGTCGGAGAAGTTCACCACGCCCATCTTGTTGCCGGTGCGCGTCTTGCGTTCCTGCTTGGAGGTGACTGTGCCGGCGAGCCGGCCGGCCGTCGCGCCCTGCTTCACGGCTGCGGCGAACTCCGCCGAATTCTGCACGCGCAGCTTCTTCAGCACGGCGCGGTATTCGTCGAGCGGATGCGCCGAGAGGTAGAAGCCTACCACTTGGAACTCGCGGTGCAGCCGGTCGGCGGGCAGCCATGGTTCCGTGACGGGCAGATGCAGCTTCTGCTGGCTGGCGGCTGAGCCGCCGAACATGTCCGTGATGCCGAGCGCGGCATCCTCATAGGCGCGCGACGCCAGACCCATCATGCGGTCGAGCCCCGCCATCATGGCCGCGCGGTCGTGGCCGAAGCAGTCAAGCGCGCCGGCCATGATCAGCGTTTCGAGCACCCGCTTGCCGACGATCTTCGGATCGACCCGTTCGCAGAAATCCTCGAGGCTCGCGAACGGCTGCTCCTTGCGCTTGGCGACGATGTGCTCGACCGCCGCGTCGCCGACGCCCTTCAGCGCCGCCAGCGAATAGAAGATCCTGTTTTCGCCGACCTCGAAATCGCGGAAGCTGGTCTTCACCGAGGGCGCGACAACGTCGATGCCGAGGCGCAGCGCATCCTGCCGGAAGTCGGCCAGCTTCTCGGTATTGCCCATGTCGAGCGTCATCGACGCTGCCAGGAACTCGACCGGATAGTGCGCCTTGAGATAGGCCGTCTGGAAGGACACCACGGCGTAGGCCGCAGCATGCGACTTGTTGAAGCCGTAGTCGGCGAATTTCGCAAGCAGGTCGAAGATGAAGTCGGATTGCGGCTTCGAAAGCCCGTTCTTGACCGCCCCCTCGACGAAACGCGCCCGTTGCGCGTCCATTTCGGCGCGGATCTTCTTGCCCATGGCGCGGCGCAGCAGGTCGGCTTCGCCGAGCGAATAGCCCGACAGCTCCTGCGCGATCTGCATCACCTGCTCCTGGTAGACGATGACGCCTTGCGTCTCCTTGACCAGGTGATCGATCATGGGGTGGATCGATGCGACCTCCTCCTCGCCATGCTTGCGCGCGTTGTAGGTCGGGATGTTCTCCATCGGGCCGGGACGATAGAGCGCCACCAGCGCGATGATGTCCTCGATGCGGTCGGGCTTCATGCCGACCAGCGCCTTGCGCATGCCAGCACTTTCCACCTGGAAGATGCCGACTACCTCGCCACGAGAGAGCATCGCGTAGGTTTTTTCGTCGTCGAGCGGGATATGCGCCAGATCGATCTCGATGCCGCGCCGGTTGATCAGCTTCACCGCGCGGTCGAGCACGGTCAGCGTTTTCAGGCCGAGGAAGTCGAACTTCACGAGTCCGGCCTGCTCGACATATTTCATGTTGAACTGCGTGACCGGCATGTCCGAGCGCGGGTCGCGGTACATCGGCACCAGTTCCGACAGCGGCCTGTCGCCGATCACGATGCCCGCCGCGTGCGTCGAGGCATGCCGGTACAGCCCTTCGAGCTTCTGCGCCATGTCGAGCAGTGTCTGGACCGCCGGCTCGCGTTCCGCCTCCTCGGCAAAGCGAGGCTCGCCCTCGATCGCCTTGGCGAGCGTCACCGGGTTGGCCGGGTTCTGCGGCACCATCTTGCAGAGCCTGTCGACTTGGCCGTAGGGCATCTGCAGCACACGGCCAACGTCGCGCAGCACCGCACGGGCCTGCAGCGTTCCGAATGTGATGATCTGCGCGACCTGGTCGCGGCCGTACTTCTCCTGCACGTAGCGGATCACCTCGTCGCGGCGATCCTGGCAGAAGTCGATGTCGAAGTCGGGCATCGAGACGCGGTCGGGATTGAGGAAGCGCTCGAAGAGCAGCGAGAAGCGCAGCGGATCGATGTCGGTGATCGTCGTCGCCCAGGCGACGAGCGAGCCCGCGCCCGAACCACGTCCCGGTCCGACCGGAATGCCGTGCGCCTTGGCCCATTGAATGAAGTCCGCGACGATCAGGAAGTAGCCCGGGTACTTCATGCGCTCGATGACGCCGAGTTCGAAGTCGAGCCGCTCGCGATATTGCTCGACGGTGAAGCCGGGCGTCGGCCCATAAGCGGCAAGCCGCGCGTCGAGGCCCGCGTGCGCCTGTCGGGCGAGTTCCACGGCCTCGGCCTTCACGGACGCCTCGGCATCGGCGATATCGCCGCCGGTGAAGCGCGGCAGGATCGGGTTGCGGTTTTTCGGGTAGTAGGAGCAGCGGCGGGCGATCTCGATCGTGTTGTCGAGCGCCTCGGGCAGGTCGGCGAACAACGCCGCCATCTGTTTCTGGCTCTTGAGGAAGTTGTCGGACGCCAGCCGGCGCCGGTCGTCGGCCGCGATGACCGAGCCCTCCGCAATGGCGATCAGCGCGTCATGCGCCTCATAGTCCTCGCGCGCCTGGAAGAAGGCCTCGTTGGTCGCGACAAGCGGCAGTTCGTGGCTGTAGGCGAGTTCGATCGTCTTCGCCTCGATCATCCGGTCGTAGCCGGAGACGCGCTCCAGCTCGATATAGAGCCGGTCGCCGAAGATGCGCTTCAGCGTCAGCAGGCGGCTTTCGGCGAGCGCCGGGTGATCCGTCTTGAGCGCGCAGCCGATCGCCCCGCGCGGACCGCCGGTCAGGCAGATCAGTCCGCCGGCCAACCGGGTCAGCCATTCGAGCGAGACGTGAACGGGATCGCCCGGCCCGTTTTCCAGATAGGCTCGGCTGACCAGCCGCACCAGATTTGCGTAGCCAGCCTCGTTGGCGGCAATCAGCACCAGGGGAAAGAGTTCCGGCCCCTGCCGTTTCTGATAGCCCCGGCTGGAATCCTGGTTTTCGTCGCCGAAGGCAATTTCGAGTTGGCAGCCGATGATCGGCTGGACGCCTTCCTTGACTGCCTTTTGAGCGAATTCCAGCGCGCCGAAGAGATTGTTGCTGTCGGTCACTGCGATGGCCGGGGCCGCGTCCTTCACCGCGTGATAGACGATCTTGTCGAGTTTCAGCGCGCCTTCGAGCAGCGAATAAGCCGAATGCACGCGCAGATGCACGAACGGGCGCACGGCGGGTTCCGGCACCGCCATCTTCGCCATCGCGTCCCGCAAGATCGGGTCGCGCGGAGGCCTTTCGCTTGTCATTCCTTGCCCGTTCCGAGACTCAAACGATTCATCCGTTCCATTGTTCAGGAACGGCGCCGGTTGGTCGAGCGGAAATAGGGAGTGGACACAGTCTGTTTAAGCTGGGAGGCAGGCCGACGGCTCCGAGAGCTACTGGCTGTCGGTCGTGCCCTTGACCAGGATATCCTGCGCCAGCGCGATCGCCGTGCGCCGGTCGGCCTCGCCGGCAAGCGAAAAAGCTTCTTCCTGCATACCGCGTATCCAGGACTGGTCGGCCGGCGAAGCCCGCTCCAGCGCAGCCGTCATCATGGCTAGGCCGCGCACTACCTTGCCTCGCTGGAACAAAAGGTTGCCCAGCGTCGCCTGCGCGCCGGCATGGCCCTTTTCGGCCGCGAGCTGGAACCAGCGCCCTGCCTGCCGCACGCTGGCCTTCACGCCGCCCTCGCCGTTGAGAAACATGTTGCCCATCTCGAACTGTGCGCTCGGATTGCGATAGGTGGCCGCGGCGCGCATGTAGTATTCCTGCGCCGCGACGGGGTCGGCGCGAACCGGCGTCCCGTTTATCCCGGTCTTCAGATAGCCGCCGAGCGCAACCAGCGCGTCCGAAACATAGCTTTCGTCGCGGCTACCCGGCTCCACATCCTGCTCGACGATCTCGGAGAAGAACTTGAAGGCCTCATAGTCGTCGCGGGCCACGCCGTCGCCCGATGCGTACATCCGGGCAAGCTTCCACGTCGCGCCAATCTGGCCCTTTTCTGCGGCATACCGATAGGCCTCGGCGGCCTGGTCCTTGTGCCCGCTCTGATAGGCGGAGTAGCCGAACTGAAACACAGCCCATGGGCTCGACTCGGCTCTTACGCTGCCGCCTTCATCGAAGACATTGTCGTCGAACGCTAGCGCAACGCCCTGGCCAGCGGTGGAAGCCGCAACGACAGCGAGGCCAAACATGCAAACCTTGACTAAACCAAATCTACGCATAGCCGTGTTTCTTCCGCGCCTCCCGGGAGGGCGACCGCCGCATCGCGGGTGCACCAACCTCTCGTGCGCATTTTCCTGTCGCGACGGACCGAAACCCGATCCCGCGCGGCTCCAACCTTTTCGCCCGCTCCGCCAATCCGACGTCAAACAGCTCAACCGAAGCCATATCGTCGGCTTCGACCCGAATAGGCCCGCTGTTCTCGTCGTTGATCCGAAGATGCATCTGCTTTTCGGCCAAAGTGCGACCCGCAAAAAGCAAATTGGCGCCGTCAAAAATCGAGGATGTCACAGAATGGAAATACCCGCCTTCGGGACCTTCAGCCCCGGCGCGGTTTGGCAAGATCGCCTTGGAAACTACTCTGGCGTCCATACTTTTCCTTGCCGCTCAACGCGCGGCATTCTTCCCGTCCTGCCGCCTCGTCCTTACGGCCTCGCTCCGGAGAGGCCTTTCGGGTGCGCCGGGTTTATGGCGGGAACGGGGCAACTTTTCCGCTGGGGACCCTACCGCATTGGATGTTTAAGGAGTGTTGCCAAAACGTCACAAATCACGGATCGGCTGCAAGCGTGGCGTGCGGGCAACACAAGCCAAGGCTGCCGAAAGCCCGGCCTGGCCACGCACTTGCCAACAGGTCGTGTTTTTGAATCAGCGGCCCCTGGATCAGGCCGTCGCTATGTAGCTGCGGATGTCTTCCGCCTCGCGTTCGAAATCCTCGATCCGGCGTTTGACAACGTCACCGATGGAGATGATTCCGTCGAGCTGTCCGTCTTTTTCGACCGGCAGATGGCGGAATCGCCCGCGCGTCATGATTTCCATCACCTCGTTAACCGTGTGATGCTCGTTGCAGATGTTCACCTTCGGGGTCATCACGTCGCGCACCGAAAGATCGAGTGCGGCCGCGCCGTCCCTGCCGAGCATCCGCACGATATCCCGTTCCGAGATGATGCCGACGATCTTGCGGTCGCCATTGGTCACGACCAGCGCGCCGATGCGTTTTTCGGCCAGCAGCCTTACCGCCTCCGACAGTCTTTCGTTTGGCCCGAGCGTGGTGACCTCATGCCCTTTGGCTTCGAGTATGGCTTTGACCGTCACGGCGTCCTCCTCCTGTTGACCGTATCTCTCCCGACACATGCTTGTTGATCGCCATGGTGCAGGGCCGGCGCGGCCTTTTCAAGGGGCAACGAGAGGCTGGGCCCTGGCGGTTCAGAAACGCCGCGGTCGATCGAACGCCGACTCCAAGAAGAAGCCGACGACGAACCCGCCGACATGCGCTTCCCAGGCGATCTGGCTTTCCTGTCCAGGCACGACCCCGACGAGCCCCGTAACCGCGTTGATCACCATCCACACCGCCAGGAAGGCTACAGTCCCGCGCATTGTCAGGACGGTCGCAATTGGCAGGACCGGACCGCCGAACGCCGGCTTGCCGGAAGTGCGGTCGATGCGGAACCCGAAGCGCGCCGCGGCCCCCATCATCCCCGAGATTGCGCCGGAGGCTCCGATCAGCGGCGCCTGGCTGGTCGGATAGATGACATAGTGCAGACCGGCCGCGGCGATGGAGGTGACGATCCAGAACAGCACGAAGCGCAGCGCACCTACGCGATTTGCGAGCGGCGACCCGAAGGCGGCAAGCCACACCATGTTGACGGCCAGGTGTGCGACGCTGCCGTGCAGAAGCGAATAGCTGATCGGGCCGGCGACCGGATGGAACTCGGCTGGCGCCTGCCCGCTGTAGAGGATCGGGATGAACGCCGCGTGCACCATGACCCAGAAGTACTGTTCCTGGTCGAGCACGAAGCCGGTGACGACATACGCGCCGACGCAGATGGCGATGAAGGCCAGAACGACAGGCGGAAGGTTGAAGACCGGCTCACGACGTGGCGGCGGCGCGTCGCCTTGGCCCGGCCCCGTTGGTGTTTCCGCTGCCGGATCGCTCACGTCGTATGTTTCCGCTTTCGCATACCCGGCTGTAGAACATCGCACCGAAAAGTGGAATCAGGTTTTCGGATCGTCACGACGCCCGGTCGACATCCAGATCGTCCCTGCGCGTCCAATTGGGACGCCCGGCGATCTGGTTGAGGCACACGAATCACCGAGGAATGCGGCAGCGCGAATCGTCGTTAACGATTCGAATCGGCAAAAGAAAACCGTCCAGGGGTTCCCCCGGACGGTTGGTCGGGTCCCCCGACTCTTTCCAAGAAATAGACTGGAAGTGCTGTCCAAACCCCGCATGCGGTATGTCACGCGGACATTTCCCGCACAATGTAAACCACTCGTTAACCTTAACGTTCCGGCTCCGTGAACAACTGAAATGCCTGCTGGCACGTATCATGCCCCGCCCTGCATGTAGGTCTCCGGAGGGCGCCATTCTGTTCGCCGTTGGCACACCTGACGACCGAACGGACGGAGCATGTGGCATGAAGCAGGACGGATCAATCGCGCTGTTCCAGTATTGGAATCGGCTTCGCGCTGGTCGCCCCGCCCCGAAGCGGACCGAAATCGAGCCGGCCGACATCAAGGCGCTGCTCTCCGACACGTTCATCCTCGAGCAGGATACACGCGGCGAAGCCGTCTTCAGGCTTGCCGGCACACGGATCTGCGCGACCTATGGGCGTGAACTCAAGGGGTTCTCCTTCCCGTCGCTCTGGCGGGTCAAGGACCAGCGCCTGATCACGCGCCTGGCGCACGGCGTCTTCAAAGACGACAATGTCATCGTCGTCGCCTTCGACGGCATCAGCCGCAACGGACGCTCCAATCCCTTCGAGATGATCGCCCTGCCGCTCGACGGCGGCGTCGACAATCCGCGCTGTCTTGGTGCCATATCCGCGGTGCAGAGGCCATTCTGGCTCGGCGCCGATCCGATTGTCGATGCGGCGGTTGAATCCATGCGGGTGGTCGATCCCGACCGCGAGCCGATGTTCCTGAAGAACCGGCCCGCAATCGACGTCCCTGCCCTTTCCCCGAACGAACTACCCTCGGGCGAAAGCGACGGGCAGCCAGCGCAGCCCCGGCGCATCCGCCATCTAGTCGTACTCGACGGCGGCCGCTCGCAATAGGCTGGATTCCCGGCCGTTCACGATCAAAACTCACACCTTGTTAACCTATTTGACCGTAGGGTCGAGGTAGATATTTTCGCGCCAAGCGAAGGTGCTTCAGCGGAGGTCGAGGGGATTCGATGAGGTCAGCGGCGATCGACCATGCGCCCGCCGTCGCTGAAAGGCGTAATTTTCAACGCGTCCGCGTGAAGATTTACGGCCGCTTCATGCTCGAAGACCGCTCCGAACATCCTTGCCAGGTCATCGACATGTCGCCCGGCAATGTTTCCTTCCGCACCGATCGCGTCGGTCAGCCCGGCGAGAAGATCATCGCCTACATCGACCACATCGGCCGCATCGAGGGTGTGCTGACGCGCACGCTGCAGGACGGTTTCGCCATGACGGTCGTCGCGTCGGATCGCAAGCGCGACAAGCTCGCCGCCCAGCTCACCTGGCTTGCCAACAAGCATGAGCTCGACCTGCCCGAGGATCGCCGCCACGAACGCGTGTCGCCGCGCAATCCGATGAGCGTCCTGCACCTTGTCGATGGCCGACAGTACCCCTGCCGCATCATCGACCTGTCCCTTTCAGGCGCCGCCATCGAGATCGAGGTCAAGCCGGCGATCGGCATCCAGGTGACGCTTGGCACCATGCGCGGCCAGGTCGTACGTCATTTCGACGACGGCCTCGCGATCGAATTCGCCGTCATCCAGCGCGCGGAATCGCTGGACGCCGAATTCAGCGCCCGAGCCTCCTAGAAAAAAACTCCAAGCTTTCGAGAAAACCACCGGAATTTTCGTAGCGCTGGCGGCAATCCCGCCCGTCGGTCTCGGTTCGACCTTTTCGCGCGACGCCTTGGACTGCCTCGATTCTGGCTTGCCCGACAATCATTCTTAACCAGTCTTGTTGGGTGTTTTATTCTCAATTCTTTACAACTAGTTCTTGATTTTACTCAACATTCCGGCTTCGTTTTTGCGCGAAGTAAATCGCCCTCTGTCATGGTGCTCTCGAACGGGGAGACATTACAATGACACGGAGGACGGGGACACCGTTGCTTCTTGCGGTGGCGATAGGGTTGTCCGTCTGGGCGGGCGTGACGCAGGCCGGGCAGGCATTCATGCCGACCGGCGGCCGTACCACCCAGCCGATCGGGCACTACGAATTCTGCCAGCGCGAACCCGACGAATGCCGGCAGAAGACGGCCAGGCAGACGCCGGTCGAACTGACGCGCAAGCTCTGGTCGGCCATGATCAGCATCAACAATGCGGTCAACAGCGCCGTCACGCCGCGCACGGACGCGGAAATCTGGGGCAAGGAAGAAGTCTGGTCCTACCCGACCAGCGTCGGCGACTGCGAAGACTACGCACTCGAGAAGCGCCGCCGGCTGATGGCCATGGGCGTACCGGCAGGCGATCTTCTGATGACGGTCGCGCGTCAGCCCAACGGCGACGGCCACGCCGTGCTCACCGTGCGCACCAGCCGAGGCGATTTCGTTCTCGACAATCTCGAGACGCGCGTCATGGCGTGGTCGGAGACACCTTACACCTACCTGAAGCGCCAGTCGGACCGGAGCTCCGGCGCGTGGGTATCCATCGACGACGGCCGCGCCACGGTTGCGGTCGGTAGCGTCAAGTAGCCAATGGACGTTCCCGCGTCGGGAACAGCCTCCTGCCAAGCAAACCGAACGGGATGACCTGTAACAGGATCGTGCCGTTCCTAGAAAAAGCCCGGTCGAGTCCCCCCACTCCCCGTCCCCAACGACCGGGTTCAGGAGCCGGCCCCTTGTCCCCGGGGCCGGCTCCGCTTTTTTCAGTTCACAGGCGTAAGGCCCGCAATGAAGCGCTTGCCGTTTGCCACGTAGCGCTCAGCCGCGCCGCTCAGGTTCCGCACCGCCGCGTCGTCGAGCGTGCGCACCACCTTTGCAGGCGACCCGACGATCAGCGAATTGTCGGGGAATTGCTTGCCCTCGGTCACCAGGGCGCCCGCCCCCACCAGCGAATTCCTGCCGATCCTCGCGCCGTTCAGGATAATGGCGCCCATGCCGATCAGGCTGTTGTCGCCGATCGTGCAGCCATGCAGCAGCGCGCGGTGGCCGATCGTGCAGCCGCGCCCGATGGTCAGCGGCAGGCCGGGATCGGTGTGCATGACCGTATGCTCCTGCACGTTGCTGCCCTCGCCAATCTCGATCAACTCGTTGTCGCCGCGCAACGCGGCGCCGAACCAGATCGATACGTCGCGTCCGATGCTGATCCTGCCGATCAGGGTCGCGTCAGGTGCGATCCAGTTGCTCAGCCGGTCGGCGAACGTCGGCGCGGCTCCGTCCAGGGCGTAGATCGGCATCGGATCTCCTTTTTTGGGCAGTATCAGCTACAAAGGACAGTCGGTGGGCGCAAGGCGCAGGTACCCACCTTTACTCTCCGTTTACCAGGACGGCCCCAGAGTCCCGGCTGGATTTCTGGAACACCGCCATGTCTGAAGCCGCAGCGACCGCATCGCCGCCCATCCGGGCGATCGATTCCGCGTTCCTGCTGAGGGTCTTCTACGTGTTCGCCGTGCTGGCGGTGCTCTCTTTCGGCATCAGTGTCGGCGGCAAGTGGCTCGGCCGGTCGATCGCGCTGGCCGGCCATACCGACGATCCCACCGTGCGCGAGATCGTCATCGGCAACAATGTGATCGCAGCACCTGCCAACACGATCCGCTTCGAACGCCAGCGCCACGATGGCGTCGCCACCCGGCTCGACCTCTATCTGCGCTGGCCGCAACTCGACGGCTATACCAACGCCGCCCGCGACGACTTCAACAACACCAACGGCGCGCGCAACATCCTCTTCCTCTCCTTCGAGGAGCGCATGATGTCGCGTGACATGAGCGGCCGCCTTGAACCCATCTACGGGCCGATGCTGGTGCGTCCGGGACTGGCAGGTCCCGGCGGCCTGACGCTCTACGCCTTCACCGAAAAGTCGGGCTACCTGGACGAAGTGCTCGCCGTCGCGGCGGAAAACACCGGAGAGGCGTTCGTTGCGCGCTGCCTGGCCGGCGAAAGCGCCACCGAGTCTCTCGCGCCATGTGAGCGCGACATCCATGTCGGCGACATTTTGAGCCTGACGTATCGCTTCCCGCGCGAACTGCTCGGCGACTGGCAGCGGCTGGACAAGGCGATCCGCGCCAAGGCGGCGTCCATGTCCATCCTCAACGCCGGCGGCTGATCCGCTCCCTTAGTTCAGGTCGATGTCGAGGATTGCCATCGAGAAATTGTAGTCGCCCTCGTCCTCGTCCTTGTAGACGAGACCGATGAACTCGTCGCCGACATACACTTCAGCCGAGTCTTCCTTGCGGGGACGCGCCTTCACGTCCATCGTCGGATTCTGGAACATGCGCCTGAAATATGCGGTGAGCTTTCTGATTTCTTCCGGCTTCAAGATGCTTCTCCGGTTGATGGGAGCATGCGTGCTGCCGATGCCTTTTTGGCGCGGCACATGCTCTGCGATTGGGCGCGCTTCTGGCATGGAGCGGACGGCGGTGTAAAGGCTGGCGCGCCGATGTTGATCCGCGCGTGGCGCGCGGAGCGGCCGAAGCCGACCGGCAGCGCGCCTCAGATGTCGAAGCTGACGACGTGGTCCATCGACTGCGAAGGCAGCAACTGGTCCATCTGGCGCGACGGATGCTCGCAGCCGCTTTCGCCGACCACACGGGCCGGAACGCCGGCCACCGTCTTGTTGTGCGGCACGGGCGACAGCACGACTGAACCAGCCGCGATCTTGGCGCAATGGCCGACCTCGATATTGCCGAGTATCTTCGCGCCGGCGCCTATCAGCACGCCGTGGCGGATCTTCGGATGACGGTCGCCGCCGGCCTTGCCGGTGCCGCCGAGCGTCACGCCGTGCAGGATCGAGACGTCGTCCTCGATGACAGCCGTCTCGCCCACGACCAGCCCGGTCGCATGATCGATGAAGATGCCCTTGCCGATGCGTGCGGCCGGGTTGATGTCGGTCTGGAACACCGAGGACGAGCGGCTCTGCAGGTAGAGCGCGAAATCCTTGCGGCCTTCATTGTAGAGCCAGTGCGCCAGGCGATGCGTCTGAACCGCGTGGAAGCCCTTGAAATAGAGCACCGGCATCAGGAAGCGGTCGCAGGCCGGGTCGCGGTCGTAATATGCCTGGATGTCGACCCGGACGATCGAACTCCACTCGGGATCGGCCTTCGACATCGCCTTGAAGCTCTGGCGGATGATGTCCGCGCCGAGATCCTGATGCGCCAGCCGCTCGGCCAGACGGTGGATCACCGCGTCCTCGAGGCTTTCCTGGTTCAGGATCGTCGAATAGAGGAAAGCCGCCAGCAGCGGGTCGCGGTCGACGGCTTCGTTGGCCTCGTCGCGCACGGAGCGCCAGATCGGATCGATCGGCTGCAGATTGGGGCTGCGGGCCACGCTCAACGTATTCATCGACATGCTCCCATTGCCGGCAGGCGGCTTTGGCGGTTTCTATAGTCCAAATGCTGGCACGATTGAACTCAATTTTCCTTAGTGCTCCTTCAAATGGAATTGGTTCATCGGGATTCAAGACGAGATGGCAAACGAACCCTTGATCGACGAAAGCCTGAAGTCCGAGCTTTCGGCCCTCTACCGGGGGCCGGATCGCCACTATCACGGTCCTGGCCACATTGCCGCGCTGCTGGCGCTTCTGGACGAACACCGAACCGAATTCGCCGACTCGGACGCGGTCGAAGCCGCGATCTGGTTCCACGACGCCATCTATGACAGCCGCCGCAACGACAACGAGGCCAGGAGCGCCGCCCTTGCCGCGCAAAAACTGTCCAACGCCGATCCACAGCGCCTGTCGCGCATCGTCGCGATGATCGAGGCGACGGCAACCCATGCCCTGCCCGACCTTGCCGGCGAGGCCAGGCACGACGACGCCCTCTTCCTCGACATGGATCTTGCGATCCTCGGCTCCGAGCCCGCCCTGTTCGACGCCTACGAGGCGGCAGTGCGGCGCGAATATGACTGGGTGGACGAGCCCGCCTGGCGTTCCGGCCGCGCGGCGGTGCTCCAGCGGTTCATCAACCGGCCGGCCATCTTCCACACCGAAACGTTCAGGCGTCACTATGAGCAACAAGCGCGAGAAAACATCGCCCGCTCGATTGACGCGCTTGCGGCCTAGATTTTCCCGCCGTTGGCGGCCTTGCTGCGCCGGCGCTTTTCCCACCAGACGTCAAGGCGGCGCCTACGCCGACGCGCCCAGGGAAGATCGTGCGACAGCACCATCAGCCCGAGCGGAATCATCCAGAAGCCGAGCACCGGCAGGAACCCCAGGAAGCCGAACACGACGAGACCGCCGCCGATCGACATCCGCAGGGGTTTTGAACGCGGTAGCGTGATCGTCCGACCGAGAATATTGATCTTCCGCCGGGGGTGCAGGCTATGGTCTCTGGCTTGGTCGGTCATCGCGTTCGTACGTCAGCTCCATGGTCGCCTGCCGTCCGCGCGGGCGTCAGCATCCAATGCGTGAGACGCGGATATGATGCATCTGCGCCAAAAAAGCGAGTTGGTGCGCGGGACACCGCGACAAAGCGGAAATGGCCCGGTCGTTTACCAACGGGATTTCCCGTCCGTCCCTCATCCACCGGCTGGCCTGCGGCCGAAAAATTCCTTTCGCCCCTTTGCAAACACGAAAGGTGTGCTATAGGCACCCCGCATCCAAGCGAGCCCTGTTCCCCGATAGCTCAGTTGGTAGAGCATTCGACTGTTAATCGAATTGTCGCAGGTTCGAGCCCTGCTCGGGGAGCCACTTACATCTAAATTCGTATGGCATTGACCAATGGGTTCAACTCAGAACCCCCGTCGATCCCTTTGGCGAACACGAATCGGTCATTTTCGCG
>Ga0105046_10011728_pt1 | contig 13611 bp, 10 predicted proteins | sample MAT03_FD_78385 | JGI IMG/M metagenome (GOLD analysis project Ga0105046, IMG submission 78385) | Freshwater microbial communities from Lake Fryxell liftoff mats and glacier meltwater in Antarctica - MAT-03 (megahit assembly) | ecosystem: Environmental > Aquatic > Freshwater > Ice > Liftoff... | reverse complement strand
CCGAACCAAAACCAAGCTCGGCAGGAGCCTTGGCTCTCCCAATCGAATCACGGGCAGGTAGTTTTCAATCTGCCGCTCGCCTAAAAACGTGTGTATGACAACTACGCCTTGACGAGTTGTTTAACGCCGCGCGAGCCAAATTGCAGTATTGGGACTTGAGACCATTGTCCCGAGCGAGCCGGACGGAACATTGGCCCCATCCTTCAAGCAACTGCCAAAGAGTACTTTCTCAGCTACCGATCGGCCTGTGCAGCACATATCACTCTGGAGCATCGATATGCTCGGCGACTGCAGCAAGACGAAGCTTGTCGAGTGCTCGGGCTTCGATCTGACGAATACGCTCTTTAGTGACGCCCATTACTTCACCGACTTCTTTCAATGTCGAGGGCTCGACACTGTGCCCCAAGCCAAAGCGTCGGATGATGATCTCTTGTTCCCGTTGATCGAGTTTATGTAGGATCCTATTGATTTGCGTCTGTCGGGTTTGTTGGTCAAGTTCTTCTGCGAAATTGTTGGCACGATTGTCTTGGTGTGCTGCGAAGACTTCTTCACCCGAAGTTCGAAAGCGATCGCGATGTCGGTACTCCTCTGGAATGGACCTAGCAAAGTTCTTCATGATCGCCCAAGTGGCATAGGTGCTGAACTTGTTTCCACGTGAGTAGTCAAATTTTTCAGCTGCGCGGATCAGAGAAACGTTACCGTCGCTAATCAGAGCAAAGAAATCTTCATTGGCCGCTACGTGTCGCTTTGCAATCGAAACCACCAACCGCAAGTTCGCTTGAACGATTTGATTCTTTACTTCGCCTGCTTTTTCGGCGAGTGCTTCAATCTCGTCCATCAGCGTTACTAAAGGAGCTTTCGAGTCGAGCGAATCTCGTTTCTGGCTTGCCAGGTATTTCAAGTAGTTCATTTTACGGAACAAGTGATACTCTTGCTCTCGACTGAGCAAGCCCACATCATAAAGTGACGCTAGGTAAGCTGGTAAGCCGCTGGGCGGACGAATTTTACGAGGATTTGCCGTGAGCACAGGCATCGCGCCGAGTATCTCATCCACAAGTGCAGCCTTTGTGAAGTCGTCATTGTGCATGAAGTCGAGTGGCAACTCAAAGATCTTTTGAGCACGTTGCTCATTCAAGATACGAACGATGCTGCCTCGTGTTCTTCCATAACGCTTTGCGAGTGTTACCAGATTAACACCGCGACGGTGTTGCTGGAATATTGCTCGCTGATCGTCAGTAGACAATGTGGGCCGCTGATCAGGGAAGACTGCCATTACTTGATTTTGTTTATCAAAGTTCTTCAAGGTGTAACGGACCGCTTCTGTACTTCGCCCCATATCGCGACCAACACGACGTGCCACGGCAGAGAGGCTCATACCTTGCGAAGCCCATTTACGAGCAGCCTCAATCATGTCTGCTCTTTCGTCGTCTGTCATTTGGCTAAAGCGTTCGCCACGACTGATACGTTTACGATTCTTGGCTACGAAGCGTTCGACACTGCTGTGAAGAAAACCGACTCGTTTGCGGCCTTCGGAAACAAAACGCCGAGACACAAGCCCACGATCTCGCCAACGAGAAATAGTCTTTGTTGAAACGTTGAACAGCTTGCTTAATTCTTCAACCGTATGAATCGGTTCGCCAACTTCATCAATACGAATATTCGTGGAATCAGATATGTCTTCGACGAACAATCGAAGGTCATGCACAGCGTCTGTCCCCTTGATGAGTCCATGGTGACGCTCTTCCGATCGAACGTCCGTGACGCGATAGAAAAGAAAATCGAATGGATACTCGCGACCTTCATCTAATTCAGACAATAATCGCTCAGCCCGGTTCGCTTGTTCGATCCGCTTAGGTCGTGGCGCAAAACGAACTTGTTGGTCGCGTAGTTCACGGATCAATGCAATTCGGTAGTCGCTGTTCATAGTGTTTTCCCTCTCCGTCGGTTTATTCGCTTGCTTTTTTAACTGGTGACCAATCGCATTCATTGCGATCTACTCACTCTTTCGCCCAAGGCGATGACTAGTTAGGTCCTCGTAAAAGAAATTTTTTGATTTACATTTCAGTAATGTTTTGCTGTTGAGATCTGACAGTTGCTCAAACTCTATAAGACGACTTCTGTCAAGGTTTGGTTCTGTAAAACATTCAAAATGGCAGTCGATTTTTGACGATTTATCTATGGTTCGGCTAAAGTTTTGAACTAACGCATATTGTAGAGCAATTGTTAGACCAGAAACTTCTAATCGTTGAACAAACAGACCGTTTCGCTCACCTATTGCCACAAATGCCTTCCCATAAGGGGCTTCCGGCGTAAGCTCTGAACAATTCATTTCCCATGTTAAGCTCCCGATTTGGCGGCGAGCCGTATCGATTAGAGCTTTTTTGTCGCTATTTACAACTTGTTTGTAATTTCACATGCTTGGCTTTCCATTTGCTAACATGTTCATTCAAAGTGTGCGCCGTCTCGAAGCTGTGGATTCGGTTCCCAGTATTGGTCATACGATCCTCTGAAGTTTCATCCATTGCCACGACGAAGACTGAATGAATCTTTTGCTTTAGTGACAGGTGCCTCGAGCGGTATCGGGCGAGAGCTCGCGTTGCAGTTGGCGCGTTCTGGAACGCGAGTGCTGGCCGTTGCACGTAGGCAGCAAAAACTTGACGAGCTGGTTCAGGAGTTTCGCAACGCCGATCTCGCGAAATCGACCGAAGATCTCCGAGTTCCTATGGCAACTAGCTTGGTTAAAGGATCCATCGACTCTTTATCGGGAGATCTCACCAGCGCGGAAGACCGCCAGCGTTGGGTGGATTGGTGCCAAGCTCGCTGGGGTGGGATTGATATTCTAATTAACAACGCGGGTTCGGGTGCGATTGGTCGATTCGATACGACTGAACCAGATCGCGTGCGGAAATTGATGGAGGTAGACTTCTTCGGTCCTGTCGAACTAACCCGTCTGTGTTTGCCACTTCTAGGCAAGAGAGGCTTGGTAAAAAAGTCGCCATCCGGTCCACCCGCTATTGTTATGATCGGGTCTGTGCTCTCACACAGAGGTGTCCCTCTGAAGAGCGACTACTGTGCGGCCAAGTTCGCACTTAGAGGTTGGGCTGAATCTCTTCGGTGCGAGTTAGCAAATCAAGGGATCGAAGTGCTACAGATTGATCCTAGTACGACTCGTAGCGAATTCTTTGACTCTTTGATTGATACTCCAGATGGTACAAAAAGCCGTTCGATAGGTAGCATGTCGCCTGAACGCGTAGCAACGCTGACTATTCGAGCGATTCAAAAATCCAAGCGACGCTTGATTCTCTCGCTGGGCGGTCGGGCTCTTGTTTCAGCGAGTCGGTGGTTTCCCAGTATTGTCGACCGAATCCTCTCGAAATGAACGGTATGTGATGACCTTAAAGACGATTTATCTGGATTACAACACGACAACTCCGATGGCCGGAGCTGTACGACAAGCGATGCAACCGTTTCTAAATGAACTTTTTGTTCTGCCGGGAAACTTGCATTGGAAAAGTCGTGCCGTTGAAGAGGCCATCGAGGATGCACGTAACCAAGTGTGCAACGGACTCGATTGTCTTCCCTCGGAAGTTGTTTTTACTCGCAATGGAACAGAGAGTATTAATTTAGGGCTGTTGGGTTACGCGTTAGCCATTCGAAGAAAGTCAGTACGCTTCAAGCCGCATCTGATCACGTCAACGATGGAATCCGAAACGACTCGGCGGACCATCGATCGGCTTGAACGCCGTGGTTGGGAAGTGAGTCGTATCGCCTGTGACATTACCGGGCGAGTCGATCCGGCCGACGTTGCAAAGTTAATAACGAAACGAACCCGAATTATCTCGATCCAGTGGGCGAACGCTGATATTGGCACAATTCAGGACGTGTGTTCGATAGGGAATTTAGACCGACCGAATGATTGTGTTTTTCATTGCGATGGGATTCAAGCATTGGGAAAGATACGCACCCACATCCCAGGTTCAGGAATCGATCTATTGTCTCTTTCGGGACACCATGCGTATGGTCCGAAAGGGGTCGGCGTACTCTTCGTCAGAAATGGCGTGTCAATTAAGCCATTGTTTAACGGCGAGTGGCAAGAAGGTGGGCTTGTTCCCGGTTCGGAGAATATTGCTGCTATCGCTGGTTTTGGTGCCGCGATGGAGCTGATTCAAAGTGCGGGGATGGAGTTAGGGGATCGGATGGAAACCCTAGCAAATCGATTTCGCGAACGCCTGGCGTCAGAACTAGGAATCGAACTCCGATTGAATGGGCCTCTTCAAACAAGGATTCAGGCCAAACCTATGCAACCAAACGTAGACTCGATCGGTGAAAATTCGGATAGTTTGAATCGCGTTGAAAACTTAGATATAGATTTCGATTTGCGTCGCCTCCCGAATACGTTGAGCTTGGTAATGCCCGACCGAGATGCAAAGCAACTGTTGATGCAAACGCCCGAGGTTTTTTTGGGGTACTCGGAGGCGTACGCGGACCAGTCAGCCCGCATGGTTCCCTATGGAGCTTTAGAGGCGACCGGAGTCGGCCCGCGAGAAGCCGCATCGACTATTAGAGTCAGTCTTGGCTGGAACACGACTGAAGAAGAAGTGGATCTATCCGTGAGACGGCTTTCGGATGCCTATCGAAAGACCCCGGCAATGATTGACTAACGCTTAAGAAATTGGCTGTTATTGATTGACCCATTTGGTTTGTGCACTTATATAGGGGCTTAACGATTTACAGCTAGCACACCAATACTCCAACCATTCGGAAGGTTGATTCATGAGCACAGGCGAAGGAGCCTCGACCCCGTTCCAAACTATGAGGGGACGCAACTACCCAACAATTCGTCAATTCACTGTTTTTCTCGAGAATCGAGTAGGGCAATTACTGGAAGTAGTCCGGCGATTCGAGAATACCGGAATCAAGATTGTTGCTTTATCGATAAGTGATTCAGCAGAATGTGCCTTTGTGAGATTTCTCGTATCGCAACCTGAGCGCGGTAGAGAAATACTGGAACGAGCCGGTTTAGCGATCATTGAAAGCGACTTGATCGGAGTTGAACTTCCCGAGGGGAACCAACCCCTTCTCCAGATTTGCACGGCACTTTTACAGGCAGAAATCAATATTATCCAGGCCTATCCGTTGATCGTTCGACCTCATGGGGAACCGGCAGTGGCAATCATGGTCGACAACACAGAACATGCATTGGAGACACTCGCAAGCAAGGGTTTTCGAACAATTACCGAAGGGGATCTACTGGACGGAATTGAGTGATGGAGTTGTTGCTGAGCCTTCAGTCGGCAGACGAGCTACGCATGGCATCGGATTATCGATTTCGCTGGCTGGATTTGAAAAACCCATTAACTGGTTCTCTGGGTTGCCCAGACGAAAAAGTCGCAGAGGATTTTCTGAAGGTAGCCAACTCTCTTCCTCGCCGGAGGAAGCTTACGCTTAGTATTGCAATTGGCGAGCTGATCGATGGAATTGCTCCAGAAGAAGCTACAGAAAAATCCCGTGGCCGTAACTCTGGAAATCGTTTTGCCCTGCCACTCCCTGCGGAAGTACTCAATCAGTTCGACTTTGTAAAAGTTGCATTGGCGAAAACACTGCTCGAGAATGGCAATCCTGACCGAGCTGCCTATGACGAGAGAGCCGACTGGCTAGAACTCGCATGGTCGCTGAGTGAGCAGCTTTCCGATCCATCTAAACTCATACTGGTTCATTACGCCGACCATCAACTGGCTCGTGCGGTTCATTGGCAATCAGTACTTCAAGCCAGTCAGCTCTTGAGATGCGAGTACGTTCTAGTCGATACCTTTGATAAGTCGTCCGGGACGTTGCTGACCTGGCTTTCGCCAGAAACTTGTCATTTATATGCTAGCCAAGCCTCCGAGTTGGGGATTAAGCTCTCTTTAGCTGGCTCGCTGCGTCAAACCGATTTTGATAGTCTGAAAAAGTCTGGAGCGGCGATTCTTGGAATTCGGGGCGCAGCCTGTCGAGAAGGCTCTCGCGTTTCCCAGCTATGTCGTGATAGACTACATCGCTTATCAGAGTGCTTTGAATCCGAATCCTCTCTTAAAAGTTTCTTATGAGTCAGTTCCAAACATCTACTTCGAATCTAATAGTCGAGTAAGGATTCCACCGTGTCTTCCTCTGGTAGCGAGCGAGATCGACCTTGCGGCATGATTATGCAAGGCAACCGTGTTGTCGGTGCAATCTGTATTCCGGAAGGTACTAACGAAGAGTTTATTGAGCAGTTCAATAGCTGCTATGGCCCTTTGCGAATGCAATGTGCTCAAACAGACCGATTGGCAGAAGTTATTAGACCGAACATAAATCCGGACCGGTTTAGACTTCCTGCATGGTTCCGGCATGTCTGGCAAGCAGCGGCTACAACGGGCCCTGTTTTTCCGGAAACACACAAGCGGTCGTGACTATATCCAAGCCATCGGTCCGACAGAGGCTACGACGTCCGTCATACCCAGCAAGAGGTATTTTCTTTATCATCTCCATTGCGTTCGGAAAACGTTGTATCGAAGCAATGGAGCTGTATTCATGCCTACTGTCGAAGAGTATCTCCAATCTGCATGGAAGATTCATCAGGGCGGTAATTGTCGTCAAGCTGCTCAAATGTATCAGCAGGTGCTCGATCAAATGCCCAAGAATGCAAACGCTTGGTGCTACATGGGGATTGCCCTACATGATCAACGTCGATACCACGAAGCAGTCGCGGCTTATGAAAAAGCTATCTCGCTTCAACCGAATTTCCCGATCGCTTGGAACAATATGGGGAATTCGCTGCGTTATGATCTGCGACCCGAGGAAGCCGAGCGGGCTTTTCAAAAGGCGATTGTCCAAGATCCTGCCTACGTCAATGCGTACAAAAACCGTGGTACTTTTCACGCTTGGTCAGGCGATTTGGAGTTGGCGTTGCAGAGCTACACCAAAGCGATGCGGCTTTCCCCAGACGAACCGGAGACGCATCGAAACATAGGAGTGATTTCTCTACTTAAGGGAGACTTCGAAAACGGGTGGAACGAGTATCGCTGGCGGTGGCGTTGTCCAGAAGCTGCCAAGTATGCCTATGTGCAACCCAAATGGAACGGAGAGAACATAAATGGTAAGACTATTTTGCTCTATGCCGAACAAGGGCTAGGTGACACTCTCCACTTTATACGTTTCGTAAGAGTTCTTCACGATATGGGAGCCAAAACAATCGTTCACGGACAAGGCGCGTTAATGGCCTTGCTTGGACAATCGGCGAACACAACTTCGCTTGGAATCGATAATTATGTCCCTAATTCCTTGCCTGTAGAGCTGCCTTTTGACTATCACTGCTCGCTGCTGGACGTTGCAGATATTTTAAAAATCGGATCTTCAAGCATTCCATATGCTAGTGGTTACCTGCAAGCATCCGCCAATCTCCGTCAATATTGGGCATCATGGTTGAACCAAATTCGCCCATCCAAGTTGAAGGTCGGCTTGGTCTGGCAAGGGAACAGAGATCATCAAGCTGATGTATTTAGATCGTTCAAACTTTCTCGGTATGAACCACTTTCTCAGTTACGGGAGATACAATTTATCAGTCTCCAACAGGGGCACGGAACTGAACAAGTGGCGCAATGGAATGGTGTGAGACCGTTAATTACCCTGCCCGAAGGTACAGATCAATCGGGAGGCGCTTTCATGGACACCGCTGCAATCCTATCGCAAATCGACCTATTGATTACCAGTGACACGTCGATCGCCCACTTGGCCGGAGCGTTGGGACGACCAGCTTGGGTGCTACTTAACAAGATGCCGGATTGGAGATGGCTTCTAGATCGGGAGGATAGCCCTTGGTATGAATCATTGCGACTGTTTCGCCAAAATAAGCAAAGTGATTGGGAATCGGTTGTTTCGAAGGTAAAAGTTGCCTTAACTGAGAGACTATCGCAAGCAATAGTTTGAGTTACAAAACCTTTTATGAAGTATTGAATGGATATTCGATGATGGAATCGCAATCGAGCGGTGCTAAAGAGCCAGTCTTCTCATGGTCGCCTTTAACCGCCAAGCAACGTCGTGTGCTCGGAGTGTTGATGGAAAAATCCAAGACGACTCCGGACGCATATCCGATGACTTTTACTGGACTGACCACTGGGTGCAATCAAAAAACTAATCGCTCGCCGATAACCAATTTCACTTCCGATCAAGTTGAGAAAACGGTTGACGAGCTGCGTGCATTGGGTGCCCTGACACTTCTCCAAGGGAATGGTCGCGTCGATAAAGTCCGCCACTGCGCTTACCAGTGGCTAGGACTCAGTAAAACCGAAGCAGCGGTTATGACTGAGTTACTGCTTCGAGGAGAGCAAACTGTTGGCGAACTGCGGACTAGGGCTTCTCGGATGGAACCCATCGCCGATCTAAGTTCGCTCACCCCCTTGATCGAAGCCTTAGTAGCTAGAAATCTTATGGTTATGCTAACACCTTCCGGACGCGGGCAATTGGTTTCGCACAACTTGTATCCGGAATGGGAATTGACGCAATTACAAAAGCAGGTGGCCGAGGGGGCTTATGTGACGGATGAGGATGTAGACGAACCGAGTTCTGAATCGCAAGCAACGAAGCCAGCGTCACTCCCCAAACAGATCACACCTTCGCATGCAGGAGAGATCGAGAGCGATCGCAATTTGCTTCAACAGATGAAGACGCAGCTCAATCAACTCGCAGCCCGCGTAGACCATCTGGAGCGGGAACTGGGCGTCGAAACGCCCCAATCGAATTAGCGACCGAAATCTATTCTTTTGAACGATTTTTCTTCTATGAAATTGCGAGGCAATAAACTTAAACAACTTCGATTTGATCCGTCTGGCTCCTTCATGGACCGGGGAAAAGGAGTAGGAGGATGCGTTAACCCGGACGAATATCGGCAAGTTGCAAAAGGGCTGGAGAAGATTCGAGACGACCTGATCCGTGATGCTTCGGCTTCGCATCCCGATACTTCCTTCTATTACAGGCCCAAGGAATTGCTTGAAGAATACGGGCGCGATCGATTCAAAAGCCAGCTCGCAACGCTTTTCAAAGTTGCGAATTGCTTTCACGTCTCGGTTGATCGGGTTGTTGTAGTCAATTCGAATGGATCGGAACTAGGCGCAAGAACATTTTTAGATGGATGCTGCCAACCTTTTTGGAATGAACTTTCGCGAGGAGCAAGAGGTAGCAAGCCTCGTATTTACTTCGATGGAAGCAATCTCGACAACGATGCAACTCAAGGCTTGTTGCGATTGTTGGGCGCTACACAAGGGCGTATCGCTACTAGCGTGGAAGATGCATGGGGGTTAGTGGTCATAGGCAATAGCCGCGAATGCGATGACCTTCCGCCTGCTACGCTCCCGTTTCTACGAGCTTTAGAAACAAGCTGCGGCGGTGACGTTTCAAAAATTCGTCAGCGTTTTATTGCTGTAACCGGAACGAAAGGAAAATTACGCCACTTGGTCGATGGGTTTGAATGCACCAATCTCTTTCCTTTTCCGAATGGTGTTCATGCGGAGTCAGGCGTCGCGTTCTCTCCATTTTCAATCATCGGCCTGCTTCCAGCGGCTCTTTTAGGAGTCAACGTTATCGAGTTGCTTGTCGGAGCCGTTGCAATGAACGATCATTTCGAGAAAGCATCTGCTCAAGAGAATATAATTCTTCAATCAGTTGCCGTGAACTACCTACTATCGAAGCATCACAATTTCAAATCTCGAATCATGTCGATCTGGAACAGTCCCTTAGCAAGCATCGCTTTTTGGTACCAACATTTGGTTTCAAGCCTTCCCGATCATGAGAAGATCTTCGGACCACCTACCCTATTTCTTAATACCTTAGCCAATAGCCCATATGGTTCCAAACTCAATCAGACGATAGGTGACCGAGTCTTTCACAACATTCTGGTGGAAGACTATCGCTTTGACCATCTCGATCCCAATCATCCCAATTTGAATCCGACGAACGTTTATAACCATTTAAACGACGCTGAAAATCGCTTTCCAGGCGAATTGTTGGCTGCAGTCGAGGAGGCGAACCAAATTCGACAATCGATGGGATATTTGACCACCACTCTTTGGATTCCGAGAATTGACGAGCTCCATTTGGGCCAGCTTCTGCAAATGCTGATGCTTACTACCACCCTCGAGCATCGCCTAATAGAAATCGATCAAAGATAGATAAAAAATTTAATTTTGGATACTTAGCAATTGTCTCGAAATGATATGCGGTTTTTCAAAACGTAGGATTGACTTCCATTCCGTCTTTTTTCGGACGGACCGGAAGTCCATCCTAAGGCGAATTACGGAAATTATTTAAGGACAATTCCTTAGGCAGGTTGATGCTTTAATCGGTACGGATCGATGCTAAGAACTCCTGAACACCCGTTAGCACCCCTGAAGGGGGCTCCATTTTGTTTTGTGGAACGAGAAAAAAACACTTGACTACCTTGTTTGGGAGCGCTAATATGGAATAAGTAAGTTGGTTGTCACAGATACCTTCTGCCCCAGGATCTGAGACAACTTCTAGTCGATCATCTGCCCCGATCGGCTAGGTTAGATTGCCTTCGCTGACCACTGCCCCGGTCAGCGAAGGTTTTTTTTTGCTTGTTGCAAAATTGAACACTGAGTGCATCACTCTTGCTGTAAAGATGGAACACTGCTTCATTTGGGAAAGGCTAAACCGAGAGTTGAGGCCGATATTCGTAACATTTTTAGCGTAAAACCGGATTGAGCGGCCTTCTTTTCGCCTTGGCACCGAAAATGCATTTAAATCTGTCAGTATCCAGAAATCGCGATGGATCGGGTGTTTATTGTCGATGTTTCTGCCCTAGAAGCAGCAAGATCTAAATTATCCGAAAGTTATTTGGAGAAGTCGAATTACAAATTTTGTCCGACTCGCGATAGCCTTCTAGGAAGTCCGAAATAGACTTAGGTAGTGATCGTTCACGGAAACTGATCGCCAATCAGTGACCCTTTTGTTTTGGTGGAGTTGTAAAATTATGTCAATTCGTCGTTTTAATCGCCGTTTTCAATGGGCTGCGGCTTCATGTTTGTTGGGTTGTTTACCAATCCACGCTATTGTTGCTTCGCACGCGTCGGCTATCGAAACCAATTCGATCGGGAATATAGTCCCGAACACTCCGGTAACGAAATCCGCCAGGTTGGCAACTTACAAACCGCAAGCTGGTGAAACTTGTTTTGCCCTGAGCTTGAAGTCGAGCGTGTCCGAGATCGCCCCTGCGATTATTGCGGAGAGCAAATCGCAAAGAAAAGTAGTAGTCCTTGTAGACACATCAGCCTCACAGACAGGTGCGGCTCGGACCCAAGGTATCGCATCGGTTCGCGAATTGGTTAACGCTTTAGGACCTGATACTCAAGTCGCAATTCTCGCTTGCGATGTAGAAGCGGTGAATCTTTCGGAGGGCTTGCAGGTTCCACAGAGCCCTGCCATCGAAAAAGCATTCGAACGCTTGAACTCCCGTGTTCCACTTGGCACGACAGACTTGGAACTCGCCTTACGTTTGGCCAACAAACTTTTTGAAAATACAACCGACAACTCGATTGTCTATGTTGGAGACGGAATCATTCGCAGTCGGACTCTCGATCAGTCTGAGTTTCAAGAATTGACGAATTTTTTGGTTAGTTCAAAAACCAGTGTGACTTCGATGGCAATCGGTCCCGTCTTGGATGTAGAAGGGTTGGCAACTCTAGCGAACCATACAGGCGGTCGGATTTACGTGCACAGCAACATGCGTGGCAGTGACCAACAAATCGGATTGGAGTTAGCCATGGCAGCCTCGGCCCCCGTACTTTGGGTCGATACCGTGAGCTTGCCGAAGTCGATTGCAACACACTACCCGGCTAACGTTCCGCCGTTGCGATTCGATCGCGACTCAATATTGCTGGGTACCTGTGACGTTGGGGGCAATGCGAAGGAATCGCTCTCAATTGAAGGAACTATTAGCGGCAAGAAGGTTGCGATGGTTTGGGATGTTGTTGCGGAAGCAAGTAACCCTGATTTTGCATTTGTTGGAAAGGTGATCGAAAAAGCTGCAGATAACCAAGGACTCTATTTACCTACAGCAGGATCCGACTTTTTGCGACAACTGGGTGTTGTGATGTCCGAGAATGCTGCTGAACTTGTAAAGACAGGGAAGTTCGCGTTGGATTCTGGAGACTTTGAAGGAGCCAAGCGAATTGCTGCAGAAGCAGTTGAACGAGATCCCAATAATCTGGAAGCTCAAAACTTACTTGAAGTAATTTCAAAGGAAGCAAAAGCTCGCGAGGCAAAGGACGCGTCGGCGATGAAGCCACGGAAATTCCGCTTCATTCAAGTCACCGCGGATGAAGATATTTTTGGGGCACCACTACTAGATGATGCCACAGCCGCTGGAGAGATTGAAGTCCCGCAAGCTGCCGAAGCAGGCATGGATGCCTTGGACGCAGATGCATCGAACGAGGCTCAATTAATGGCCGACGGGTCCATCCTTCCGAGCAACGCACCGGCTCCTCGTCAGGCACCGGCGATGAGTGATAGTGCCGATCAAATTAATGGATATCTGCAAAGCACCGACGGGTTAGATGAGCTATCGTCGGCTGGCGATTTGCTGTCTCGAGAAGAAGGCGCCCGACGACTTGCTGCAGAGCGATTTGAGACTGAGGTAAGGGCAATACTTCGCGATTCCCAGTCGGCAATGCTCCGAGATCCTGTTGGTGCCGAAATGGCCTTGAAATCAACGCTATCCGACATTCGGAGAGCTCCAGAGCTCGAACCGGGTGCCCGTGCGAGACTTCAAGCATTGGTGTCGGCCCAAATCCAGTCCGCCTCGCGAAGCGCGTCGCTGTTTCGTGAGCAATCGTCGAGGACTGAAGCCGTGCGCTCAGCAGCTTCTTCAAGTGAGAGATTACTTGCAGAACGAGAACGAGCAGGTGCTTCCGTTCAACAACTTGTCGAGCGATTCAATGCGCTGATGAGTCAGCAGCTTTATGCTGAAGCAAATACGGAGATCGCACCTGCGATTAAAGCCTTAGTTCCGCTTTCGACCATCGAGCGTGTAACTGAATTGGAATCGAGCATCACGTCGAACTATCGTTTAGTTGAAAACGTTATCTATGAAAAGCGTCGTAACTTTATCGATGTGATGTACTTGAACGAAAAGGTTTCAATTCCGTTTGCCGATGAGCCACCGATTATCTATCCTCCTGCAGATGTTTGGCGAGCATTGGATGCCAGACGGAAGGAACGCTATGGCTCCATTGACCTTTCCGCTGGAGCAAGTCCAAGCGAGAAACGAATCTACAAGGCACTCAGTCAAGAAGTCAAAGTCGACTTCAACAACGTGCCACTGCGAAGTGTGATCGATACGCTTCGGAATGATGTTGGCATCCCGATTATTCCTGACGAAGTTAAGATCAGTGATGCTGGGACCGTTACTTTGGAAGATCCGATCAACCTGACTGGTCTTCCTGCGATTTCGCTACGATCTGCATTGCGTTTGATCCTCGAACCACTCGAGCTGACATACGTTATCGAAGATGAAGTAATGAAGATAACCACCAAAGAAGAGGCGTCTGCTCGCGTACTTCGACTCTATCCTGTAGGTGATCT
>Ga0105046_10011727_pt1 | contig 13611 bp, 8 predicted proteins | sample MAT03_FD_78385 | JGI IMG/M metagenome (GOLD analysis project Ga0105046, IMG submission 78385) | Freshwater microbial communities from Lake Fryxell liftoff mats and glacier meltwater in Antarctica - MAT-03 (megahit assembly) | ecosystem: Environmental > Aquatic > Freshwater > Ice > Liftoff... | reverse complement strand
TTTGGTCCTGTGTCCGCTTACCGTGAACACCGATCACTTATTTGACCACGCCACGTTGCGGGGGCATACCCGAAGGTCAATGGAGCATCCTTACCCTCTTGAACAACAACTGCTTGACGCCACCGCTTTTAGCGAGGTCGAGTGGATGGCAAAGCTGCTGAACCGAGGCGTAAGCACGGAAGTGCGTGATGAAGACCACCGCACCCCTCTTCATCTTGCGGTTGAAGCTGCGGATTGTGCTGCGGTTCGTTTGCTCTTAGACGCAGGCGCTGATGTCAACGCCCGCGATCTATCGGGGTGTACGCCGCTGCACCACGCCGCTCGGCAGCGAGATCTAGATCTCGCCTATCTCTTGGTTACCTACGGGGCCGACGTCAATGCACGCGACTTTGCAGGCAGCTCTGTGTTGTGGCAGGCGGTGATCGTTTCGTTGCCAAGCAGCACGGTGGTGCAGTTCCTTCGGCGGCACGGCGCAAGCGATGGCGAACGAGTGGAAGCTGCCTTTGATGCGAAGACCTTAGCCAATCGACTTGGCCTAACGCTTGAGCCCCGCTCGGCCGGTATGAGCGGCGGTCACTGAAGCCATGGAAGTCTTTTAACGGTTTCGTGCAAGCCCGCGGTCGAGGCTTTCCTGAGGAACGCGCCCCGGCAATGTCATGCCGCCATCAATCGCCATCAGTTGTCCGGTGATTAGCGCGCTGGCGGCAGACGCGAAGAACAACACGGCGCCCACCATGTCTTCAGGAACCGCCACGCGTCCCATGGGAATCACCGTTCTCCAATTTTCAGCATAGTCAGGATCATCTGCCAATGTGCGCGGTACTAAAGTTGGCCCTGGCGCAATCGTGTTCACACGTATGCCAAGCGGTGCCAACTCTACAGCCAACTGACGGGTCAACGACTGTATGCCAGCTTTGCTCGCGGCATAAACCGTCAGGTTGGACATCACTGTGAGTGCGACAACCGTCGAGACATTCACAATGGATCCTCCGCCTGTGTCTTTCATTTTGCGCGCTGCCGCTGTGGCACAGAAGAAGGTACCCTTCAGGTTCGTATCGATCACTTGATCCCAAAGGTCTTCGGTGACTTCAAGTGCGGCATTCCAGCCGGTAATGCCTGCGTTGTTGACGAGCACATCCAACCGACCCAGCTGCGCACAAACAAACTCGATCATATTGTTGATGGCTGCAACGTTGCGTATGTCGGCCTGGACAAGCACAGCCCGTGCTCCCAACGCTTCGATCTGTGCCACCGTTTCATGGCCGCCAACCATGTCGTCGAACGTGTGAACGCCCACACTGGCTCCAGCTTTTGCCAGCCCCAGGGCCAACGCCCGTCCGATTCCACCCGAGGCGCCCGTGACAAGCGCAACTTTTCCAGTTAGGGCGTCAGTGAAAAAAAACGGTACTTCTGTGCGCTTCATGAGGCTTCACAATAAGCTGAAGCGGCCGGGCGCTCCATCAGTATCTCTTAGGCAGTGGGGTGGCTCTCACCGTTTCGTCGTTGGGAAGTCCCGCGGCCAACATGTCTATGATTGTTTGCGTATTCACTGGAGCGCCCACGGCCAGGCGAAAGGATCTGTACCCCGAGATGGCGCCAACAAACGCGGTGGCCCCGTCGATGCGCCTTTCCTCAACGTCCTCGGTGAACGCCACCCCTTCGGATCCCCACAATGCCGCGCCGATCATCAACAGATAGGTCGCGAACGCGTGCCCTAGCCGACTGCCGCCTTTGGACTTTTGGGTCAACATCCCGCGGGCTTCGTTAAACAGCACGATCTGTTCGGGGTGTTCATCAAAGAACCGTTCGTGCTGCAGAGCCACGAAAGCAACCCGTTCTTTGAAGGTTCCGGCGCGGTCTACGCCCTCAAGGTGGGTGGAAACCCGCTTGACACCCTCGGACACCAGCTCTGCAATAAGTGCGTCTTTAGACTCGAAGTAGTTGTAAAACGCGCCCTTTCCCAGATCGGCCCGCTCAGTGATGTCTTCCAGCCGCGTGGCCTCGAGGCCTTTTTCGGCGAATAGTTTCAACGCGGCGTCCAACAACCCTTGGCGGGTTTGCTGTTTTCGCCGCTCGCGGCGGCCCACAGGCTCGCTGTTGTTACTGGTCACAGGTAGGTCTCCAATCAGGATAGCCCCTCATGCTTTGACCTATGGGCTGTTTCTGTCAAGGCACCTTTGCGGCACACCCGAAACATGCCGTGTGAATTCCCGGTTTTTCGAGGGCCACTGGGTAGGCGGCAGGGGAGTGGTGGGGTAACCTTGCCGCCAATGCCGACTGCGTTAGTGATTCACGGCCACTTTTACCAACCGCCCCGCGAAAACCCTTGGACGGGGAATGTTGATCGGGAGCCCAGCGCGTCGCCCGAGCACGACTGGAATGAGCGCATCTACCACGAGTGTTACCGCCCAAACGCGTTCGCCCGCATCGTGGGTGACTTCGGCTACATCGAACGCATCGTCAACAACTACTCGTTGCTCAATTTCAACTTCGGTCCGACGCTGCTTTCGTGGATGCAGACGCGCCACCCGGCGACATACGTGCGAATACTTGAAGCGGATCGACAAAGCCACCAACGTTGGGGCCACGGCAACGCCATTGCGCAGGGATACAACCATACGATTTTGCCCCTGTGCAATGAACGTGATCGGGTCACGCAAGTTCGCTGGGGCATTGCTGACTTCGAGCACCGCTTTGGCCGCAAGCCTGAATCTCTTTGGTTGCCAGAAACCGCGTGCAACGACGCAACCCTCGGGACCCTCATCGACGAAGGTTTAGACTATGCGATTCTTTCGCCCCACCAAGCCGAACAAGTGCGTCCCCTGGGCGACGACGGCAAACCAAGCCATCACGGTTGGAGTGAAGTGGGCGATGGCAGCGTGGATCCAGGAATGGCTTATCGGTATTTCCACACCGACGGGTCGGGGCGATCACTCGCATTGTTTTTCTATGACGGACCCAAGTCACGTTCGATGGCCTTCGAAGGCGCCTTGGGATCAAGCCAAGCGTTGGTTGGCCGCCTTTCGCAAGGCGTGGGAGCACACACTAAGTTGGTGCACATCGCAACTGACGGCGAAAGCTATGGTCACCACAGCAAGTTCGCTGAACTGGCGTTGTCACATGCGATGGTGCACGAAGCACAAGCGTTAGGTTTCGAGGTTACCAACTATGGTGCGTACCTTGAAAAGAACCCTCCTACCATGGAGGCCAAGATCAAGACGGGCCCTAACGGTGAAGGCACAGCATGGAGTTGCGCCCACGGCGTGGGCCGGTGGTACCGCGATTGTGGTTGCAACACAGGGGCACAACAAGGTTGGAACCAACAGTGGCGTCGACCTCTGCGTGACGCTCTTGATATCCTGCGCGATGTCGCTGCGGAGTGCTTTGACAAAGAAGGCCGCGATCTGTTTTTAGATCCATGGGCTGCACGCAATGACTATATCGAATTGATTCTGGATCGCGGTAGTTCGCGTGAAGCGTGGCTTGAACGACACCAGTTGCGCTCGCTATCCACCCGCGAACGTGAACGCGCTTTGTCGTTGCTGGAAATGCAACGCAACGCCATGTTGATGTACACCAGCTGCGGATGGTTCTTTGCCGATCTTTCGGGTATTGAAACCGTGCAGATCATGAAATACGCCGAACGAGTGTTCGATCACATGGATGCGTTGGGCATTCCTGCGCCTCGTGAAGCGTTCATGTCCAAACTTGGTGAGGCACGCAGCAACCTTAAAGAACACGGCTCAGGCACGGACATTTACCAAAAGTGGGTTTCACCATTGCGGGTGTCTCTGCACCGTGTGGCGGCGCACTTGGGGATCATGAGTTTGGTTGAGGACGAAGCTGCTGACGGCAGCGTCGCAGGGTACCGATACACTCGTTCTTCGTTCCAAAAACACCGGCATGGTCGGTTGACGCTGGCCACGGGGCGTCTTGAACTTGAGGACATTCCCTCGGGCCGCTTAAGTGATTGGGGGTTCGCGGCAGTGCACTTGGGTGGCGTCGATTTTTATTGCGTGTGCCAACCCTATCCTGGCGGACAAGCCTTTGCCATCAACACCCAGAAAATTTGGGGCGCTTACCGCACGGCCACGTTGCCGCGTTTGTTGCGCCTTATTCAAGAAAGCATGGGGCCAGAAGACTTTGGCCTTGAGACGATCTTGGAAGAAGGACAGCACCGGATTTCAGAATTGGTTTACGGCAACATCGTTACGCGCTTTTCTCAACAATACGTGGCTATGTTTGAAAGCAACCAGCGCATCTTGGAAATGTTGCAAGAAGCAGGTTTGGAACTTCCCGAGGAACTTGTGCGTGCGGCCGAGTTCACTTTGGGCAAACGCTTCGAAGAAGAAATTCGGCGCGCCCATGGCAGTTTCGATCCGCAAGCGTATGAACGCGCCCTACAAATCGCCGCTGAAGTTTCCAGGCGTGGGTACAAGATAGACACCGGCAAGGCTGGTCGTTTGTTTGGCCGCACGTTGGCTGATGTTGTTTCAGGTGCGCTTGCGGCACCAAGCCAAGAACGCATCGACGCCGCAACAACGTTGGCACAACTCAGTGAATCGTTAGGGCTCAAGCCGAACCTTGGCCGCGCGCAAGAACTCGTCTTTGTGGGCATCAAAACCCATCCAGACTGGCGCTTCGCTCTTGGCACATTGGCCAAATCGTTAGGGGTTAAGCCGCCCAGCTAGCCCGCTGGGTTGGCTCTCGGGCCATTGAAAAGTGGCTCCACCATCGTTTCGCTCTTTCGTCCCTTTTTCCAGGACTCTTGCAATGCCCACCTCGAAGACCGCCTTGACCGTTCCCGCCGCCGAACTTGATCGGTTCTTGTCCTTGGAACACCACGATCCGCACAGTTTGTTGGGGGCACATCCAACGAAGGACGGCGTTGTGGTGCGGGTGTTTCAACCTCATGCAACCGAGGTGAATCTTGTGGCCGAAGGCTTGGGCGTGCTGCCTTTGCAAAAGGTGCACGATGCAGGCTTGTTTGCGGTTCTGGTGCCGTCACTCAAAGAGGTGTTCGCATACCGCTTGCGTTTGCGCTACCGCGATGGCGCAAGCCACGAACAAGCCGATGCTTACAGTTTCTTGCCCACCTTAGGTGATCTCGATCTTCATCTGATTGGCGAGGGCCGTCACGAGCGGCTTTACGAAAAAATGGGTGCCCATGTTCAATGCCTCGGCAGCCAATGGGGCGTTTCCTTCACTGTGTGGGCCCCCAACGCCCGCGGCGTAAGCGTGGTTGCCGATTTCAACGGCTGGGATGGACGCATTCATCCTATGCGTCGTTTGGGAACGTCAGGCATTTGGGAATTGTTCGTTCCAGATGTTGGCGTGGGAACGCACTATAAATTCGAGATTCGCAAAGAGGGTGGTGGTGTGGTGCTTAAGGCAGATCCGTATGCACAATATGCGGACCATCCTCCCCAGAACGCATCGGTGGTGTTTGCCTCGAATTACCAATTCGGTGACGCCGCGTGGATGAACGAGCGTGCCACAAAGAATCCGTGGAAGTCGCCGCTTTCGATTTACGAAATGCATCTAGGTTCTTGGCGCCGAGCGGAAGACAACACCGTGATGTCCTACCGTGAGTTGGCGCCGCAGGTTGCCGATTACTTAGGACAAATGGGTTTCACGCACGTGGAGTTGCTGCCAGTGTTTGAACACCCCTTCGATGGTTCGTGGGGTTACCAAGTTACGGGATACTTCGCTGCCACTTGCCGTTTCGGCACTCCGGACGATTTCCGTTACTTCGTTGACTACCTTCACCAACGTGGTTTCGGCGTCTTGGTCGATTGGGTTCCCGCGCACTTTCCCAAAGATGAATTTGCCTTGGGCCGATTTGATGGCACGGCGTTGTACGAACACTTGGACGCGCGCCAAGGCGAACACCCCGATTGGGGAACGTTCGTCTTTAACTTTGGTCGCCGCGAGGTGCGCAACTTTCTAATCGCAAGCGCGATCTCTTGGTTCGATCGTTTTCACATTGATGGTCTGCGCGTCGATGCCGTTGCTTCTATGCTGTATCTCGATTACAGCCGCAAGGAAGGCGAATGGATCCCCAATGAATATGGTGGCCGCGAGAACTTGGAAGCCGTGGGCTTCCTACGTGAATTGAACGAAGTGATTCACCGCCAAAATCCAGGCGTCTTGATGATCGCCGAAGAATCAACTGCATGGCCCGGCGTCAGTCGTCCAAGTTATCTGGGAGGGTTGGGATTCGGCTTCAAATGGAACATGGGCTGGATGCACGACACGCTTTCATACTTCTCGAAAGATTCCGTGTACCGCCGCTACCACCACAACGATTTAACGTTCGGCTTGGTTTACGCTTGGAGTGAAAACTTCGTGCTGCCGTTTTCACACGATGAAGTGGTGCACGGCAAAGGTTCGATGCTCGACAAGATGCCAGGCGATCGCTGGCAGAAGTTCGCAAACCTGCGCGCTTTGTACGCGTATATGTGGGCGCACCCTGGAAAGAAGCTGCTGTTCATGGGCCAAGAGTTTGGCCAATGGCAAGAGTGGAAGCACAACCAAGGCCTTGACTGGAACGTGTTGTACGGCGATGACCATAAGGGCTTGCAATGGCTGGTGGCGGATCTGAACCGTGCGTATCGGGTCGAACCTGCATTGTGGGATAGCGATTTTGGTTCCGAAGGGTTCCAATGGATCGATTCACATTCGGCTGACGACAACGTCATCGCGTTCGTTCGCAAATCCTCCACCACAGATCGACAACTTGTGTGTGTTGGAAACTTCGCTCCCGTGCCTCGTTACGCCTACCGTTTGGGCTTGCCAAAGCCCGGCAGATACCTTGAAGTGATGAACACAGACGCCGCCGTATGGGGCGGTAGCAACGTGGGCAACGGAGGCGAGGTGATTTCACAGGACGTGCCTCACCATGGCTTCCCTTGCTCAGCAGAAGTCACCTTGCCGCCTTTAGGCGTGCTGTGGCTGCAGGCGCCTTAACGCTTTATGGGGTACGCGTCGCTCTTAGAATGTACCGAAGACCTTGCTCGCACAGGGGGGTTGTTTCGCGTCGAACATGAGATCGATCCGTACCTCGAAATGGCGGAGATTCAACGCCGCGTCTATCTAGCCGCAGGCCCGGCCTTGTTCTTTCCACGGGTCAAGGGCTGCCGCTTCCCGATGGTCAGCAACCTTTTCGGTACCATCGAACGGGCGCGCTACATCTTTCGCGATGCACTTGAACCCGTTCGTCGTCTCGTTGAACTAAAAGTTGATCCGGCCGCGTTTTGGCGGCGGCCTTTTCGCTATGTCGGGGTGCCACGTTCCGCTTTGTCGCTATTACCAAAGAAGGTTGATGGCGGCCCCGTGTTTGCGAACCAAGTTCATCTCAGCGAGTTGCCGGCACTTGTCAGTTGGCCTCAAGACGGCGGCCCCTTTATCACGTTGCCGCAGGTGTTTAGCGAGGATCCCACGCGCCCAGGACTTGCGCACAGCAACCTGGGAATGTACCGCGTTCAACTTTCGGGCAACAACTATGAGCGCGACAAAGAAGTGGGGCTGCACTACCAGATCCACCGCGGCATAGGCGTGCACCACAGCGCCGCTATCGCCCAAGGACAGAACCTGAAGGTTTGCGTTTTTGTTGGCGGCCCTCCCGCAATGACGCTGGCTGCCGTGATGCCTTTGCCTGAAGGCATGTCAGAGCTTTCGTTCGCAGGCGTATTGAACCGCAGGCGCGTGCGTATGGCTCACCAGAATGGATCCATCTTTGCCCACGCCGATGCGGATTTTTGCATCGTAGGCGAGGTTGAACCCAACGTGCGTAAGCCTGAAGGTCCTTTCGGTGATCACCTTGGCTACTACAGCCTAACCCATGATTTTCCGGTATTGCGCGTTCACCGCGTTTACCACCGTACGGGCGCGATCTGGCCCTTCACTGTGGTTGGTCGGCCGCCTCAAGAGGACACGGTTTTCGGTGAGCTCATTCATGATCTTACGGGCCCGCTGATCCCCACTGTTTTGCCAGGCGTTAGGAGTGTGCGTGCCGTTGACGCTGCCGGCGTACACCCGTTGTTGTTGGCGATTGGCAGTGAGCGATACACCCCTTACACGCAGCAGACTGGGCCGCAGGAGATCTTGACCCAAGCCAACGCAATCTTGGGCCAAGGGCAGCTTTCCTTGGCGAAGTATCTGCTGATTGCCGCGGACAACGACAACCCTCCTGCGTTGAACGATATTTCTGCCTTTCTTGTACATGTTCTTAGTCGCATTGATCTGCGCCGCGACTTACATTTTCAAACGCGCACCACCATAGATACCTTGGACTATTCAGGAACAGGGTTGAACCAGGGTTCCAAGTTGGTGATGGCCGCCGCTGGGCCTGCCGTGCGTGTGCTTGCCACTGAGTTACCCACCGAACTAAATCTACCGTCTGGATTTCGCGATCCGAAGGTGTGTTTGCCGGGTGTGTTGGCGGTGACCGCTCCCGCATGCACGTTTCCACAAGACGCCGCGCGCGTGCGCGAACAGTTCTGCTCTGCGTTCACGGCAGAATCTTCGATCAACCGGTTCACCCTGGTGCTGCTGGTGGACGACAGCGCCTTTGTGTCGCGTTCAATGCACAACTTCTTGTGGACCACGTTTACCCGATCAAACCCCGCGGTGGATGTGTCCGGCGTCGCGGCCTTCGTGGCTGACAAACATTGGGGCTGTACCGGCTGTTTGGTTATTGATGCGCGAACGAAACCGCACCATGCTCCGCCTTTGATTGAAGATCCCATCGTTTCGGCGCGGGTCGACGCATTGTGCGCAAGTGACGGTCCTTTGGGGCCACTGAAGCTTTAGTACCGGTGAACGCTTTGCGAATTCATAGATTTCTTACAGCGGTTGCAGCTCTTCTTGCTGCTGGGCCCGCTGGCGTGGCGTTGGCTTGGCTATACCAGCTGTTCGCTGGTCGTCTTTCGTTTCCTGCCGATCTTGAATGGATGGAAGGGGGTGTCTTGGCACATGCCTTGCGCCTGAAAGAAGGTCTACAGGTTTACGTTGCGCCCTCGGTTGATTTTGTCCCGTTTCTTTACACACCCTTTTACCCAACGCTGATTGCCTGGCTGTCACGCATCGTCCCCTTGGGCTACACCCTGGGTCGAAGTGTTTCGGTTGTAGCGTTTTCGTTAACCTTGGTGACGGCTGTCGTTGTTTCGTTGTGGCCACTTCGTCAGCAGGATCGCCCGGATCGTTGGTGGGCTCGTTTGGTTGCTACCTGCGTCGCGGTGGGCGCGATGGGCGTCATCGCTTCCAGCTTCACGTTCACGGGAACCTTCTTTGATCTTGTCCGCAGCGATTCGCTGATGATCTTTATCGTAACATTGGCGATGGCTTTCGCCTTTTCGGGACGACGATGGCCTTCTGCCGTTGTGGCAGGCGTTCTCATCGCTGTTGCATTTCTTACCAAACAGACAGCGTCGCTCATGGGCATTGCGTTGGGCGTTTCGTTGCTGCTGGCAAATTGGCGGCGAGGTCTTGTTTACGGCTTTGTTGCCGCTGTGGTTCTGGCGGCGGGGCTTGGGTATCTGCAATGGCGCAGTGGTGGTTGGTTCTGGACCTATGTCTTCCAATTGCACCAAAGCCACGGGTTCAATAAAGTGCTTGCCTACCAAGAAACGCCGCTGCGTCTGCTGCGCTTTGCGTGGCCTCTGTACGCTGCGCTTGCAACTGCGTTCGCGGCTTTGGCGTTGGGGCGCCGTCTTGAACGTTACGATGCGCTTCCCGTGGCCATGGCGGCCGCAGGCTTCCTGGCTTCGTGCATTGGCTTTGGCACCCAATGGGCGTTCGACAACGCTTTCATTCCCGCAATTGTTTTCCCAGCCATCGCTACGGCCATTTTGGGGGCACGCTTGGTTTCGGTAGCGCCAGTTCGGTTGGGTGCCGCTGTGTTTTCGATCTGCGTCGCTGCGGGTGTTGGGTATGCAAGCGTGAAGGAGGGTGTTCCAAACAAGCAAGCGATGGTGCCCACCCAAGTGGATCGACGCGCGGCCCGCCGCATGATTGAAACTATCGCACAAATGCCTGGCGAGGGTTTCATTCCCTTTCATCCGTTTTACGCCGTGATGGCAGGCAAGAAACCTTTTGTACACCGCATGGGCGTGATGGATGTGGCGGCGAAGTTGGGACGACCGGCGGGCTTGGATGAAGCCATTGCCAATGGTCGTTTCGACTTTGTGGTGCTTGATTGGAAGTCGCGCCCTTATGAATGGCCGGGACTCGAAACACGCTACTACGTGTTCAAAGAGTTGGGTGAAGGCGTCGATTCCACGCGAATGTTCTCCGGCGCGCAAACGTCACCACGTCAGCTCTTGCTGCCATTGCGTCCTTCGCAGCTGTTGCCTGCAGGCGCGCGAATGATGAACGATTTTGAAACAGGTGATTTCGGCGGTTGGCAACCCGAAGGCACCGCGTTTGGCACCGCCCCAATGCCTGCGCCGCCTTCTGCGTTTGGTCGCTTTGCGGCTTCATCTAACGCTGGTGGTATCACCGCCAAAGGTGTCTTGAGGTCTTCTCCGTTTGTCATCACTGGCAACGGAATTCGGTTGTGGGTGGATGGCCCCAATGATCCCACGCTAAGGGTGAGCTTGCTGGTTGGCGCTGAAGTTGCGCGCAATGAAGTACCCACCGGGAAACCACATTGGATCGAATGGTCTACTGAAGATCTCGTTGGTCAATCCGCTACATTAATGATCGAAGATCAATCCACCACCGCAGCACTTACCATCGACGATCTGCAAATTGTTGGCGCACCCTAACTTGAACCCTGGCTCAAAACGCTGCGAATGGACTTAAGCAATTCTTCACTGCGGAAGGGCTTCGACAACATCACAGGCTTTGTCGCTTGCAGCCATTCCTCAGGAAATACATCGCTGGTGTGACCGCTGGCCACGATGATCCCCACCCCGGGCTTGGCCGCTTGAATTTTCTGGTAAGCCGTAAATCCTGTGATCTTGGGCATAATGGCGTCAAGCAACACCAGATTAATGGAGTCTTTGTTTGCCTCAAAAACATCAAGCGCTTCTTGTCCGTCACGGGCCACCAAAACACGGTAACCCGCACGTTCTAGCAAAGACTTTGTAACGCCGAGAACCAGCTCATGATCGTCCGCTACCAAAATGGTTTCGGTACCAAGCCACACTTCGCCAACAGGATTTGGCGCTTTTGTTGGCTGCACCACGCCGCTTGAGCGTGGCAGAAATACCTGAAAACAAGCGCCGCTGTTCTTGTCATTTCGGTCCGTGACTTCGACGAACCCACCATGAAGTTTGACCGCGCCCCACACCACCGAAAGCCCGAGACCGCTGCCCTTGGCTTCGGTCTTGGTTGTAAAAAACGGCTCGAAAATACGTGAGCTGACTTCAGGCGTGACGCCTGGCCCAGTATCACAGACACTTATATTAACGAAGTCGTTGTGTTGCACCCATGGATGAGCCGCACGTTGCAGTTCGTTCAAGGTGCAGATTCTAGTGGTTAAGGTGATCTCACCGGTATCGGCAATCGCGTCTACCGCGTTGATCACAAGATTCACCAACACTTGCTCAAGCTGCCCGGGATCGGCTTCCATTGCAGCGCCCGAATGCAGTTGGCTGTTTAGCTCTATGCGGCCTGGAATGAGCCTGCGCAGAAGTGTTAAAAGCTCTGTAATCAAATCGTCAATCAACAAGGGCTTTGCAACGCCCGTTTTGGGACGCGCAAAGGCCATCAACGAACGCACGAGCGCGGCGGCTTTCGTCGAAGCGTCTTTCATGTGGCGCAAGGATGTGCGGGCTTCCGTTGGGTTGCGCTCCATGTCTTCGCCCGCGAATTGGGCACAGTTTTCTATGACCACCAGTAAGTTGTTGAAATCGTGGGCAATGCCACCGGCAAGCAGTCCCAACGATTCCATGCGCTGCGATTGCCTGAACTGAAGCTGCAAGGCCTCATGTTCAGCCTGTAGCCGCTTCTGTTCCGTGATGTCACGCAAGATCACCCAAAGCCGCGTGTAGTGCCCATCCAGTTGCACCAGGTGAGCGTTCGACATTGCGTACCTTACGCTGCCGTCGGGCTGGGCTTGCCGAACTTCCACGCCGTCGCGCTTGTTGTCGCCTTGAATCAGGTGTTGGATCAACCCAACAATTCTAGGCAAGGTTTCGCGGGCAAGCTCAGCCATGCTCCTGCCGTAAAACACTCTGGGATCGGTTTCGCCGCGCATTCGTGCGAAAGTGGGGTTTGCCACCACCAGCCGTGATTCAGTGAACAACGTGGCCACTTGATGCGCAGGAAGTGACACGGGTACCGGCGCATCAGGCTCGTAGCAAAATATCGATTCCGATTCTGAATCGATGAACGAGGCAAACCGAATTTCGACTTGTTTAAGCTCGGCCCTCAGCTTGTCGATTGATTCCCGCTCATCCCGAACGTCATGGGGGGGTATGGCTTTAGAGTCCAAGTCGGTTGATTGTATCCCGTACCGCCCCGTTCAGGAATATGCATATCCCTTCTTCGTCTAGTAGGCTTTGATGATGGCTCATTTGCGTACGGGTACATGGCTGTCGGTGGCTGCGTGTTTTGTGTCGGCGGGCTTATTTGCGGTGCCTCAAGCACACGCCCAGGCCCCCGCGGCAGCAACGGCCCCTTTCATTCATCCTCCCGTTTCGTCGCAGGCCTTGCCTCTTGTCAGCTTTTCCACGGGACTATCCTTGTGCCAACAACAGCCTCCGAAGGATGTGACTGGTTACTTTCAGGTCACAGCAGAACAGGCGGCGCGTATCGATCAGATGGCGTTCATGGAACTGCGCCGCAAAACGTATAAGCGCAAGATCAACGGCAAGCCTGCGGCTTACGCCCGCCAGTTCTTAGGCCTGCACCGAGGCGATCGCTCAGTTATCTATGTCAACGCTGTGTTTCCCGCCCCGGTGGATTCAGTCGCCAAGTTGGCAAATGATTGCACAGGCAGCGCAACCTATTGGGGCATTGAATACGATCTCAGCTTCGAGAGATTCGCGAACTTCTCTGTGTCGAAGCGGGGCGCGAGGAAATAGGGGCGCGCGTTCGCCTACAATTCAGCTACGGGATGCCGCCAACAGTACCCGTTCCGCCAACCGCACCCGTTCCGCCGCCCGCCCCGGTGGCACCACCTCCGCCTGCAGGTCCAGCGTCCAGGCCGATAGCCCCTCCCGTTCCTGTGGCCCCGCCCATTTGCATTGGGACACCACCGTCGAACGGCATCATCGTTGTTCCTGTAGATCCACCGCCAGCCGCGGGTCCTGCGTCTTGCCCAGAATTCCCGCCTGTTACAGACATGCCCGAGGAACCAGCGAAGCCGCTAGCGTCCATTGTCGTCACATCGGAACCGCCAGTCCCTCCGGTTGCCATCCCACCGATCAACCCATCCATACCTGCATCAAACGGAGTGGGACCAGGCGCGATATCACTATCTTCGCTCCCCGCCAACCCCCACAAGCCCGAACCGGTGCCATCGCCTTCCCACAGTTCAAGGCCACCTGACTCAGGGGTAGCACTTGCTACCAACCGTGCCCGCGTGGTGGTCATGAAGCTGTTTCCGTTGTCAGGAACAACCACCGCCATATAGACGCGACCCACGGGAGGAGGAACGAC
>Ga0105046_10011725_pt1 | contig 13612 bp, 11 predicted proteins | sample MAT03_FD_78385 | JGI IMG/M metagenome (GOLD analysis project Ga0105046, IMG submission 78385) | Freshwater microbial communities from Lake Fryxell liftoff mats and glacier meltwater in Antarctica - MAT-03 (megahit assembly) | ecosystem: Environmental > Aquatic > Freshwater > Ice > Liftoff... | reverse complement strand
TATTAAGTTTTGCCTCGCAATGGCATGCAGAACATTTGAAATCGTCCTTCCATTTGCGCTCTTCCAAATATGGAGGGCAATTTACTTAGGCTAAAATCGTTTGCGAAAATCAATTTCGTACATTTTCATAATAGAGTATATCTCTCTCATAATCATCTGATTTACAAATAAAATACACAAAATATAACTCTGAATGCTACCGGGATATGCTAAAAATCAAATATAATCCTCTTCACCTTCGCTGGAAAATACTTGTTTTGCGGAACAATTCCGGATATGACCGACTATTCTCACCTTGGATCAAAAATCCAGGAGGCCTTAACTGAAGGCCACCAACTTCTGGAGAAATTTCTGAATGATCCCAAACAAATCGAAACTATCGCAAAATCAGCCATGCTTATGGCTGATTCCATTCAGAAAGGAAACAAAATAATCAGTTGTGGAAATGGTGGTTCGCACTGCGATGCAATGCATTTTGCAGAAGAACTTTCAGGCCGTTACCGAAATAACCGACGGGCACTTCCGGCCTTGTCTATATCCGATGCCAGCCACATTACCTGTGTGGGTAACGATTATGGGTTTGATTTCATCTTTAGTCGGATGGTAGAATCTCTTGGCCAACCCGGCGATGTATTGCTTGGAATAAGCACGAGTGGCAACAGTAAAAACGTCATTGAAGCTGTAAAAGCAGCCCGACAAAGGGCCATGCAAGTGGTACTTCTTACGGGTAAAGACGGTGGCCAACTCGCCGGAATGGCCGATGTGGAAGTACGTGTACCTCATTTCGGTTTTGCCGACAGGATACAAGAAATCCACATAAAAGTAATTCATATATTTATCCAACTTATTGAAAGTCAATTAGGACTTGCCACTTAAATCTAATTCATGCAGGATCTGAAAAATCAAATTGCTACCATCCGGGCAGAAATGACCCGAAGCCTGGAGCAGGCAGGCTCTCCATTTTTACCCATTTTTATTAAAAACTGGAAACGGTATGAAACCTGTGTGCTCTTTCTTTTGAAGGAAGTACCGGATATAAAAAATCTGAAAATATGTGATTACGGTTGTGGACATCCTTACATGCTGCATATCCTAAAAAAGCTGGGATTACAAGTCACTGGTTTCGAACCCTATGCCACGGAACACGAATGGGCAACCGCCAGAACACTTGATGTCGATTCCATTTATTTCTCGAAACCGGAGGATATTTCTACCTATGATCTGGTGATTCTGGTAGATGTGATTGAACACATTTCCATCCCTCGCTTTTTTATGCTGGACATGCAGAAACTGATGAACAAAGGGGGACAAATCTTTATTTCTACGCCAAACGTTCTACGGATTGATATGTACATCAACTTCCTTCTGAGGCGAACCGGCCATCCAAATCCGATTCACACGTTTGCCACTATGGAAAATAACTATACCCATCATCAAAGGGAGTTTACATTAAACGAACTGCATTTCCTTTTTAAAAAATACGATTTCAAACCTGTGACCAGCTACGTCCGCAAAACGGTGGATCGGGAAGCCATCAGGAAATACTACAAGTCAGGTTCCAAATCAATTCCAGGTCAGATTTTTGAGGGATTTAAAGACTTGTTGATGTATTGCTTTCCCAATTCTTTTGCCAATAATCTCTTGTTTCTGGCAAAGGAAAATTTTGTGGATTAATGGGAACACTTTCGGTTGACTCTTCCCAGGAAGGTTTTTTCGGTAAAGCCGTTGGCCGCCTCATCCGGATGGTTCGAAACATCAAGCGAGACCGCGTGAGGACTGAAGTGATGAAAAACATGAATCCACTGCCTCTCAATCCGGTTGTTGACTGCGAAGTTTCCTATTTGTTGTGCTTTAAAGATTTTGATATGGGGATGATTGCAGCCTGGTTTCTGCTGCGTTTTTCTACCCGTAAAATTAAACTCCGGTTTTTTGAAGATGGCAGCCTTACAGAAGATCAATGGATCCAGTTAAAAACGCTTTTTCCTGGCCACGATTTCCTCCCCCGTTCTGAAGTAGACATGAAAATAGAAGCACATTTCGGCAAAGATTCCAACATCGTGAAAGTGAGAAAACAAAATCCTCTTTTTCATAAGCTGGTGGACATTCCATTCCTGAGCCAAACCGGAAGAGCTACCTATTCAGATCCGGATATCTTGTATTTCACTGATCCGGTTGATCTTTTGAACGCCGCCTGTTCTGATTCAGAAATTTCTTACTTCAACCGGGATATGGAATCAAGCTATTTTTATTCCACAGAAATTCTCAAAGAAATGCTGGGAAGGACCATTCCTGAGCGGATTAATGCAGGCATGTATTCGGTTCCGGTTTCATCTCTTGATTTTGGAAAACTGGAAAAGTACCTGGGGGAAAAACCTTTTTCAGACTTCTGGAAAAGCTGGCGGGTGGAACAGACTTTGTTTGCCGTTCTCACCAGCGAAAATGGCCGGGAAGTAAAGTGGCTTCCGGAAAGCTACGATGTGGAATACCATAAAGATGTAACGAAAGTGCCGTGCAAGCACTATGTCGGTTGGATCCGGCATGGCTTCGAGCTGGAGGGCCTTCGATATTTGCTAAAGAAAGGTTGGGGTTGATTCCATCTAAACCCTGAAGGACTTCAAAATGTTAAAGTACATCTGATACCTTCAAGTTTTAAGTAAAAAGGTCTATTCTTACTCTCCGATTTTTGTAAATCCGGTATATGGGTGCAAAACCGCTGGAATGTTAATTCCAGTTTCGGTTTGGTTGTTTTCCAGCAAAGCAGCAACAATACGCGGTAAAGCCAGAGCAGAACCATTTAGCGTATGCAACAAATACGTCTTTTTGGTTTCTTCGGATTTGGCACGCAACTTGAGTCGGTTGGCCTGGTAGGTTTCGAAATTGCTCACGGAACTAACTTCCAGCCAACGTTTTTGTGCTGCTGAATACACTTCCATATCGTAGGTGAAGGCAGAGGTCACGCTCATATCGCCTCCGCATAACCGAAGCACGCGGTAGGGAAGCTCCAGTTTTTCCAACAAACCCTGCACATATTTCCGCATGGTTTCCAGAATCTGGTAAGACTGGTCCGGATGCGCAATCTGAACAATCTCTACTTTGTCAAACTGATGAAGACGGTTTAAGCCTCGCACGTGGGCTCCCCAACTACCGGCTTCCCGCCGAAAACAAGGGGTATAGCCCACACATTTTTTTGGCAATTCACTTTCTTTCAGGATTGTATCTCTGAAATAATTGGTAATGGGCACTTCAGCGGTTGGTATCAGAAATAAACCATCTTCCTGAGCGTGGTACATCTGGCCGTCTTTGTCAGGTAACTGTCCTGTACCATAACCCGAATCCTTATTAATCAAAATGGGCGGCTGCATTTCAAAATACCCGGCCTTTTCCGCTTCGTCAAGAAAGAAATTAATTAAAGCACGTTGCACTCTTGCACCTTTTCCTTTGTAAAACGGAAATCCTGCACCCGTTACCTTGTTGCCACTTTCGAAATCAATAATGTCGTATTTGGTGATCAGATCCCAGTGAGGCTGGGCCCAGTCAGGCATATCCTTAGCCACTCCCCAGCTTTCGACCACCTCATTTTCTTCAGGCGTTTTTCCGGGAGGGACGGATTCGTGAGCGACATTCGGCAGAACCACCATGGCCTGATACAAAGCCTCTTCCGAAGCGGCTGACTTTTCTTCCAGGTCCTTCATTTGTACTTTCATCCCGGAAACGTTCCTCCGATGAGCTTCGGCTTCCTCCTTTTTCCCCTCCTTCATCAGCTGACCTATACCAGCGGACATACGGTTGAGTTCTTCCTGAAGGCGATTCAACGACAGTTGGATTTCCCTTCGTTCTGAATCAATCCGGAGAGCATTTTCAACCTGATCAGTTGCTTGTGCCAGATTTTTTTTCTCCAATCCCTTGATTATCCGTTCTTTTTCGTCCCGAAGACTTTGTATCTGAAGCATGATCTTATGGTAATTTCCGTACTCTGAATTCGCTGTTCATCTTGCTTTTGATTTAAAGCGGGTGCAAAAATAGGTTTCTCTCCCCTTTTTCGGGGCAAAATATTTCAGCCATCATGCATCGGATGCTACCACCACCCACGGTTTCAATGGTGGGAATGGGAACCGGGATGAGTTTGCCAAAGGATTCCAGCTGATCTTTTTGGATCTTTGTCAACATAGAAAAGGCTGTTGATGAGAGCACTGTCACAGGTTTACCTTCCCCATCCTGCACCTGCAACAGGTTGCCGCAGAATCCCTTTTCTAATTGGTCGCGACTGATTGTAATTACCGAATGGGTTTCTTCCAGACTTGATTTCACCCAATCCCGTTCCATTAAATCGGGAATACATTCCAGGCAAACAACAGCAACCCTTTCACCAATACTCATCACCACATTGGTGTGGTAATACGGGGAGCCTTTGGAACTTTCTGTATGAAACAAGATGGCATCGTATCCGGTTTCCCTGGCAAATTGAAGTGTCGCATGCTTTTGCGTGCGTTCTGAAATGGCGGCATAAACCAACTTATTTACCCGATCAAGAATCAAACTCCCTGTTCCCTCCAAAACCGTTCCGGTTCCAAGTATTTCCTGCCAGTCAAGTACATTATTTACAATAAGACCTTCTTTTTCCAACAATCCCAGAACTTGCCCTAATTGGCCAGTTTCGGCTATCCGGTTTTCTGTTTTCATCGGAAAGACATGAACATTTCCTTCTGAATCTGTACCAAACCAATTATTTGGAAAGACCGCATCCGGCATAGAAGGAGAATCGAAGTTCTTCTCTATCACCAAAACCTGTACGCCGGCTTCTTGCAGAATTGCGATCGCTCCTTCAAATTCTGCCAAAGCTTTTACCTGTACATTCTGATCGTTCAAAGCATTCTGAAATTCGTTATCCTCGGCAGTTTGTTCATTAAAAGCGAAATCTACCGGCCTTACCATAAGTATGATACGGCTTATTTGTCGATGGTTTTGAATGGGCATACAATTGGTGATAATAACCTGTTTGGTTTTGTGCCAAAAGTACAGTCCATTTTTTCAAAAAAGGCTTTTCAGGTCCAAAAAAAAAACCCTGCCAATAGCAAGGTTCTTTTTGTGTTTAAAGTGGTTGTATGGATATGCACATTTTATGTGGATGGCTGGCCCTTTCTTCTTTTAAAGGAGCTCAACTCTAGAATCTTTTTGAGGCCGTCAAAATACAGGAGTGCGTAAAGTGCGCCTGTCATCAGCCATAGAATAATAATATTAAAAAGCGGAGTATCAATTTTTTGTCCTAATAAATATTTGTGTGGGGCAAAAAAATGAGCTCTGGACAGTATTTTATTTGACTCAGAAGGATCTTTAAAAATCGGATCCGCCATCTGAACTAATCGGCCATTGGTTTCTATGATTTTCTTTTCCTCATCCGAATTTTTGACGTACCGTTCAATAGATCGGTTGTGGTTGGCCAGCCTGAACATATTAAGGTTATGGTTCCCTCTGTGTTGATGCTCAAGCCTCAAGTACAAAGCACTTTCATCTTCTGAGGCTTTCCTTGAAATGTCTGAATAATAGGTCCGAAGTTTGCCAACATAGGTATTTGCTTCCTGTAAAACATCGGCTGAACTGCCTGGAACGAGCCGCTCTACTTTAGGAAATACAAGTTGAGGATGGAGTGCATTTTCATGCCCGATTTCATTTCGAAGAAGAGTGAGATCGCTTTCAATCTTGTCTTTGTGCTTGAACAGATTTACGTGGGCATATTCCACGGCATACTGAATTTTTCCTTCCAGCTCCGGCACCACGTAGATAAAGCGATTGTCTGCAAAGTGCTTTCTGAAATGCGTTGGAAAGAATGGCTTATAGTATTCATTTTCTTTAAAGAAAGAAACCATTAATCCTTCATACGCCCATCGGGAAGCCATCACTTCGGATATCAGAGGCACATCGGTATTGTCTTTGATATCAGGATTGATTTTGCTGAATTTGATTACAATTCCTCCCAATACCAGCTGCGGAATGAGTAAGATGGGAATCAGAATATAAATCGTAACTGCCTGGTTAAAGGCAGATGAGATATTCAATCCGAGCATGTTGGCGAAACAGGTTGCGGAAAAGAGAAGTCCAAGTTGAGTGAAAGAAAACTGATTGATTTCTAAAACATAACAAGAGATCAGCCAGAACGAAAGCGTTTGAAACGCAGAAAGCGAAAACAGAATGAGTACTTTTGAGAGCAAATAACTGCTTCTCGACAGGTTCAGGAATTTCTCTCTTTTGAGGATTTTCCGATCGTGAAAAATCTCCTCTGCACTTACCGTTAAACCAAGAAAAAGACAAACAATGATGGAGATAAAAATAAAAACAGGGAGGTTTTCATTCTCCGAAAAGCTGTAGCTACCTCCTGTATATTTGTCAATACTGTAGTGCCGGTTTATAAGTGCTAGCAATAGAGCCAGCAAGGGAGCCTGAAGTAAATTGATCGCCAGGTATTGCCTGTTATTGAGCTTTGAGAAAACATCTCTTTTAACAAAAACTCCGAACTGTCGAATCCAGGCAGCATGCTTTATGGCTTTGATAACGGATGACTCACCCGTGGAGAGTTTTTCCTGTTTAAAGGATTTCTTGAATTCCTGGTACCATTCGTAAGGAAGAATTTTTCGCTCCCTTGTATAGCGGCCAAATTCAGTAACTCTACGGGCCTCGATCAAATCAAAAATAATCTCCGGATTCACATGACCGCATTCATAACAATAGGCCTGGTCTTTTTTTACCTGATTGGTTTTACTTTTGAAATAAACGATGGCCTCAATTGGATTGCCATAATAAATCGGAAAACCACCGGTATCCATGATCAGTAAGCGGTCAAACATTTTAAAAATGTCGGACGAAGGCTGATGAATGACAACGAAAACAAGCTTTCCAAGCAAACTGAGTTCTTTAAGGAGTTCAATAATACTTTGGGAATCGCGTGACGACAATCCGGAAGTTGGCTCATCAAGGAAAAGAACACCTGGTGCCCTCAGCAATTCGAGGCCTATGTTTACACGCTTTCGCTCTCCTCCGGAAATGGTTTTATCCATCGGATTTCCTACCTTAAGATGACCAATTTCACTTAGACCCAAATCGCCTAAGGTTTTGTTCACCAGCTCATTAAGTTCATCTTCTTTTTTTTCTCCAAAACTCAGCCTGGCAGCGAAATACAGATTTTGAAACACAGTAAGCTCTTCAATCAGGAGATCATCCTGGGGAACGTATCCGATCACCCCTTCGAGCTTTCCTTTATCGTTGTGGAGATCCAGCCCATTAATCCGGATTTTTCCTTTTGCGGGTTTGAGATTGCCATTCAGCACTTCCAGGAGGGTACTTTTCCCGGCTCCGGAGGCGCCCATCAGACCAACCATTCTTCCGGAAGTCTCCGTAAAGCTGAGTTCATGAAGACCTACCTTCCCATTCGGGAATTTGTACACAACCTGATTAACCTCGAAGGTGATCTTCTCTTTTTCCTGGTCGTCCAGAAACTTTGAAATTATATCAGAATAGTAGATTGGATCTGAATCGTCCCCTTTGATAAGTCCACCGGAAGAGAAGTGATATACTTCTTCTTCAAGCATTTCCACACCATTTAAGGTGAGGGATTTTTCTCCTGAATATTTGACGTGATAGGATCCGATGTTTTCCAGTCGCATTACTGCGATGTAACCAGGAACCTTTTCTGAGTAGATGTGTTTGCTATGGCGAAGTTTTGAATTTTGATTCGAAGAAATGATGAGGACATTTTGGAAATCCGGCTCTAAACCGTGGTTTTTTGAGCAGAATCGAAGAATCTGGTGAAACTCATCGTGTGAGATATTAAAAACCTCTGATACTGTGTGGAGGAACTCCATTTCCTGAGGATGAATATATCCGTCGGAATCAATCAGGGAAATAAGAACAATGACGACATTCAATTTTTGTTGTTGATTGAGTTCTTCATTGAGGTTGCTGCAAAGCAAAACCATACGGGACGAATCCCTCACTGAAAAAAAGCCTTCGTCCTGATTTTTCCGGGCTCTGGCGCTCAATAAATTCCGGTCCAGGTGTTCCTCGAAAAGCTGAAGGTATTCTTCCGGCTGGTCAATGGAGAGTTGATACTCCAAAAACAACCTGACAATCTCTCTTACTTTTTCACGATCCTGGTGAAATTTTGAAGCAATAGCAAAAAGTTGAATGAGGCTTAACAGTAGAGGCTCACTCATAGAAATAATTCTAAAAGGTGGATAGCATGGCCAAATCTCTCTCAAAGAGTTCTGGCACTAATAAATAGGGTGTTAAGGCAGGAAAGAGGGTCAAATATGTTGAAAGGTTCAACGTATCTGGCCGAGCTCCCCCGTTTCTTTAAATCATCAAATGGAATGAGCAGGGCTTAATCCAACTGACGGTCCAAAAGTACTGGCATCTTCTGGTATTGAAGGCTCAACTCTACCAAGATACTTACACGAATGCGAATTCATAGGAGGCAGACTTAAAATTCAATCATCTTCAAACACTTGCTTGAAGCGATACTTTAACCGTGCTTTTCCAATCATCAGGAAATCATAAAAAAAATATAAAAAAAAAGAGAATTGATGTATCAATTCTCTGATTGTTTTTATGCCAAAGATTTCAGAACCCCTAAATGGAAACCTGATTTTTAAAGAATTTCCGCACTAAATCTGACACATGGTCAACCTGAGCATCTGAAATTCCGGGATAAAGAGGGAGACTGAGGCTTGTTTCGGCCAGCATCTCCGCAACCGGAAAAGCGCCTTTTTGAAATCCACTCGATTGATACGCCATTTGTAAATGAGGGGGTATTGGGTAGTGGATGACGGTCTTCACTCCATTTGCATCTAGAAATGCCTGTAGAGCATCCCTCCTTTGACAGCGAACAACAAAAAGGTGGAAAACATGACTGGCGTCTTTATGAGTAAAGGGAAGAACAAATCCATCAATTCCACTTAATTGGTTCAGATATCTTTTGCCAATTCGTTGCCTCTCCAGAGTCCATTCACTTATATACTTTAACTTGACGGATAAAAGACCGGCCTGAAGTTCATCAATTCGGTTGTTATAGCCTTTAACCATATTATGGTATCGTTTCTCAGAACCATAGTTCCGCCAAACCCTGCAAAGCTGGGCCAATTCTTCTGAATCTGTGGTAATGGCACCTGCTTCTCCATACGCACCTATATTTTTTGTCGGGTAAAAACTGGTTGCATTCACATCCCCAAATGAACCGGTGATTTTCCCTTTAAATGTGGAGGAGTGTCCCTGAGCGTTGTCTTCCACAACGGAAATTGAATGCTCGCTGGCAATTGCCATAATTTCATCCATCTCACATGCCTGGCCATAAAGGTGAACAGGCATTATTCCTTTTGTCTTTTTGGTAATGGCCTTTCGAATTTCGGTTGGTGAAATATTGTAGGTTTGAAAATCCGGCTCTACAAAAACCGGTGTTGCACCCGCCATTTCTACCGCCAAAGCAGTAGCAATATAGGTATTGGATGGTACTATGACCTCATCGCCGGGCTCAATGCCAAGCACTTTCAACGCAATGTGAAGAGCATCAAGGCCATTGGATATTCCAACAGAATACTTTACCTGATTGTATCGGGCATAGTCTTCTTCAAATTGCTTTGTCATGTTTCCCGATACATAAAACTGGGAATCAAAAAAACGAGAAAATACTGCCTTAGATTCTTCGGCGACACGCTCATTCTGAGCTGAAAAAGATACAAACGGAACGTCCATTAGTTAGAAGATTTTGAAAATAAATGAGTACAGGATCCAAACTTAAATCCTAGTTTTTCGCAATTGTGTATTACTGCTTTATTTGTTGACTGAGTGGTCATAACCAAACATTTGGCAGACTGAGATTTCGCATATAAAAGAGCATGCAAACACAAATGATAATGCATGCCCTTGTTTGCAGGCAAACAAGCTGTAAGGGGAATCCGATACAAAGGAAATACATCGAATCCCGGATATTGAATTCTTCCTAAGGCAACAAATGAAGAAGGTGCCGGCAGATCTGGAACAAATACCTTTTCAGCAAAACCATTCACACAGTTTTCAATATAGGTTTCAAGATATCGGTTGGCATCTTCAATAGAAAAGAAGGGATCTGCATGGTATTTATCAAACAGATTTACAGCTCCACTGGCAGTGGCTTTCAAAGATGGGATATCCAAAATACCTGCTTCTCTGACACATACATTTTCTTCCTGAATTTTATCCAGCGTATGATAATACGTAAATCTTGTTTCCACAAGTTGAAATCCCCAGGATGTCAACTTACTGAAACAATGTATTTCTTCAGAAGGAACCTCTGCAAATACATTCCAACGATTTGTTGCAAGAGAAAGTGAAATTACTTCCTCAATGGTTGCCGGCAAATCCTGTATATCGGGAATGAATTCCAGTTTAAAAATGTCTGCATTAAAAAATTCAGAATCCCAGTCCAGCTTCTTTACAAGTATTGTATTGGCTGGTTGATTGAATTCGTTGTTTTGAAGAAGTTCCTGGTTTCGATCAAAAAGCTTTTCAAGAAAGTGAAGTGGATTCCAAAAGGCTTGTTCCATTCTTTATCCCTGTTTCCTGAAAGAAAGGAAATCTTCGTATTCACGAATGTAGTCATCCGCGTTATAAGAATGAGATGCCAGAACAAGGCATACGGAACCGGAAGAGAAATTCATTTCTGAAGCCCAGATCGTAGGTGGGACTAAAAGACCATGGTATGGACGATTGAGAAAAACTTGTCTTTGGCAAACACCATCATCCATTTGGATTTCAAAGCTTCCGGATGCTGCTATAAGAAACTGGTAGCATTCCTTGTGTGCATGGGCTCCACGGGATTCTCCTCCGGGAATGTCGTAGAGATAAAAGATTCTTTTCACATCAAATGGCAAATGAATCTGATTTTCGATGGGAGAAATATTACCTGCCCGAAACTGAATACTCGGGAGTGTAATGATGGAAGCGTCGTAAACTGTTTTCAAGTTCAGGATAGATTTAAGGTGCGAAACTCATCAAAATTCCGAATATAGTCAGAAGCATCAAAAAAGGTTGAAGAAGCTACCAGACAAACCGCATTGGTGGAGAAGTTCTCCATGTGCCTCCATAATCCATTAGGAATATACAATCCAAAGTAACTGCGGTTCAAACTAAATGTACCCAATTTTCCAGTTGCATCCTGAACCACTACATCAAAACTACCAGATAATGCTACTATAAATTCCTTTTGGTCAATAAACGCATGACCTCCTCTTTGCTCTCCACCAGGAACATCATAAATGAGATAGGTTCTTTTAATCTCAAAAGGAATCTGATTATTACTTTCCAGAAAGGATAAATTACCTCTGGGATCCAGGAATTTAGGCAGTTGAATTATTTCGGTTTTACTTATCTGCATATTGAATCTCGATATTGCTATTCTCGTCGGTTTCTACCTGGGGCACATAATAAAAGGCATTTTGTAATTGTTGGTATTTATATTGTTTCAGGTAAGCATTGTACCTGTTAACGAAAATAAATACCGGCCAGAAACTCATACCAATAAATGCATAAATACCAGGCAGATCACCACCTCGCAAAAGGGGTATCAGTGAGGCAACGGTAATTCCTTTTATAAGATGCCTGACATCCGAATTGTAATTGACAGAGGCCCCCATGATCATGCTGATCAGGAGTGCGTAGATAATGCAAAGGAAGTAAATGCCGCCAACACCTCCTTCTCCATAAAATGTTCCATAAAGAGATTGAGAAATACCCACTGATCCTCCTCCCATATTCTCATTTAAACCAAGCTTGTTGGCGTATCCTCCCAAAGGTTTATTTGGCCACATACTTCTGGGTATGGGTCTGTACAAAATCTCGAGATGATCAGTTCCATAATGATATCCAAGGTGATTGGGATACACTTGTAAAACCATCATAAACCCATCCAACATGGTCGCATCTTCTGTAGATTTATTCCTATCCCATGCCATAGACAATTTTTGAAATGTAGTCATGGTGGTAGTATCCGTTCTGCGTTTTACCCCAGCCAGACCGAATGCCAAAGAAACCATAAGACCTCCTATCAAGTAAATCCGGAGCTTGTAGAGTGGATTACGATCTCCTACAAAAATAATTCCAATCGTGATTGACCAGGAAAGAAACTGGAACCTTCCTGTAGTGGAATAGGTCATGGAACCCGCAAAAGCGATAATCGCCCCAAATATGACTTTCAAAACCAATTGCTTCCTAATATCCAGATTTTTGAAAACCATAAACATTAGAGAAATAACTCCCCCTAATCCAAATGCAATCATGATATAATAAGATCCGCCCATTGAAATTCCCCCACCATTGGCCATAAAATTGCTAACAAAGGCCATTCTGGCATAGAAACTAACAATACTAATTATAACAAAAAGACCAACAATAGGAAACTGATTGATCTTCAGGAATTTGCTCAGAATCGATTGATCATCCTTAAAGGAACTTGGTGGATTTCGGTTTAAACTGAAAATAAAATAAGCAATGATGATAGCGGCTGTTCCCTGAAAAAAGTAATTAAGAGCCAGTAATCCTAATTCATCGGTAAGGTTAAATATATTTTTAGAATACGCCACCCTTACCCATCGATCTCCTCCGGAAGTAACCAGACTATATCGGTTTAAACCGGAAGTGTAAAAAAAAAGGACAAACAAAATGGGCAGTTCATCATTCTTAATAAAGAACAACACCATGGAAAGCATTCCAAGGATCATTGTCCCTACCAACATGTTATCAGGCGTCAGCACTATTAAGAAAGGCTAAAAAGTTGGTTTATCCATCGGCTTGGAAACTCGCCCGAAAGAGCGAGCAGGTAATCTTCTTCCCTGCAAGGTAGCATTTCTTTCTCCTCACCCGTAAGTAAATCCGGAATTTGCATCCACCATTTACCCGATTTGAGTCCTTTATAAAACACAATTTCATTTTCCTGATATCCGGGAATCAACACCTGATACCGGGTGGTTTCGGATGGAGAAAAACTCAAATCATCCAAGCGACTGTAGAAGCCTTCTATCAGATACCAGATCAAAGTTCCAATGGTGTTGGCTGTGATGTCCCTGTAGTCCAGAGAAGGATTCAATTCAAAAATCCCAAAAGAAGAAAGTTGTTTACTGCAACCTGCATACCAGGCGATCTGGCAGGCTTCTTCTCCGGAAAGGCCATATGGAAATCCAAATGCATTGGCAGGAGCCTCGCTGATTCGAATACTTGAGATATCAAAACTTAGAAAATCTGCAGATCGAACGATCGGCTCTACCGATTTAAAATCATCCCTCACTTCTCCAAGACGCATCTTAAAGTAGTGATGCTGATCTATGGCTGCAAGAATATTTTCGTCTACCAGATAAGTCTGGTAGGCCAGATGTATATACCGGTTAAGAATCTCTTTGTGTTTTGTCAGAATCTTGCTGATGTGGTGATGCGCCATTCCTTGTTGGGAACTTGGTTCGGTATCCGAGCGGCTATCCACATTGAGAAATGTTATTTTTCTACCAAGCTCCTCATAAGCCCGCACCACTGCAAGAGAATGATCGTGGGTTCCTCCAATAATAATGGGCAAAATATTGATTTCCAGCAAGGTTCTCAC
>Ga0105046_10011723_pt1 | contig 13613 bp, 8 predicted proteins | sample MAT03_FD_78385 | JGI IMG/M metagenome (GOLD analysis project Ga0105046, IMG submission 78385) | Freshwater microbial communities from Lake Fryxell liftoff mats and glacier meltwater in Antarctica - MAT-03 (megahit assembly) | ecosystem: Environmental > Aquatic > Freshwater > Ice > Liftoff... | reverse complement strand
GAACATCTATTCCTTCTGGGAATACCGGAGCCAATGAAACAGCTTGTGAATCAGGTAGATCTTTTAAGCTGAGTGGATATTCTCCACGACGCGGGGCTTGGACCGGGCCTGGTGTATTTCAAGACTCGCTTTACCAACCGAGCAGCAATTTGATTGGCAATCAAACGATTACATATACTGTAATCCAAAATGGATGTACAAATTCCGCCCAGAAAACAATGCAAATAACCAACGGAAACGCAATTCAACAAGGCAGCTTTCCAGCTGAAATCTGCAGCAATGCATTGCCCGCAAGCTTCACAAATTTCAGCCCGGCTGGTGGAAGTTGGAAAGGCAATGGAATTTCTGCCGCTGGTTTGCTTACGCCAAGTGCTCAATTCATTGGATTTCAGACCTATACATATATGTTAAATTTGAATGGCTGCCGGGACTCTTTGCAGATACAAACGCAAATCAATTCAGAACCTATTGTAAATGCAGGCGCCAACATTTCAGTTTGTGCTTCAGGAACACCAGTATCCCTTTCAAATGCCACACCCGCAGGAGGAACCTGGGCAGGCAATGGGGTAACCTTGGCTGGAATTTTTGATCCAACATTGGTTGCATCCGGCATAAGCACAGTAACATATTCATTCTCTTTAAATGGATGTGTTGGCTCCTCAGCTTTAGCTGTTAATGTGAGTGCCTCGCCAACAGTATCAGCAGGAAATGACAAAAACATTTGCAAAAATTCTATTCCTACAACCTTTACAGGCTCGCCATTTGGAGGAACATGGGCTGGAACAGGGGTTAGTCAAAGTGGTGTTTTTACGCCAGGCAATACTATGTCCGGAAATATTGCGCTCACTTACAGCATCAATCAAAATGGATGTACTGGTTCAGATCAAGTTATAATTTCAATTACAAATCCGCTTTCAGTAAATGCTGGTGCCAACCAAACGGTGTGTAACAACGCTTCGTCATTTAATTTAACTGGTGCGTCTCCTTCTGGCGGATCTTGGACAGGAACCGGAGTGAGTGCAAGTGGAAACTTCAAAGCAATTGGTTTAAATGCGGGTCCAATCAACTTAAAATATCAGGTTACACAAGGCGGATGCACAGTAGCCGCCAATAAAACTATAACAATAAACAATGCGCCAACGGTAGCCGCTGGAAACGATTCAAGCATTTGTAGCAACTCGGCGGCCCTTCAACTTTCGGGATTTTCACCTACAGGAGGTACCTGGTCTGGAGGAATCGTTTCTGCTGCAGGTTTGATTACGCCAACTGCCAACAATATTGGATCGAAAACAGTCACATATAGTGTTACTCAAAATGGCTGCACCAAAACAGATTCAAAGATTATCGATATTGTGGCTGCACCGGATGTAAACGCAGGACCAAATCAAACCATCTGTGGAATGACAGGCCCAATAGCAATGACTGACTTTTTTCCCACAAGTGGAATTTGGTCCGGATCAGGAATAGATGTTCAAGGAAACTTCACGCCGATACTTTCTAACCTAGGCAACTCAATCGACTTGACATATACAGTTACACAAAACGGATGTTCAGCAAAATCAAATAAAACAGTAACCGTTGTCAATATTCCAAGCTCGGTTTCTATAAGCAGCGCATCGATGGAAGCTTGCGAGGGGCAAGCCATTCTTTTGAGATTAAGCCTTGCCAATCCACAGCGTTTTTCATTCGAGTGGAAAGTAAATGGAAATATCCTAAATGGACTGAGCGACACAAATTATCTGGCCAGATCTTCCGGGATCTATTCTGCTGTGGTAAAAACAGGCTCATGCAGCGTTAATACTGAGCCAAAAACATTGTCATTCAATGCCATTCCAGCAAGCCCTACAATTACCGTGAATGGAAATATTCTTGTTTCCTCAGCAAGTTCTGGAAATCAATGGATACGAAATGGACAAAACATAGCCGGAGCTACAGATCAACAATACACACCTACGCAACCGGGCATTTATACCGTAATAAGTTCAAATTCAAATTGCGTTTCTGAGTTTTCCAATTCAGTTCCAATTACGTTTACTTCTATTGAATCTGAACAAATGAATGCCTTTGAAATAAAATTATTCCCCAATCCTAGTTCAGGTATTTTTAATTTAGAATCCAAGGGATTGGCAATTGGAAATCTGGATTTAAAAGTCCTGGATGCACTTGGAAAAACTGTTTGGAATGAAAGTATAAACCACAATTCCGAAAATGAATTGACGCAAGAAATCAGGCTGCCAAAACTACCCCAAGGCGCCTACTGGGTACAACTTGCCAGTGGCCAGAAAAGGTTATTGAAGAAGCTCATTCTCCAATAATGGAATTGTAATCTTTTAAATTCAAAACCCCTTCTAAACGACAATAGCCACGAAATGCGTGGCTATTGTCGTTTTTTTCTTTCCGTTTCTATTGCCTAAGCATTTTAAAGGTTTGGCTATCGGAAACCAATTTCACAAAATATATGCCTTTTTCAAAAGTAGAAACATTGGCTTCTACAATACTTCCTAGATACATTTTTCTGCCCCGAAGGTCATAGATCTGTATGATTTCATTTCCAAACTTGCCTTGAATTCCAAATGTTGAAACCACAGGATTGGGATAAAGTGCTGTATTTTTAATATTTAGAAATGGTTGGTTTTCAGAAACAACTGATGTGTCTTTGACGACAACATTGAAAAAAGCAATCGCCATTAAACCCTGGGCATCGGTCACTACTACTTTTACTTTAAGCACACCAGGTGCAATTGGCGTAACATCCAAGGTTCTGCTTGAGCCTGTTCCGGCAACGCCTATGTTTAATTGAGGCACAACTGTTTCTGCAAAAGAAAACCCTTTGCCAGTTATCAGCACAACATCACCATCGGGGTCTGTTATACTGATTGGAATACCATATGTCCATGTTTTGTATGCTCTAATGGTATCGTTTGCTGCAACAATTTTTGGATATTGGTATCCGTTTCTAAACAACAAAGAATCAGGAATTAAACTTTTCAAAACTCCATTTCCTGCGTATCGCACTTCCAGTGTTTGGCCACCATTTCCTTCTTTGTACTTAACCGTAATTTTATGAAAACCAGCTTTAAGACTTGCCTTTCCTGATCTTTCCTGGGTACCATGTCCACCGTCATTGCTTACAACTTCTGTGTTTCCGATAAAAAGAACAGACCCATCATCAGAATTTGTAAAAAACGTATAAACACCCGCGGTTTTAATTTTAATAAATCCTCTATATTCCATTCCGTAAAAATCCTGATTTGGATCTGCAGGATCTAAATTGAAGTTTGAAATTTTGTCAACCTTGTCTGGCAGAATGTTGGTAAAATTCAATACACTGCCGCCATCAGCTCTTGCCAAAAGATAATCCAATCCATTTACTGGACTTAGAACTGGATCTGGACTTCTAAAACTTGAAGTATCTCCAAAAGTTACCAAAAAAGTCTTCTGCTGCTTTCTATTCGTAGAATCTTTTACTTCGTACGTTATGGTAGAATTGCCAACTGCATTTGCTATAGGCGAAAAAGAGAGCAGGCGATTTGCCCCTGAACCAGTGAAATTAAACGCAGAATTCAAGACTAATAATTGATTGCTGGAAGTAGCGCTAATTGCCAAGTTGTTCAATCCATTGTCTGGATCAGAGATTTTTATTGGAATATTATTTACCACCGAATTAACCAGAAAAAAGGTGTCTGAAATTTGAGACATAGATGGAGCTCTGCTTAAAACATTGATGTTAAAAGGAGAAGCGCTTACCAACCCACCATTCACTTTGGCACTTACATATACGGTTACAGAGCCTGTGATATTTGGAAAGGTTTTAATTTTAATAGTCCTATTGGAATCAATACCTGTAAAAGTAATTCCAGAACTAAGGATGCTAGCCTGGTTGGAAGAACTTGCTTTGATGATCACGGTGTTTAAATTTCCACCCATTAATTTTAACTTAAAGGGAATGACAATACTGTCTTCTTCAAACACTGCGGCATTGCTAAGCCCTGTAATAGTTGGAAATGGGAAGCCGTTCCGATACAAAACAGAATCGGGTATCGCAGCTTTAAGTGTTGAAGAAAAAGCATATAAAACATTCAGATTTTCATTTCCACCCACTTCATTGAAGTAAACCCTTATTTTGTGGAAACCAGCCTTTAAACGAATGGTACCAGATTTTTCCTCGTTGCCATGTGCACCATCATTTGAAACTACTTTAAACGTGTCAATATATAAATTGGAACCGTCGTCAGAACTGGTGTAAAAGGTATAGACTGTATCAACTGGTACTTTTATGTATCCTCTGAAGTTGAAAGTGAAATTATCGTTTCGCAACTTTGGTTGAAGCGAAAAATTGGCCATTGCCCCGGATTTTATAAACGATTGGAGCGTATCCAAACCTGCCGGCTCAATATTTATGCTTTGTTCAAAATAGTAATATTCTACACCATTTAGAGGATTAGTTGGTTGCACTGCATTTAAATATTGCGCTTTGGCAATCTGAAAGAAAGAAAGAAAAAGCAGAAATGCTGCAAAAACTTTTGGTATAAATCTGATTTTCATATTTTGGTAAACATTGATTGTAAGGCACAATTTTATGAAAAATTAGGCTAGCAAGAACACCGATTTCCTATTTGGATACGATTGGACGTTTTTAGTTCATAATTTTCAGACAGATATGCCTTCACTTTCATTTATTCTCAAAAAAGCTTGCACGGTTTTTTGCGCACATTTAAAAGTCAAAACATCTTTGCAGTCATTTTTACAGCAAAATTTTGAAGACGTTTTCAATGTCAAATTTCCTACTCAATTGTCTCTAATCCGTTTTTAAAAATGATCCAATTCCGACTCGACCACATTGCATTGTATGTTTCAGATCTTGAAAAAAGTACGAGATTTTATCAGAACATTTTTGAGCTAAGGTCTATCCCCAACCCATTTCAATCTGGCAAGGCTTGGTTTATGTTGAGTGAAACAATCCAACTACATCTCATTGAGAATGAATCAGAAAGCCTTTCTATTCCTGAAAGAAGCCATTTTTGCTTCTCGACTTCATCGCTTAAAACATTTATCAACAGGCTAGAACAAAACGGAATTTCATATTCAGACTTTGATGGAAACACAAGCCGAATCCGTTTGAGGCCGGATGGCATTCAACAAATATACTTTCAGGATCCGGAGGGATATTGGTGGGAAGTAAATGATGCCTGGGGTTGAAATTTTCTGCTGTTGTATGGTCTTTTCAAAAAAATGGGTCCCGTTGTTTCCACAACGAGACCCACAGATGATCACAGGTTTAAAAAATTAATAAGTCGGATTTTGATCCAATTTTGTATTGGTATTAATCTCGGTTTGTGGAATAGGCAATACATATTTTGGAAGAATCAATCTCGAAGTTCGTCGGTAATCATGTATTCTATGTCCTTCAAACGCAAGCTCCAAATCACGCTCTACCAAAACAGAATCTAGCGAAACACTCATTCTCGGGGTTGCTCCAGCTCGTGTTCGAAGTGCATTTACATCTGTCAACGGAGCCAATCCTACTTCTGATCCAAGTCGTACATTCGCTTCAGCCCGTATCAATAGAATTTCTGCAAGCCTAATTACTGGAATGTTGGAATATGGATTTTTCCATTTTCCAGATGTTGTAGATGCTTTGTTGCAATCCCCTATATAAATCAGAATCGACCTCCGCTTATCTGTCACTTCATATTGATTGATAAATAAGGAATCGATTTGAACATCGCCCCTGAATGCACTACCTGGTGTTTCGGTAGAACAAGAATAAAATGTAGTCAATCCATCATTGGTGGTACCTGCATTGTTTATTGTTGTTTGTTGAATTTGAAAAACAGATTCAGTAGAAGTTGAACTATTGAACGCATCTTCAGGGCTTGGTACAAGCGAAAATAGACCACTTGAAATGACTTCATTCGATTTAGCCAAAGCAAGATCATACTTTCCAATATGCAAATATACCCTTGCCAAAAAAGCTTGAGCCGTCACTTTTGAAGCCAAGTCTGCATCTGGATTCTCATCAGGAAGATCTGCTTCTGCCTGTAGTAGATCTGCAATTACCTGGTCATTTACTTCAGCTATCGTAGCCCTTGCAGGATAAGTAATGGCGGTAAAATCCGGAGTAGATTTTATCAGAATAGGAACTCCCAAACCAGTAATGTTGGAGCCAAAAAACCGAGACAATTCAAAATGAACAATTGCCCTTAAAAATTTGGCCTGACCTCCGTACAGTTTTTGCTTTTCTGTAGAAAGACCACCCAGATTTTCCAATATGGAATTGCAAAGGTTTATGGCAGAGTATCCTTTTCGCCACAATAGTTCTGCGCCCGTATTTCCTGGAGATATTGCTTGGTTTGCAACTTCACTAAATTGAGTAAAAGTCCCTCTCCAGCGAATATAATCTTCTGAGGCAAGAAGGTCACCCATAAGCAACAAATTGCAGCCATATAAGGCACCCTCCTGGGAATTTGGAATTCCTCCAGATCCAACGAGGCTATAGGCTCCACCGAGCATTAATTCTACATTCTTTAATGCAGCTTCATTGCCCAGTTGCGTTCTGGGTTCAATTTCCAATTGCTTTTTACAGCCCAGCAAAAATATCGTACCGGCTGAAATTGATAGTGTTATTAAAAATTTTGCTTTCATGGTTGTCATACGATTTAAAATCCAATGTTTACACCAAAAATTATTGTTTTTGCCTGAGCTGCAGAATAGTAGTCAACCCCTGTTGCCAAATTCTGATTTTGTGTTGTTGCGTTTGGAGCAAAATAATTTACTTCTGGATCATTGCCTATATAGTTTGTCCAGGTCATCAAATTCTGGGCAGTGGCATAAAATCTTACTGTTGAAAGTTTGATGTGCTCTAATAGGTTTTTAGGCAGTGAATATCCAAATGTTATTGTTTTTAAGCGCAGGTAAGACCCATCGTACAAGAACCTCGAGGTTGTTCTTCCTCCATTATTGGCGTCTAGTTGGGGCCTTGGCGATAAGGTAACATCACCTTCCTTTTTCCAGTAATCAAGTAGTTCTGAAGACTGATTGTCTAAACTGAAGTTTGTAAATCCTGAAGCTTGGAAGATTGAAGAACTGTTATGGATTTTATTTCCATATGACCATTGAAAAAAGATTGAGAGATCAAATCCCATAAATTCAAAACTGTTGTTGATCCCTCCAAAATGCTTGGGATTGGGATTGCCTAAAATTCTAAGGTTTGAAGCCTTATTGGCAGTTGTCCAACTGTTCGTAGTGGTATCACCTGATTTATAAAGTGCGTCACCATTTTTTGGATCAACTCCAGCCCATTCAACTCCATAAAACACGCCAAGTGGTTGTCCTTCAATGGCACTATTTAGAACTCGGCTTGTTGTAGGTAAAATTTTCTGCCCTACCAAGTTGGTCACTTTGTTTTCAAAGAACGAAATATTAAAACTGGTATTCCATTTGAAATCCCCATCTACATTTCTGGTATTTAAATAAATATCCCACCCTTTATTTTCCATTTTTCCAACATTTCTTAGGGCAGATGAAAATCCACTTGTTGAAGGGATAGGAACAGATAAAAGCAAATCGTTTGTCTTCTTTTGGTAATAATCTACACCTCCGGTGATTCTGTTTTTCCAAAACCCAAATTCAATACCTGCATCCCATTGAAGGGTTTTTTCCCAGGATAAATCGCTGTTGGCAAGTTGTCTGGGGAAAATACCGCCTCTGTTTCCAAAAAACGAAGTATTATAAATTCCCCTAGAAGCAAAATCTGCAATTTCAGAATTTCCTGTTTGGCCAAAGGATGTCTTGAATTTAACCAAACTCACGGTCTCGCTAATATCGAGGTTTTTAATAAAATCTTCTTGAGTCAATATCCACCCTGCTGAAGCTGCAGGAAAAAATCCATAACGTTGGCTTTTCCCAAATCGACTTGAACCATCTTCTCTTAAACTTGCTGAAAACAAATATTTACCATCATAATTATAGTTCAACCTACCAAAATAGGAAGTGAAAGCAAAACCAGACCAATCTGAATTAAAAGACGTATTCTGAGAAGCATTTGCAAGATATTTGAAGTCATCAAGTGGAATGCCTTGTGCCTGCATAAAGGAGTTTTCACTTTCTGAATATTGGAAAGATTGGCCTAATAAGGCTTGAAAGTTATGCTTCTCATCCAAGGTTTTGGTATAGGTCAATGTATTGTTTGTGCTGTAGTTGATTACCCTAGAAGTACCATATTTGCCCGAAGAAGGGGTGCCAGCGGATGCAGGAAATTTAGAGCCTTGCCATCCATATTCGTAGTAGTTCAATAAATCTAAACCAACTTCTGATCTTAATGTCAAGCCTTTTATTATCTCCCAAGAGGCATACACATTTGAGAAATTCCTCAAATTGGTTGTATAATCCCTGTTATTGGTCATTGCTCTAAATGGATTGGCATAGTATGTAGAGTCGTTGTATTCTCCTGTTCTATCAAAAAGTGGCAAGATTGGAGCAAGTGCATTTGCCTGAAGTGGACTATTGAATTGGTTGTTTTCAGGTACATTGTTTCGCCTTGTATATACCTGATTGACACTTAGTCCAAGTTTTATTTTGTCGTTTACGGTATGGTCCAAATTGATACGGCCAGAAAAACGATTCATCTTGTTATTGAAAATAATTCCTTCCTGGTTCAAAAGGCCCAGGCTGATTAAGAATCGGGTTTTTTCATTTCCACCAGCCGCAGAGAAATCGTACTGCGAAATAATAGCCCTTCTGTATGCTTCTTTATTCCAATTTGTATTTATATTCCTGTCTCTCAAGTCTGAAAAACTATTGGGTCCGCTGGCTGGATTACCTGAATAGTCTGACCATGCCTGGTTAAGCCCTGCATCTGTGGAATCATAGCCATCAGAATTTGTAGCAGCAGCAGTAAACATGTTAATGTATTCTTCGCGGTTTAGAAATTTTCTTAGATGCGTTGGGTTTGAAAAACCAGTAGATACATTGAGATTAAACTTAGTTTTTCCTTTTTGGCCTCTTTTGGTTGAAATCAGAACCACTCCATTTGCACCCCTAGCACCATAAATAGCAGCTGCTGCGGCATCTTTCAATACCTCAACAGATTCAATATCATTTGGGTTAAGATCTGCCAAAGGATTGTTGATGTTGTTGTCTGTAAAATTTCCTGGATCATCTGCTGTAACTATAAAGCCGTCAATTACAAAAAGAGGCTGATTTGAAGCAGTAACAGATGCAGAGCCTCTGATCCGCATCCGCATCGCAGCTCCTAGTTCACCACTCGGAGAGGATACCTGAACGCCAGCCAATCTTCCTTGAAGACCTTGCTCAAAACTGGTAACGGGAAGATTTGCAATATCTTTTCCTTTTACTGTACTTATAGAACCAGAGTTATATATCTTTTCCTGGTAGCCGTAACCAATTGCATAAACCTCCTGGACCTCCTTTACATCTTCTATCAGTAAAACGTTGATGATAGTTTGAGCTCCGACCTCCACAGTTTCAGACTTCATACCCATCATATTAAAAATTAAGGTAGATCCCGTTTCAGGAACTGAAAGCGAAAAGTTTCCTTGCGCATCTGTCACAGTACCTTTGGCCGCTCCCTTCAATAAGATTGCTACGCCGGGAAGTGCGGAGCCATCTTTAGCGTCAGAAACTTTTCCGGTCACCGTTCGCTCTTGCGACCAAGCGGCAAAATGAAAGCAGAAGCTTCCTAGAAGAAGCAGCCACTTCAGTTGTTTTTGTGTTCTCATAATTGAATGTAAAAATTGATTTAGGCCAAATGTATCTTTTCTAATTACTACTCAAAACCTTTTATAGAATATTTTTACCAGGCATCAACCAATCAAACCACCCGTAAAAACTACTATTTAAAATGGTTTTAAATCACGCTTGCTAAACTGCTTCTTTAGCACAAATCATTCTTACTATATGAACATTTCATACCAATTCGAAAAAGTTTTATCCTACTTCGGAAAGGATCGTCCAAGAAAAAAAAATTAACAAAAACTTAATATTTGATGAAAAAAAATGTCGAATTTTTTAATCATCTATGAAATTTTTATCAAAACAGATTTTTCAATCCCATCGCATAGATGTTTTGAGCGTGGTGATGTGGGCCAAATGATGCCTGCAATGCCATGCATATATGGCAATGCTCTCGCCAAAACTAAATTTTCTCCCATGCTCCGGATGAATGTAAATGCGCTCCAAATCAGATTCGGAAATGGATTTAAGTAAAAACGCCCACTTCAAATGAAGCCCTTCCAACAGAGAAATGGCTGGTGATACTGGAAAAATTCTACTGTCATCCAGTTCTGCAAATAAATGCTCTGGGTACGGTTTTATCTTTGGGGCATCCTCAGCAAGCGTAAGCTTATGTCTTATGATGCCGTTCATGTGGCTATCTGCACAATGGTGAACCACTTGTCTAATTGTCCAGCCGCCAGGCCGGTAAGCGGTGTCGAGTTGAGAATCGGCAAGATGATAAACTTCCTTCTTCAATAAACCCGGAAACGATTCAATATTGAAAATAAAACTGGCCAATAAAGCCTCCGTCAAGACTTCAGGTTTTTGAAATTGGCCAATCGGGAAGCGAAGTTTTTCTATATCCATTTAAGATAAAATTATATTTGAAAACCTAAATGAATAAGGATTTCAAGCAAAATGCAAAACGATTCTGGAAATAATGCATTACAAATTGAAAATTTAACAGTCTTCCAGCCAACAAAATTCTTAGAATCGATTCCACTTTTTAACATAATTTTGAATTCGTTCCATTAACACCAACTTATTCATTCCATATGGATTTATTAGGGACTCTCGTAAAAAAAGGAATCCAAATCAAAAGCAGAAGGCGAAAAGATAAAAAAACGCCGATCGAAGCCCAGATGAAAGTGCTGCAAGGACTTTTGGCAAAGGCCGAGCACACGGAATTTGGAAAAACATACCATTTTGGAATGATTGTTGGATTGAGGCAGGCTGGCGATACCAAAATAAAATACAAACAATATTGCCGAAATGTGCCCACGCACAACTACAACCAAATATTTGACCGTTGGTGGAAAAAAACCGTGAAGGGCGAACCAAACATTTGCTGGCCGGGCATTACCAAATTTTTTGCGTTAAGTTCTGGCACCTCCGAGGCTTCTACCAAACACATCCCCATAACAAAGGAGATGATCAGGGCCAATCAGAAAACCAGCATCAGACAAATATTAACCCTCTCCTATTTTAAAAATCTGCCAAGTGATTTTTTCATCAAAGGCATTCTTATGCTGGGTGGATCTACCAATTTGAATTTTAATGGAATTAGCTACGAAGGTGATTTGAGCGGCATTCAAACCAGTCAAATTCCGTTTTGGTTTCAGCCTTTTTACAAACCAGGAACGAAAATAGCCCAGGAAAAAGATTGGGCGAAAAAGCTGGATGAAATCGTCTTGAAGGCAAAAGATTGGGACATTGGTTGCGTAGCCGGCGTGCCTGCATGGATTCAAATTCTGCTTGAAAAAATCATTAAACACTATAACCTCAACAACATACACGAAATCTGGCCCAATTTTTCGGTCTATGGCCATGGTGGTGTTTCTTTCGAACCATACCGCAAGGCATTTGAAAAACTTGTTGGAAAACCATTGATATATCTGGAAAACTATTTGGCCTCCGAAGGCTTTATTGCCTATCAGGATAAACCCGGAACATCAAGCATGAAACTGGTGGTTGACAATGGGATTTTCTTCGAATTCGTTCCTTTCAACGAAGAAAATTTCAATAGCGATGGCGACATGGTGACCAATCCACAAACCCTGCTGGTAGATGAAATAGAAGTTGGAAAAGACTATGCCATTCTGATCAGCACTTGTGCCGGTGCCTGGCGATATTTGATTGGAGATGTGATCCGCTTTACGGACAAAGAAAAAGCCGAAATCATCATTTCGGGTAGAACCAAGCATTACATCAGTCTTTGTGGCGAGCACCTTTCTGTGGAAAATATGAACAAAGCCATTGCGATGGTGCAAGACGATTTCAATGTCACCATCACAGAATTTGCGGTTACCGGTATCAAATCGGGCACACTATTTGGGCATCAGTGGTACATCTCTTGCGATGAGCCCGTCAACGAAACTGCCCTTGTGCAGGCAATAGATGAAAAATTAAAAATTCTTAACGACGACTATGCCGTTGAACGCGGGCACGGCCTCAAAGAAATAAAAGGCAAGGTGCTTCCTCTCTCCTATTTTCATAAATATCTGGAAATGAAAGGCAAAATTGGTGGATCTCATAAATTTCCCAGGGTTTTGAAAAATCACCAGGTTGAAGAATTTGAGGCCATCATCAATCAGGCGGTGGTTTAATTGAAAATCGCTCACTTCATTTCATTTCGGCCTCGGTTCGAAAATGTATCTGACAGCCAATGGATCTTGTGATTGGCTGGCTCACTTCTTTCCCATTCAAAAGTTCCTGCACTGCGGTAGAAACGTATGAATTTTTCACCTTCTCTGATTCTGCTCCGTTGTCGTCTATTGCTCCTTCGTATTTTATAATCCATTCTCCCTTTTCTTTCCAAATCACAAATGCATGGGGCGTTTTTTGGGCATTGAAAGATTTGGCAACGACTTGCAAGTCATCAAACAAATAAGGAAAGTTGAACTTTTCGGCCTTCGCTTTTTTAATCATTTCCAGATGTCCATCCTCTTCATAGGTATTTGTATCTGTAGAACTGATGGCAATTAAAGGAATACCGAGTGGCTTATATTTTAAATTCAGCGCATTGAATCTGGGCGGATACAGCTTGGCGAAAGGGCAATGGTTGCAGGTAAAAATGAGGATGAATCCCTTGGCTTTTGGATAATCGCTGAGAGACAAGAACTGGCCATCTATATTTTTAAGTCGGAAATCTTCAAACTGTTTAATGGTGTCCTTTTGGGTCTGGGCATTTGCGGGAGAGTTCAAGCCAATTGAAACCCAAAAAACTGAAAAGATGAAGAACGGCTTGCACATCTTGCTTTTTATAAATTGTTTTAAGGTTAACCCTATGCTTTTTTCAAAAATCGGTTTCAAATGCTTTCCATCTAAAATACCAAAATGTTGTTCTTGCATTCAGTTTAGGGTTGAGGAAACATCAGCTTGATTTTAACTAAGAGCCAAGCAATGCAAATATTTTTCAGCTTAGAATGGCAAAAACGCAATTTTGATTTAGACATTTTGGTTCAATCTGAAAAAAAATCCAATTGGGTGCATTTCGAACCGGTTGCATCGTTCAATATACGTTGGAATTTTTCTGTTGGAAAAAAAATTCAAACAAAATTTCTCCAACATTTTGGTTGGAGATTTTTGAGGAATTTTAAAATTCAAACAAGATGAATCAGTTCCAAAGAGGAGTTAGAAAACGAAATTAGACTTTGGGCTTTTGCATTCAAATAGCCAGTTAAAGAAATTTCCTTTTTGCTGACTTTTCTGACCTCTCAAAAATCAGGTATGAAACCTAAAGGAATTAAATTAATTTCATTCCACCTCAATCCATTTGCGGGTGGCAGTAAGGCTTGTTTCCATCGTTTCGGTTTGCTGAACGATGGGATGGAGAGAATGGCCTATAAGAGTCTGTTTCTCTATGATTTTGCAAAATG
>Ga0105046_10011722_pt1 | contig 13613 bp, 13 predicted proteins | sample MAT03_FD_78385 | JGI IMG/M metagenome (GOLD analysis project Ga0105046, IMG submission 78385) | Freshwater microbial communities from Lake Fryxell liftoff mats and glacier meltwater in Antarctica - MAT-03 (megahit assembly) | ecosystem: Environmental > Aquatic > Freshwater > Ice > Liftoff... | reverse complement strand
GTCGACAGCCATATCGACCGAAGGCAGGCATGACTGGTTCTCGGAATGATAGGGGTTAAAGGGAAGCGAAAGGATCTGTTTTATCTGCTTCTCATTAACATCAAGCACTTTCGAATCGATCGCAACATCGGTAGTGGGCTCAATATCACGTCGCCCAAACATCATTAACTTTAGCGAAAAGGGTCCGCGGGCGATCGATTCCAAGCATCCTTGAAGGAGCACTCGAAAACCAAACTCTTCTAAAATTGGTGCGATGATCACTGCTAACCAGATCGCCATTGGTAATGTTGATGGATCTTTCTTGATCGCCTCCACGACCGGATGGCTATAAGGCTGATTGAAAAGTACCGTAGACAGAATCATCAATACATAGATCGGAGGTAGAACCATCACAAAGGTGATCAGCCCTAAACGAATGTCATTCATCAGATACTTGGTTGACCAGCCAATGCTGATTGGAGGAACGCGATAACGAACAGCGATCAGCAGTGTCATCACGACAACTGACAATAGCTGAAATGTCGCAATCGATATCTTGATAAGCGAAGACGCAGGTCCGTTGACCAACTCGGTTCTCTGAACACCCAATCGTGTTAAGACCGTCGCTGCGAAAACGGACAGCAAAAAAACGCTAGCTACTGCCATCACCAGGTCGACGATGCCCCATCGCTGTATTGGTCGAGCTTCAAAGGTCGGAAGAAAAGGGATCCCTTTTATGTAAGCGACCAAAAATCGAGACCACAGAACCAACGAACCGAGAAGTAATGCAAAAAGGATTAGTCCGAGAAATGCTTGCGGATTTGTGTTTGCTTCATTGGCAAGCCCGCTAGCGGGTGCGAGGGTTGCGTCGATGTTTCCACCTGGTTTCGACAAGGAAAGCAAAAAATTCACAACCTGGGTCCATAATCTACTTGAGTGTCCATTGCGTATATCGTGAATGGTACCCGAAATGACGTTGCCATTGGGGGGTCTCTTTAGGACCAAACCAACCGTAGGCGTAAGGTTTCGTTGGGCGGGCGCTCAAAGAAGCGGCGGGTGTAGCTTGGATTGTAGAGGAATACGGGAGCTTCTTTCCGTCATGTTCAGACATCGGGCGTGGAATGATCTGGTATGGCGTTGTCTCTACGAGACTGAATGGCACGGAAGAAATGTGAGAATTTTTAGCATTTCCCCAAAAAAAATCGTGGGCGCGTAGATCGCCGCAAATGCCAAATAAGGCCGTAATCGTAATAACGTTCAGAAGAGAATTGGACATAAAAAATCTACTCGATCGGCTGAATTCAAGTCGTAGGCTCAAGACCAATTGGCTTCACCACAAATTGTGTTGTGTACACGAGAGGACCTTAACACTTTCATTTCGACCATTCATCTTCCCTTGATCGACGGATTAACTTTGACGCGGACGAGTTGAATCAACCTATCTTGATGGCAGCCTAGTTAAAATATTTGTCTAAAACTGGTTATTTAGAGGAATCGGTATTGAGGTGCTCAACCGAAATAAGCTAGTTGGAAGGATGGGTTTCTTTGACTACAGTGTTTCTTGGTCGTTAAGCACCTTGATGCATAATGGATTATTGAGCCAAGACGACCAATTGTGTTTTTGTTGATAGCTCGGCAACGATGCCAGCGTGAATCCCTCGTGACCACTACTAATGACGAAGTGTAATGATGTAATGCGGTTCCCTCTCCCGCTGGCTGGACGCCGATCGTCCTTTCGTGTCTTCATCTATTCTATGATAGTAAGACTCGGATAGTACGCTAAAACCCCACTGCCCATCATCCCGCTCGTGGTCTTCACGAGGCTCCGCTGCCAACAGCGTCGAGTTCTAGCAGGGATTTCGCTTCGTTCGCTGGAGGGCTTGAAGCATGGGAATGATAAGTTTTGCATCGTTTTTGTTGGCTGTAGTTAGTACAGGATCTGCCTCGCGTGAAGTCTCCGAAAATGTAGACTTAGTCGAGCTGAATCATTTTCACGATTGTCTTGGTCGGCATGTCTATGACCAAGTAATTTTCTATGAGTGGGCTCCCGATACGGCAAAGTATCATGTTCGAGCCTGGTGCTTGATCGAAGAACGAGACCTCGTTAATCGTCGTCCGATGAAACGATACTCAGATGATCTTTACGAAGTTCAATGGCAAGACCGAGATCAAAATCTCCTTCGCGTTATCACTTCGACTCACTATCGGGAGAGCTGGACACAAGTCGATCCCGAACGTGCTAATAAGAGAGTCCTGGATGAACGTCTTAGGACAGTCTTGATCCGCCGATCTGTGATAAAACAAGAGAAAGTGGTTGCACCCGAGGAAACAAATGATGCCGAAGAGGAGTCGGATTTCAACGATATAGCAGCCGGCCCTCGACCAGCAGACGCAATCGTCGTGAGGTAGTGTTAAGGCAATAGCCGAAAATCTTGACGACTTTCGCTATATGATCGACCGTAACTCTTAGCCGTAACAAAGCACTGGGGAGCATCCTGGTTACAGGCTCTGCCTGTAACCAGGGGAGTAGCGAAACTTGCCAAGCGTTTTCGGATCGCTTGGCTATCGTTTGGGACGAGGCATCTTGTAGTAGTCCCAGAAAACATTGTCGCTCTCTAGCGTGAGCTGGAATCCATTGCTGATGCGCACCATGTAATTGTAGCGACTACATTGAAGCAGAATATGAACGGCTTGTTGGTCGCCGAAACCATCACGTAAACTTTGGACGTCTGATCGCGAAATGGCGAAAGGGGTTTTTGTTACTTTCCTTGCGAACTCTAGAGCACTCTGCTGTGGCTTCGAAAAATTGGACCAATCGCTGCCTGCTAGAGAACGGCTAAGCGATTCAATCTTGTTCGTATCGAGACCTGCGACTTCCCAATTCATCTCGCAATGCCCCATACAGTATGGGCAATGAATGCTGTCGGTCACCATCCAGAACAAACAACCTCCAAATGTCCTATCCCAGCTTCTGCGAACATCCTGGCTAGCGATCTGCAAGTAGTACTCAAAAGGGACTGCCAGCTCATGAGCGTAGCCAAATGCCAGTTGATACCACACAATTTCGGTTGGACCATCCATCAGTCCCGGAGGTAATAGAGCCGCCGTTTTCGACCAATCGGGGCTAGGCAATCGACTAGAACGAGTTCGTTGTTTCAGCAGTCGCTCTTGTAGTCCGCTATAATCCAGCCATGTGTAATCCTGAGGTTGCTCCGTTTTGACTTGAACTGTATCGATCGACTTGGGTTCCTTAGTCACGATTGCAGCCGCTGGAGAAGAAGACGAAGGAGAAGAAGGAGAAGAAGAAGGGGTGGTCGCGTTAGCGACCTCAGCCAGCTGACCCATATCAAATCCATAGTCAATTGGAGGCAACGGGTTGTCTTGAGCCTGATCGATACCCAGGCAATTGCATAGGCGATCTTGAAAGTTTGCGAAAGCAAGATGAAGGACCATTGAACCGACAATTTCCGGCGAGTACATATCCACCAGTTTCTGAAACTGATCATCGGAATAGCCATCGGAATCGACCGTCATCGCCAGGGCAAACTCCAACGCTGCCTGCTCGGATTTGCTCCACAAACTGTAGTCATCCATTTTTAGGGCAAGGAGTCGATTCTCCTTTTCACCGAACCGAAGCCCATCTTCATGGGCCACGTTCATCATGACTGAACAACCATTGGCCTTTGCAGCAACCCATCGCATCGCAGATCGCAAACGACGATCCACCGGCCCGGACTGCCGATGAGCATAGTCCAACTGCAATAGTGCTGCAGTAGTGTTTGGCATATGCGCTACCAAAGTCCGAGCCCAATTCGGTAACTTGGCAGTCCGGCTTGATTGACTCTCTGGTAAGAGCTTCCATGCTGCTTCGTTTTCTAAAGCCGCCGGTAGTCCAGTCCGCGTCGTCGAAATTGGAACCGTTGAGTCGAGTGCTGCCACTGGAGTATCCACTTCTTGAGCATGGTTCGAAGACGACCATTCCAAAACACAGAAACATAAAAAACACAGAGCTAAACGAATCGCATTTTGCATAATTGTTTGTTCCTACGTCAAAGAAAAAAAGTCGGTTTCAAAAACATTTTACCAATTAAGGCTTGATCGATTCTGGGGTCCACCAGCTATCAAGCTTCAATCGCAACTCGGCTACGCGATCGGGGAATTGCTCCACGAGATTGGCGGATTCTAAAGGGTCTTTCTCCAGATCATACAACTCGAAAATTGCCTTCGATTCGTTCTTTTCGAAAGGAACAATTAGCTTTTGAAATCCATCAATCATCCATCGCCAGCGAAGGTTCTCGGAAGGGACGTCGAGATTGACTGCATCGTGCGTAAAGCATTCACCAAAAATTATCGTGCGTTGATTGACCAACGAGTTGTTCAGCAAATCGATTCCAGGGAGTTGGATCATGCTGGATTCCATTTCGATAGCGTTCATCAAAGTCGGAAAGAAATCGATCGATTGGGCCATCGACTCTGAGTACCTAGGTTCGATACGGCTGGGCCAGCGGATCATGATCGGTGTTCGAAGCCCTCCATCGTATTGAGATTGTTTCGATTTATCTATAAAACGTGGCGAATTCGGATCTTGAATCCAACCATTGTCAGCGACATACATCACGATCGTGTTTTCGGAAGAACCTCGATCGTCAAGCTGTTTCATGAGGTCGCCAATAGTCTCATCAAACCACTCAACCATCGCCCAATACCTGGCGATATGGAGCGATGGTGTAAGTGCGGTGTACTTGGCAAGTAAACGCTCCGGCGGAGTATGAGGGTCGTGAGGCATGAGCGGCGCGTACCAGACAAAAAAGGGCTTTTGTTCGCGAGCAGCTTCGTCCATCAAGTCCGAAATGGGTTGCATCGTTTTTCGACCTATGGCTAGCCCCTCATCGCCATGCCTGCTCCCTTTCGTCATACCATGAGTGAATCCGCCTCGGCTATAGTTCCCTTGCCACCACTTCCCCGTTTGCAAACAGAGATATCCTTCTTTTGCTAAAACACTAGGCAGAGTGGGGAACTTTTCTAGATGCCGACTCATCACCTCGCGACCTTCCAGGAAAAGTGCGGACCGATGAAACACTGCGCTGGTCATCTCGATCGGCTTGGGTGGGTCGTTGCTTGTAACCTTGTGCTGATGAGGATATCTTCCAGTGATAATACTAGCCAAACTTGGGCAGCATAAGCTAGAAGTGACATACCCGCGTCTGAACGTCAAGCTTTGGCTAGCGAGTCGGTCAAGGTTGGGCGTTTGAATTGAGGGATGGCCCATGAATCCATAGTCGGTCCACGCGTGGTCATCCGATATAATCAAGACGATATTCGGACGCGGAGCCTCAGCTAGTAGGGAACTAACCCAGAGCAACCAGACAAATACAAATAGAAGCTTTGGCATGCGAAACCGCCCAACGTTAAGGGGTGAGGACTGGGAATATAGCCCCCTGTCCGATTCCATCGAAGCACATCAAAATAATCCTTTAATTGACAGTGATTATAGCAGCCTCAACACCAGAGATTTTAGCAATTATGTCCGACTTTCGTATTGAACAAGATTCGATGGGTGAAGTACGAGTCCCAGCAAAAGCCTACTTTAGTTCTCAAACTCAACGTGCTGTCGAAAATTTTCCCATTTCAGGTTGGCGATTGCCGACGCCCCTTATTCGTGCGATGGGACGAGTCAAGTTCGCTTGCGGCGTAGCGAATCGTGATCTCGGGAAACTTACAAAGTCCGGAAAAAACAGACTTAACGATACGCAAGTCGAAGCCATGCTAGCTGCTTGTCAAGAAGTAATCGATGGCAAAATGGATGATGAATTTCCCATCGACGTCTTTCAAACGGGCTCAGGGACTTCCAGCAACATGAACGTAAACGAAGTCGTAGCCAACCGCGCGATTGAACTCATGGGTGGCGACCGATTTTCAAAAGAGAAATCGATTCATCCCAACGATCACGTCAACATGGGGCAAAGTACGAACGATACGTTTCCAACAGCGATCCATGTTGCCGTGGCCATTGAGATTCAAGAACGCCTGATTCCAGCCCTTGAAGCATTTCACGCACAGCTTCAGAAGAAGGCTCAGGACTGGGATAAGATCATCAAGATCGGTCGCACTCACTTAATGGATGCAACTCCTCTGCGGTTAGGGCAGGAGTTTGGTGGCTTCGCTCGGCAACTTGAACTTTCTATTCACCGCGCCAAACTTTCGATCCAACCGGTTCTTGAATTGCCAGTCGGGGGAACAGCGGTCGGAAGTGGTATCAATACTCATCCCGAGTTCGGCAACCGCGTTTCGGTAGAACTCGCTCGAATGACAGGAATTCCGTTTGCCGAAGCGGCCAATCATTTCGAAGCGAATGCACAACGCGACGGACTTGTCGAAACACATGGGCAACTGAAGACGATTGCAATGACTCTTTTTAATGTGGCCAATAATATTCGCTGGCTTGGTTCCGGACCTCGTTGTGGTTTCTTTGAAGTAGTATTGCCCGATCGCCAGCCGGGAAGCTCGATTATGCCAGGAAAGGTCAATCCTGTTATGTGCGAAAGCTTGATGCAGTTGACTGCACGCGTAATTGGCAACGATAGCACAATGACTATGTGCGGCGCAACGGGCGGAAACTTCCAACTGAATATCATGATGCCGGTGATGGGCCAAACCGCCCTTGAGAGCATTCACTTACTGACCAACGGAACGAAGGCATTTATCGAATTTTGCATGGAAGGCCTGGAAGCTAATCCAGAGGCGTGCGAGTCGTCGGTTGAAAAAAGCCTATCGATGGTCACCAGCTTGAATCCACATATCGGCTACGAAAAAGCTTCGAAGCTTGCCAAAGAAGCTTTTGCATCTGGTAAGACTATTCGTCAGCTCTGTATCGACGAAGGCATTTTGCCCGAAGCAGTCCTACGTGAAGCCTTAGATCCGTTTTCGATGACCGAGCCTCAAGCGTAATCAAAAGTGCTTGCTCAGAACTACCAGCTAATTGATTTTGGCCGAGGGCGTAAGCTCGAGCGGTTTGGGTACAAAGTTTTGGATCGTCCTTGTCCCGCCGCAGACGGGATCTTGCAAGAGTCACGTCGTGATTGGAAGAAGGCAACTCATCGATTTGATGACAAGCAGTGGATCGGCTTGAACATGGCCGAATCTGATGCGGCCGCTACAGAGCCAACGGATGACAATTGGACGTTTCAATGGGAATCGGTCTCGCTGGGGCTGAAGCGGTCCCCTTTTGGACACGTCGGTGTTTTTCCGGAACAGGTCGAGAACTGGGAATGGATCAGGAAGTTGGCTCGTACTCGAAAGCTGGCCGACAAAGCAGGCACGAAACCCAAAGCATTAAATCTATTTTCTTACACCGGTGGTAGTACGCTTGCCTTGGCGAGCTCGGGGTTCGAAGTCACGCATGTCGATGCTTCGAAACCATCGGTACTGTGGGCCCGGCGTAATGCGGCTAAATCGATGGCGACCGATCTACCGATACGATGGATCGTGGATGATGCTCGCGACTTTGTTCAACGTGAGATTCGTCGCAAACAACGCTATGACGTCATCGTCTTGGATCCGCCTGCTTTTGGGCATGGTGCGAGTGGAAGAAGGTGGGAAATCGATAACGACTTGCCGATTCTTATGGAAGATTGCAGACAATTGCTGTCGGAAGCGCCGATTGCCATGCTACTTACAGGGCATAGCCCGATACAATCGATGGAGCATGGGCCGCTAGACAAGCAAACGTTTGGTCGCGTATCCCAAAACTTTAGTCGATCGATTGCTAAGCGTGCAACGTTGATCGATCTAAGTGGTCGAGAACTGGACTGCGGCTATCAATTTCGGTGGTTTAATTAGTTATGAGTCAACGCAAACATATCCTCGTTGTAGAAGACGAGCAGCACTTAGGTACGGGCATCAAGTACAACCTTGAAGCAGAGGGCTATCGAGTCTCGCTGGTAACCGATGGCCCAACAGCGGTTAAACTATTTGAAGCGGATCATTACGCATTTGATTTGATTTTGTTGGACCTCATGCTACCGGGGATGAGCGGCTACAAAATTTGCGAGACGATTCGTGAAACGGAAAGCCCCGTACCCATTTTAATTTTGTCGGCAAGAAGTCTATCCGAGGACCGTACGCGGGGCTTTGATCTTGGGGCAAATCAATATCTGACAAAGCCGTTTGACTTGGACGAACTGCTAAGCCGTGTCAAGAATCTACTAAGGCTCAACGCTAAACCTGACGCTGTAACAAAGCCCAAAGCATCGCCATCAAAAAAGGTGTTGGTCCTTGAGTTTGGAGCAGCGTTTGTAAACTTTGAATCATACGAGGTTTGCGTTGCAGGCAAGGATATCAAGCTTACGCACAAGGAGCTGCTGCTGTTGAGGTACTTTGCTGAAAACGAAGGACGGGTTATTTCACGCCAGGAATTACTCTGCGAGGTTTGGGAGATGAGTGGCGACATGCAAACTCGCAGTGTCGATCAATTCATGCTTCGTCTACGCAAGACATTCGAAAAAGATCCGGCATCACCTCAGCATTTTCTGACTATCCGAGATGCTGGTTACCGATTTATTTCCAACACGTAGTTTTTAGCAATGAATAATATATTGCTTGTTCGTGATTTTCGTCTCTTTCGTGGTGACAACAATTCGGAGACTACTCGCTCAACTCCACCTCAACAGATTGCTGTAACCCTCCCGAAACGTAGTTTGGGGAGGGTCGGCGGGCGACAGCCACGCCGGGGAGGGGAGGATGTCGTGAGCTCAAACAGATTTTACACTGGCAAATATTTTATGCGGCCGAATCTCGCCCTCCCCGAAAAACTCGCTTTAAGGCTCGGTTTTCGACCCTCCCAACTTCGTTGCGAGGGTTACAGTGATGGCGATCATTGAGATGTAGCGTAGTTTTCGTGATTTCTAGCGGGATAGTTATACTGAAATGAGTTTAGGGGGCGGATTTACCTAGATTTCAATCGTTTTTGATGATTTTTCCTCAAAGGGGGCACGGTAAGGATTTTGACGGCTTCAATTGCGAATCAGTTCCAGTAATGAGGGATCTGTGATGGGAAGATCCACAGCGCCGGTTAGAATCTAATAGCCTACGCAAATTATGTCTGCTTAGGCGATTGGCAGACTGAAAAGTACCGTAGTATGGGACCATTGTCCCGTCAGTTGACTCGTTCGGGACAATGGTCCCATACTACAACTGGTAACTCACAGAGTGCCTATCGCCTTACTCGCCAATTCACTTTCTCACCCAACTCACTTTCTCACCTGACGCAAAGACTACCCCGAATGGGACGGATTGATATTCCGACAACTAATCGATCCATTAACGTCGATTTTCAAGTTCCGTTTCGTCACCAGCTGCGATTAACTGACGATTGTTTTGGCACGGATTGGCCGATTGTGGAATCGCTGTTGGACTTCGAGCCATCGGAGGCGCGCGTTCAAGTCTGGGTCGACGGGGGGCTCGTTGCAGCTGCCCCATTGCTCATGTCACAACTGGAGAGCTGTCTGGAACAATCGGGAAGAATCAAGTTAACGTCGTTACACGAAGTGGTTGGAGGCGAACAGATAAAAACGTCCCCAGATCGAGTCGACGAAATTTTTGCAACGATGAATCGCGACGAGCTAGACCGTCGCAGCTATGTGATGGTCATCGGCGGCGGTGCCGTATTGGATGCCGTGGGCTATGCTGCAGCGATTGCTCACCGCGGAATAAGGCTAATTCGATTCCCGACGACTACTCTAGCGCAAGCGGATTCGGGAGTCGGCGTAAAAAATGCCGTCAACGCGTTTGGAAAAAAGAATTGGAAGGGAACCTTCGCCGTTCCTTGGGCTGTTGTCAATGATTCGTCATTGCTGCAACACCTAAGTGATCGTGATTTCAGAAGCGGCTTTTCCGAAGCGCTGAAAGTTTCGCTACTCAAGAGTTCGACGGCCTTTGACGAGCTTTATCATTCTGCTGCAGAAATCGCTGCCCGCGATATGGATAGTGCGCTGAGCGTTATAAAATCATCCGTCATGATGCACCTCCAACATATTACGCAAGGGGGGGATCCCTTCGAAGCTAACGAGGCGCGTCCGTTGGATTTTGGGCATTGGTCTGCTCATAAGTTAGAGTCACTCTGTAACTATGAATTGCGGCATGGCGAAGCAGTTGCCATAGGTGTCGCACTGGACGTTGTCTATTCATCGCTAGTCCACGGCCTGAATTCAACAGTCGTTTCCCAGTCGTTAGAAACTTTGGATAGACTCGGACTTCCAACTTATCATGAACTACTCGAAGAACGGGTTCTCTTTGAAGGCCTGGAGGAATTTCGACAGCACCTTGGCGGACGATTAACGCTGACGATGCTGCAGGATGTCGGTCACATGATTCAAGTCCATGAAATAGACTATTCAAAGATGAAACAAGCCATTCAATTCTTGGGAGAGCGATATGAGCGATCGTCCAAATAGTAAGCCAGAGCCTGCTTTACCTGGTATTTATCAGCGCATAGTCAGGGAGTATCCGAGCGTCGCGGCGGCTCATGACCAGATGGCAGCCGCAGTAGAACAAGTCGGCCCGCTAGACCAAAAGACGTGTTCGCTTATCAAGATTGGAATTAGTGTCGGAGCGGGCCTCGAATCGGCAGTCCGATCCCATGTTCGCCGCGCCACCCAAGCCGGTGCATCGCGAGAAGAGATCACTCAAGCTATCTTTCAAGGGATGAACACTGTCGGTTTCCCAAAAACAGTAGCCGCATGGAGCTGGGCTCAAACTCAGTTTCAACGTGATGACAAGCAAGGCGAAGCGAAGAGTTGAAAATAGGCGGAGTCACTCTGACAGCGCCCCAGTACATTTCAATGCAAGATTCACTGCAGGTTTCACTGGGTTTATCGAATCTCAAACTGGGGGTTTCTAGGTTGGGGCTCTGGAGATACTGGGGAACTTGCGCGAGGGGATTCACCTCGCCTGTAGCGAACGCGCCGATTAGTTCGATAGAACGTGTGGTGACGATTTTTCGTCACAGAACTCTTGTTGTAGTTGCAACGGACATGCACTGGGACTGAAGGATTGAGAGCTATGAAACACTATATCGGAACATTGGCGTTTGTCTTGGGTATTGTCTTGACGGCTTCCGGTTGTCAAGGAACAAACCGTCGTTGCAACAATTGCCAAGCGGGTGGATGTGGCCCGACTGGCTGTCGACCCGGCCATATCGGCTGGCAACGCGGCGGTACGGACTACCAGAAAGCTCTTTCGCATAACGAGTACCGCAATCCACAAGGTGGCGGATCCGGAGTTCAAGGTGCACAGACAGCCTATCCGTACTACACGACTCGCGGCCCTCGTGATTTCTTTACCAACAACCCACCGACGATTGGTCGATAGAACTGGCTAAGCGTCTTCCTCTGGTGGAGGAACGAACTTCGCGGCGCTCGTCTTGGATTCGGCCGCTATCGGCTCTTCGGGTGTATAGGTGGATTTCGTCGGTGTAGGCGAATCCAAATTGGTTAGACCGTTGAATTCCTTTTGGAATTCTCCCACGCTTTTCTTGAGTTCTCGGTACGTACCGCCCAACGACCGAGCGACCTCTGGCAGTTTTGCACCGAATAATAGAAGCGCGATCATGCCGAAAAGCATCATTTCGCCGTAGCCAAGTCCAAGCATATTCGGCTACCTACTCGACAGAGTCTTTTTTTGTCGCAGAATCTTTGACGGACGATGCGATTGGCTCGTCGTCGGTCTCACGCATCCCTTTTTTGAACTCGTTGGCACCTTTGCCAATGTTTCGCATCAATTGCGGAATCTTTGAACTTCCGAAAAGGACAGTTGCAATCACTAAGAAGATTAGAACTTCATGAGCACCTAAACCGAACATTTTTTTTCTCCGTCGCGGGTTGGAAAAACCAAAGAATATCGTCGATTTTTTGCCTAACAACAGTTTGGCACTAAAGCGATTCGAAACATCCAACAACAAGCGGCGAAGGCCAGGTCGATCGCGTTGCCAAATAGGGCACCGCATCTCCGGAACCGACTCGTCTGAATCCTGCTTCTATTGTATTGTCGCAAAACTGACTGTCAAATGATCAGCTGCATAGATTTGGCTGTTCCGACATGTTTTCGGCCGCAGGTAATGGTTCGCGAATGCATAAGAAAGCTAACTGAGCCTTACAAATATCGGGATTTTGATCGAGGGTTTTCTATTTTATTATGCTAAGAACTTTAGGTGCTTTCGGTCCAAAGATCGTTTTGTTTTGGTCGTTTTTGTTGGTTCTAGTGTATGCCGAGGAACCTGATCCGGCAGCATTCCGGCCATCGCCCGCAGTCGAGCGTGCAGCATCCAATATTGATGTTGCCTCCCTTCGAGCACCTATTCGCTTTCTTGCAGACGATTTATTGGAGGGACGTGGGCCAGGTACGACCGCCGATGCTTTAGTGCAGCTCTATCTATCGACGCAACTTGAATCGATGGGTTTACAGCCAGCGGGACCAAACAAGACGTGGATTCAACCAGTTCCCATGTTGGGCGTAACAACTCGGAATCCGGAAACGTTCGAGTTTACGAGTCGTGGCTCCAAGTTAAACCTTAAATATCGGGATGAAATGATCGCCAATTGTGGCCAGCCTTTGGAGTCGATCTCGATTGAGGATGCTGAGCTTGTATTTGTAGGCTATGGCATCCAGGCTCCTGAATATGAATGGGACGATTTCAAGGGACAGGACCTACGTGGCAAGATCTTGCTGATGATTAATAACGATCCAGAGGGGGATCCAGAGGGGGATCCAAACTTATTTGCTGGTAGGAAACGACTTTACTATGGACGATGGTCATACAAGTACGAGAGTGCAGCGCGACAAGGTGCGGCTGGGGCGATCATCATCCACACGAATCCTTCCGCAGGCTACCCGTGGACGGTCATTCAAACGTCTTGGACTGGTGAGGAATTCGAATTGCAAGGCAACACCGAGCCACAGCTAAAATTTAAAAGCTGGGTTACCGAGGAGGCGGCTTCCAAGATCGTTGCTCAGTCGGGATTAAATTTGGAGACACTGGTTGCGTCTGCTCAACATCGAGACTTTAAGCCGGTCAAACTGGATTCTAAAATTTCGATGGAGTTGTCTGCAACGATACGTAGCAAAAATACTGGCAATATTCTTGGAATCATTCCTGGATCTGATCCAAAGCTTAAGCACGAGTACGTAATCTTGATGGCTCACCACGATCATTTGGGAATTGCAGAGACTCGAGACGCTAAGGGTGACGCCACCTACAATGGTGCTATCGACAATGCTTCTGGAGTAGCAGCCTTGCTCGCAATGACGCGGGCAATTAAGTCACTACCGACGCCGCTTCGGCGATCGATTCTCGCGGCTTCCGTAGGTGCAGAAGAGCAGGGGTTGCTCGGATCCGCCTATTTTGCAGCCCATCCAACGATTGATCCCAATCGAGTATCGGCGGTGATCAATATAGATGGCATCAACCACCTTGGTAGAACAGCCGATGTCCATTTGATCGGTTCGGGAAAGAGCTCATTGGACGGGATTGTAAATCGAGTTGCCAAGTTCCAAGGTCGTATCGTGACGCCAGATTTGTTCCCCGAGAGAGGCTCCTATTACCGATCCGACCAGTTCTCGCTCGCCAAGATTGGTATTCC
>Ga0105046_10011721_pt1 | contig 13614 bp, 8 predicted proteins | sample MAT03_FD_78385 | JGI IMG/M metagenome (GOLD analysis project Ga0105046, IMG submission 78385) | Freshwater microbial communities from Lake Fryxell liftoff mats and glacier meltwater in Antarctica - MAT-03 (megahit assembly) | ecosystem: Environmental > Aquatic > Freshwater > Ice > Liftoff... | reverse complement strand
TCGCCAGGGCCGGACCCGATTCTCGCGATTCCATAATCTCCAGACGGATCACTCGCGCCGCCAGGCCGTCGATGGGCGCTTCGTCCAGGCTCGACACCCGCCAGCGCATGGCGGTTTCCGGCAGATCACCGGAGTCGCCTGGGCGCAGCGCGTCCTTGTCCTGCCACCAGCCGCTCAGCAGCCGGTCCGCCGCCCGCGTCGCCTGAATCCGCCGCTCGCCCAGCGCCCGCTGCTTCGTGTACTTGCCCGACGCAACGAGAATGGCCACGAGCAGCCCGCCGAGGATCGCGAGTCCGCCGAGCACTTCGACCAGCGTCATTGCTGACCTAGCGCGACGCAATGACGGTTTCAAGATCACCGAGCATCGTCTGCCATTCATCTTCGCTCCCGCATTCGACTACTGAACCGGTGAGGCCCGCGACGAGTATCCATCGCTTCCGCCCTTCCGGCCCGCTCAGCGCCAAGCCATACGTTATCGCTCGGCCACCGGAGTTGACCTGGACACGGACCGTGCCTTGCTCCACCTGGCCTTCCAAGCCCCACGCCCCGGCGATTCCAAAGCCGCGGGGCAATGTGTATAACCGCGCCGGCACCGCATCGGACTCATGTCGAAACAAGGTCCCCGCGTCCAGGTCGATCACGAATTCGACGTCACGTCCGAATCGGCGGCTGTAGTCTCGGCACATCGAATCAGCCGATGCGAACTGCTGAACCACGTCCTCGAACCGGGCCGTCTGACCTGCTCCACGCAGGAGCACCACCGCCGCCAGCGAGAGAATCGCCATCAAGAGCAAACACGCGACCAGTTCCATCAACGTAAACGCCGCGCGTCTCACGGCACCCCCTTGGTTTCTGCCGCGGCGGCCGCGAAGCTGGCGATGTCGGCGTCGGCGCCTTCGCCGCCTTCGCGGCCGTCGGCGCCGAGGCATAAAATCTCATACGGCTCTGCGTCGCGCCCCGGCTGATTGTACTGGTACGGACGGCCCCAGGGATCGACCGGCAAATGGGAAAGGAGTTTCTCGGGCAGCTCGTCGCTCTTGGTCGTCAGCACCACCAGCCCTTCCTCGTTGCCGGGGTAGCGACCCATCGACGCGTAGAATGTTTCAAGCGCGGTGCGGATGACCGCGATCTCCGACTTGGCCGCGTTCTGTTTGCCCTTGATGAGATGATGACGAACGCTGACCGTGACGATGCCCGCAAGCAAGGCCAGCAGGGCCAGGACGACCGTCAGTTCGATCAGCGAGAACGCACCAGAGAGGTGGCCAGTGACTCGTGGCCCGTGGCCCGTGAGCATGACCGAGGGTCGATGAATTCGTACTTTCCTCTGGCCACTAGCCACTAACCACTGGCCACTTTTCTCAAAATACATCTGCAGCCTCCAGCATCGGAAGTACCGTCGCAAAAGCGATGAAACCCACGAGCACCACCAGTCCGAGGATCAAGAGCGGCTCCAGCAGCGTCGCCAGCCGCTGCGAAGCGATGGTCACCTGCTGGTCGTAATCACCGGCTAATCGTTCCAGCATCTCTTCCAATCTGCCCGACTGCTGTCCGACCGCGAAGACCTGCACCACCACCGGCGGGAATGCCCGCGTCCGTTCGAGCGCCGGGCCCAAGTCCGCCCCGGCATTGATGGCTTCCTCACAGCGCCATAGCGCGTCGCGAAGCACCAGGTTGGGCGTCGTCCGCTGCGTCACCGAAAGAGCCCGCGCGAACACCACGCCGCTTTTGAGCAATGTCGAGATCACGATCGCGATCCGCACGATTGCCTGCTTGTGCAGCATCGGTCCGATCACCGGCAACCGCAACTGGACACGGTGCCAGGCCCGGCGTCCGCGCTGCGTGCGCAGGCCGATCCGCATCAACAGCCATGTGGCGATCGCGCCCAGCAAAAAAGCCCACCAGTAGCCCAGCAACAGATCGCTGCCCCCTTTGACGACGCGCGTCGCCCACGGCAACGAGCGGCCTTCGGCGACCAGCGACGCCAGCAGGTTCGGCACCACCATTGTCATGAGGAACACGCCCACGCCCAGTGCCATCACCAGCACGATCGCCGGGTACAGCAGCGTGTTGACGACCTTGTTCTGAAAGTTCGCCGATTTTTCCTTGAACTCGGCCAGACGTTGCAGCACCTCGTCGAGCGTGCCCGAGTTCTCGCCGACTTCGGTGATGGTGACGCACAAATCATCGAACACCCCCGGCTGCTCGCGCATCGCTTCGGCCAGCGAGATGCCGGCGGCGACACGATCGCGCAGGAGCAGCACGACCGACTTGAATCGCCCACGCTCTTGCCGCGCCAGCGTGTCCAGCGCGTCGAGGATCGGGATGCCGACGCCCAGCAACGTCGATAGCTCCCGGATCAGGCTTACGATCTTCGTCTTCGGATGTCGCCGCGATCGCCACGATAGCGCGTTGCGAGGCTGGTGTGCGGTCACCGATTCAATCGCGACGGCACCGCGACCACGCAGCTGTTCGCGTGCTGCGTGGGGGCTGTCGGCCACGATCGTCCCGTTCATCGGCGTTCGGGCCGAGTCGATCGCTCTGTAGGCAAAGACCGCCATCAGCCACCGCTCCGTGAAGTGACCCGAAGAACTTCCTCGGCCGTCGTCTGCCCGGCGAGGATTTTGGCGACGCCGTCGTCGCGCAAGCTGCGCAGGCCGCTGGCGAGGGCGGCGGATTTGATCGCCGAGGCGGTGGACTTGTGCTGGATCTGGGCGCGAATTTCCGGGGTGATCGTCAGCAGTTCAAAGATCCCCAGCCGTCCGCTGTAGCCGCTGCGGCGGCAGGTGGCGCAGCCAGGGCCTTGGCGCATCCCGCTGGTGTCCGCGACGTCGGTCACGTCGAGCTTCGCGAGTTCCGTCACGGCGTCAGCAGTTTGCCGACCACAGCTCCGGCACACCCGCCGCACGAGCCTCTGGGCCAGAACCCCGATCACGCTGCTCGAAAGAAGGTACGGCTCAATGCCCAGATCGAGCAGGCGGGTGATGGCGCTGGCCGCGTCGTTTGTGTGCAGCGTCGAAAAGACGAGGTGTCCAGTGAGCGCGCTTTGGATGGCCATCACTGCGGTGTCACGGTCGCGGATTTCGCCGACCATGATGATGTCAGGGTCTTGACGCAGCACACTGCGCAGGCCGCTCGCAAAGGTCATTCCTTTTTTATCACTCACCTGCGTCTGGCTGATGCCCTCCAATCCGTACTCGATCGGATCCTCGAGCGTGAGGATGTTCCGCTCCTTGGCATTGATCTCCTGCAGGGCCGCATAGAGCGTCGTCGTTTTTCCGCCACCGGTGGGTCCGGTGACGAGGATGATGCCGTGCTCACGGGCAAGGAGCTCACGGAACACGCGCATCGTCCCGCCGTCCATGCCCAGTTCGCCGAGGCTGTAGAGGCGCGCACTTTTATCCAGCAGGCGGATCACCACCCGCTCGCCAAAGCTGGTGGGCAACGACGCGATGCGCAGGTCGATCGTGCGGTCGCCGACCTGCACCGTCGCCCGCCCATCCTGGGCCAGCCGCTTCTCGGCGATGTTCATCCGGCCCATGATTTTCACGCGACTGATGATCTCTTCCTGCAGCGCCTTGGGCAGGCTGAAGCTGTCGAGTAGCACGCCGTCGATGCGAATGCGAATGACGAGCCGGTCCTCGTACGGCTGCACATGCACGTCCGATGCCTGCTCCTTGACTGCCTCGAACAGCATCAGGTTCACCAGCTTGATTACAGGTGCCCGGCTGGCGTTGTCCAGGAGATCATCACGTCCTTCGAGCTTCGCAACCTCCGCCAGAACGTCCTTGCGCTCCAGCGTCTCAATGAGCGTCTGAGCCTGCCCGGTACGCTGCTGATACGCCGTGTTGATAGCCGCGAGGATCGCCTCGGTTTCCGCCAGCACCGGACGAACCGCCCGGCCGAGGTGCCGAGCGACGATCTCCAGAATCTCTTCACCGGTCACGTCCGCGACCGCCACCGGCATGGGCCCGGATTCCGCCGCGAGCCCGAGCACGCGATGTTGCCTGGCAAAACCGATGGGAATCTTTTCCGTAAAGGTTGCCGAAGCCGGCCGATCGCGCAGGTCTTCGGCGATCTCAATCCCCAGTGCCGTTGCCAGCCCCCGCTGAACGCGCTGCCGGTCGGGAATCATGTGCAGCACCGCTGCCAGCGGCGCGACCCCGGCGGGAAGTTCCAGCGTCCCTGTGACATTCTCGCGAGTGAGTGCGGCCACGAACTTGTCTCGAACCTCGGTCATCGTGCCCTTTACTGAAGCAGCAGCGGCTCGCTTTTGGGATAATCGCCTGGGATGCCCGCCGCTTCGCCGTCGCGCTCGGAGTAGAAACGCAGGTCTTTGAACTGGTCGTCCCGCAATACAATCGGACGGAGAAACACAAACAGCGTCGAACGGTTCGTATTGGAGGAGCGGCTGCTGAACAAATATTCCAGGATCGGGATCTCACCCAACCATGGAATGGCACTCTTGTTGGAGCTTTCCGAGTCGCGGTTGATTCCGCCGATCACCACCGTGTGGCCGTCGGGCACCGTCACCTCACTGGCCAGCGTATTGGTCTGCCGCGGCGGAGGGATGCCGTTCGCCGAAGCCCCGGTAAAGCTGCTGAGCGTGATCGCGTACTCCAGGTGCAGGTGCTCGCCTTCAGAGATGTGCGGAGTGAGCGTCAGGCTCGTGCCGGCGGAAGCGTAACCCCCGAAGCTCGTCGTCGAGACGGTGTCCGATGCGTTGATGCTGGTGAAGGGGGATTCGGAGATGCTTTCCAACGTCCCGGTGGCGTTGTCGTTGACCAGAATCTTCGGCGCCGAAAGCACCCGGGCCCGGCCATGGGTTTTCAATGCCCGGATGACGAGGCTGGCGGTGTCCTGATTGATGATCGCGCCGTTAAAGCCGATCCCCGGCGTGACGGAGAGTTGGCCAGTGTCATTGTTCACCGTGCTGATGCCGAAAGAACTGAAGTTCAGGAACTTCACGTCACCGATGCCGCTCTGTATGCCCACCTCGACTGCGAGGGAAAAGCTGTCGCTCGTGTCGATGGTCACTAAGGTCGCCTCGATCAGCACCTGCGGGCGACGCTTGTCGAGCATTTCGATGAGGCGCTGATAAACGCCCTGCGTCTGCGGGTCGGCGACGACAATGATCGTGTTGGTGTTGGTGTCGGCGGTCACCGTCGCCAGTTCGGTTTTGACCGACTGCTGGCCCGCCTGAAATGCCGGCACCGAGTCTGAGGGTTTTCGATCATTCAATCCCTGATACGAAGGCGGCTTGGGCAATTCCTGTCCCACCTCCGGTGGCGGGCGGTTGGCACCGGGCACTTCGCTAATCTGGCTCGGGCGGCTCGCAGGAGAACTGCCCTCGACAAGCACCGCGCTAAATCCCTGGCCCTCGATCGCCCGGATCGTTGCCAGGACGTCGGCTGCGGTGGTGTTGGTGAGCTTGTAAAATCGAACCGGAGACTGTTCCCCCTTGGTCGGTACGTCCAGATCGTTTTTCAGCTTCGTCACGCGCTCATGCACGGCCGGCGAGGCCGTCACCACTAGCGTGTTCGATTCCCGGTCGATGGCCGATTGATAGAGTCGCTTGCCGTCACTCGGATCGACGAGTTGCCGGGCCAGTCGGTCGAGTCGCTCCGGCGTCACGGATGTCAGCGGATACAGCCGTGTTTCGGTCGCGACCGGCACGTCGAGCGACGCGATGACGCCTGCGGCCTCGGCGACGTGTTCCGGCACGCCGATAATCAGCAGTTGATTCGTTCGGGCGTCGGCGGAGATTTCCACATCGGACATTGTGTCGTTCCCGCCCAGGCCGGTGCGACGCTTGGCGGTCAGTATTTGCGTGACCTGCGACGCTAACTGAGCAGCGTCCGTGTGCTGAAGCGCCACGAACTGCACTGCCGCTTCCTGCGGTGGACGGTCGATCGTCGCGATCAGATTCGACAGGCGACTCATGTTGGACGCGAAGTCGGTCAGGATCAAAATCCGCTGCTCTGGAATCGGCATCGCGTTGCCACCGGGCTGGGTGAGGAACGGCCGAAGCATGGTTTCCAGTTTGGTGACGTCCGCGTACCGGATCGGAAAGACCTGCGTCACCGCCAGCCCCGGCCGGGCTTCGCCCCGGCCCGGTTGTGTCGCCGGCACGGCATTGGCGGCCAGGTTGTTCGCAGGGACAATCTTCTTCCATCCCGCCTGCTCTCCGTCCACGATCGTCGCGCCTTTCATCCGCAGGGCGCTATCGAGCAGCGACAAAAGCGAAGAGGCGGGCACCCGGGTCGGCGTCTTGAGTGTGATGCGCTGGGCGACGATCTGCTCGTCGTAAATGAAGTTAATCCCGAGTCGCTGACTCACATACTCGACCAGCAGCTTGAGCTCGAGATTCTCCGGAAAGTTGAGCGAGACGAGATCGTCAGCAGGCTTCGTCGTGCCACCGGGCATTCTGGCCTGCGCGAGAATCGGAACGGCTGTCCAGCAGGCGGAAAGCAACATCACCGTCGCAGCGCGAGGCCAGCGACGGCAACGATCTTTATAAAAACAAGAATCTCCGAGCATGAACAACCTCGCTCGGGGACGCGGATACTCTGAAAGATCGTGCGTGACGGACGAGAGGCAAAATAGTGTCTGTTGAAAGCAGAGTCAAAAACAATTTTTTTACGCGATCGAATTGGCGTTGCCTGCAAGCGTTGCAGCGCTGCGTTCACCAGCGCGCAACTCGTTCGCTTTCTGGAAGATGAACCTCTCGCGCGAAGTCGAAATCACGTCCGCACCGGTCGCTCATCTAGGCCCTATAGATCGCAGCGATTGCGCATTTTTAACTTGACTGAGTTCGTGCCCGAAAGGTAAATATGCTCTCGCGTTGGTTTGAGTCCTTCTCCCGATCAAGGAGGCTTTCATGCTGAGGCGGTGGGAACGTAGTCGGCGGGGATATCCTTTTTTAATCCCATGATTCACGGGCATGCGGCTCGTCGTGCGTGACGGTCGCAGGCACCACTCGCTTCGGTCAATTGTCGGGGAAGATTAAGGGGCTCATTCCATTGGCCCGCCGATATCAGGCGGGGTTTGCTTAAGTTGTCGCGGTAGTCGTGCAGTCTTGGTTTTTAACCTTGTCGTTGAGGTTACGGGGGATGTTCTGCGCGTTGGTCGAGGCTTTTGAGCCGGAGGTACTTGTCATGGCGATGATTCGAAAGCACTGGAAGCTGGCGATAATTCACTTGCTCCTGATCGTCGGAGGGCTGGTGGTGCTTGCCGGGCATCTTACCACCCGCCAAGAGCAATCCGCTGTGGCGGCGACGGAGTCTGAATCTCCGGTCGCGGCGATCGATCCGCTCACATACTCGCGGGTGCAAAAGATGCGAGAGGAGCTGTGCCTGACGGCCGAGGATCTGGCGGCGCTCGGTTGCAGCGGCGAGCAGACTTCCGCAATCCTCGGTTCACTTCTGGGTTGGTATCGGAATAGTCAGGCGTTGTGGGAACAACTGGAGGACGCCCAGCGAGTCGCCCAGCGTCAACTGGACGAGGCGGTCACCAAGATCAACGTGGGACCAAAGAACGAAACGTTAATCCAGAGTATGCCGCGGCTGGTCGAGTCGGTCGAATCGGCCGCAGCGGCGCGGCGCCAGCACATGAACCTGGCGATGAACGATGTGAGCAGGTCATTCAATGCCGAGCAGGGACAGTTGTGGTCTATTGCCGCCAGCAACGTGAAGTTGCCGACGCGCTGGCGCTACGTCGACGGGCTTAGCGTGGATCAGGTGCAAACACTCCAGCGAGCGGCCTACAAGGGCAAGCTCGAAGAAGCGGAACAACAAACACTCTCGGCTTCGGCGAGGCTGGCGATGAACGGAGCGTCGTCACGGCACGGCTCGGCCATTGAGGGCGTGCTTTCCGCCGAGGCGTCCGTGTTGCCTATCCCGCCGGAACTCGGTGGGAGTCCAACTCAACCAATAGAATGAATCATCGCCTTATGGTCTTGGGATTCGGTGGTTTTTCGAGGTGCAAAGCTCATGTCAACACGCCATACTTTCTCCCGGTCGCTTTCCGTTGCTTTAGCCGTTGCCCTAGCGTCGGGCGCTCCGTCGTTCGCCGTCGACGGTCCGGTGGAGCGATCTCCCGATGCATTAATGAAGGCACTGGAGAGTGCCGCCGAATCGGGCAACCCCAAAGACTCCGAAGCCGAACAACACAGGATCTTCAGGCTTGCATTGGATGGGTACGCCTCCCGCCCTGAGTTCCTGCGCGCTGCCCCGCCGCTCGACGTGTTCCGCATGGTGGGCATCAGCGCGACGGAGATGACGGACGCGCAGAAAGCACAGTCGCTGGAAGAGATGCGCAGTCGCTTCGCAACTTCCGAAGGCCTGATGGCGATGAGCGCCGACGAACTGGGCGGGTTTGTGTGGGCCACACGGGCGATGGGTCTTCCTGCCGCCGACCTCGCGTCCCTGGGCGAACAGCGTCTGAAAAGTCCGACCTGGAACAAGAACGCGCTGGAGTCGATCGTCATCGTGGACATGCTCCAAAGCGACGCTGCCCCACGATTTGCTGCACGAAAGCGTGAGGTCTTGGAAACGGCATGGACGCAGTGGCTCGGGAACGAAGCTTTTGTTGCTGAGACTTCCTCCGACAAAGTCGTCTGGACTGCCGTTCGTCTCGCTTCACATTATTCACAGGAGAAGAAAGCGGTGTTCCTTGCCGCACTTCAAAAGCGCATGGAGCAAGACGGCGAATTCCTCTCGTCGCTCACCATGCTAATGGCGAGTGAATTGGGATTGCTTTGAGTTACCTCGAAGCATCTCACGCGCTGCGTATGCAATGCCTGGCAACCTGGATCGAGAAATCTTCCACTTGGAAAGGCACATCCCTCCATCGCCTTCACGGCCTGCTCCTGCCGTTGTCAACTCAGCCGCAAGACGACGGCCTTGCAGCCCGGAAACTGCTGGCCGATGAAATGTGGGCCGGGCATCTCTCCGATCCGAAAAAGACGATGGATGTCCCACCGCAGTTGCTGATTGAATCAATCATGTTTGCGGCACCGATGCTCTCGGCGGAGCAGAAGGCTGAGTTGGCGAGATTGATGGAAGAACGGTTCGTCGCCGACGCTGCTGTGCTGGAGCAATTGGACGCCGGCAACGCTCAAAAGCTGGCCGTCACAGTAGAAGCGATCGCGAAAGACGAAGCCGAGGGGTTGCTTTACCGGGGGTTAGCGACGGCGGAGTGGTTGAAGTCCCGCAATCTCGGAGAGTTAGATATTGATGCCGCAATGCTGCTATTGCCCAACCTCGGTTCCCCCGACCCACGCGTTCAGCAGGCCCGCACGCAGCTATCGACGGCGCAGGTCGAGAAACTCCTGGCATCTGACGACCTCGGCCGAATGGCGCCGAGCGATGTGATCGGACTTTCATCCATCCTCATGCCGGACGTCAAGGAGCCGGCGCCGATGCGTCAGCTTGCCAAGGTGCTGTACACGCGGTGCGTAAAGGACGAGGCCACTTGGGCGGCGTTGAGCTTTGCCGACATCACATCGCTGGTCCGCGTCACGGCGGAAATCTCGACGGGCGGGGAGCGAGAGTTGTTGCTTGATCGAATCAACGATCGTTTCGGCCCGGACAGTGCTGCCTTGCGTGAATTGTCACCGGGCGACGTGAACATACTCGGTTCATCGTTCCTGCGGCTGGGCCAAGATGAGTCGAGCGTCGGACGGTTGGCCGCGGCCTGGGCGCAGTCGGCCAAGCTGGAATCGCTGGATGCCGAACAATTCGAGACAGCGCTTCGCCTGCTCGGCGGGGATCGATCGCCCGAAACGCTCGCCGCGGAGCGGCGCGTGGGCCAGGCGGCGTGGGATCAAGTGCTCGCTCGGCCAGATCAAGTCGCACGTTTGCCGGTGGCCACGTTCGCTGCGCTTGCGACGCGGGTGCTAGCGGCTGAGGCGAATGAAACGCGCACGAAGGCGCTCGCTGAGGCCGTGCAGAGGCAGTATCTGCAAAATGAGATCCAACTAGTCGGGCTGAGCCCGCAGGAGTTTGGCGCAGTGGCCGCGCTGGCGAGCAGTTTGAAATTCGAGGGCTCAGCGATCGCGACGGCGGCGAGCACATGGCTCGGCAGCGACCTTGCTCCGGCCCGTCTTTCCGCTGCCTTGCAGGCGTTATCCCAGAGCAAGCGACCCGGCACCGCGGGAGCGGCCAGAAACCTCGCCGAACGCGTGTGGCAAGCTTGGCTGTCGAAAGCAGATTGGGTTCAAGCGGGAAGCTTGCCCGAGGTGCGAATGCTGGTCGCATCCGCCGCCCCATATCTGGAGCCGGCGCAGCGGCAGGATCTATCTGGCCGCCTGTCGACACGCTTCGCGGAGCCGGCCCTGCTGTCCGCGCTGTCGATTGATGAGCTTCGGCAGCATGCCGCGCTTCTCAATCAGCTCGAAACCTCCGGTCAGCCGCGTGCGACGCTGGCAGCCACTTGGCTGGGCCAGCAGGAGACGATCGAGGGAATGAGCCTCGGCGAGTTGGGTCAACTCACGGCGATGTTGGCGGTACGGTCCGAGGCGATCCAGAGCCAGGCGTTCGAGCAAGTGTACGCAGCATGGAAAGATGCCGCGTTCGCCAAAGGCTCACCCATAGATTCGCTGGTTGCGTCAGTGGCTGTTCTGCAAGGATCGTTGCCGATCCCGGAGAAGCAAGGCTTGGTCGCCGCGTTTGACGACTGGTTTGAGCGGTCACCTCAATCGCTCACTCAGCTTTCTTCCTCCGACCTTCAATCGCTCTTAACCGGCGTGCAAGTCGAAGGCCGCGAAGCGCAGCTCGGCGAATGGCTGGTGGCTTGGTTCGCCGCTGACCTGTCGCGGCTCGAGTTGGAACCGGCCGTGCTGGAACGGCTGATGACGCCGGTGTTCACGGGGTCGCAGGCGGCCATGCAGACGCGCGCTGCCGTGATGCACAAAATTCTCCCATCTCTGGAGCAGCGCCACGCCGACGGAAATTTGGGATTCAACGAGTATCGCAGCATCGTCAGTTGGCTGGCCGTCTCGGAGCTGCGGGATGAGGCCGAGACTTGGGCAGAGCGATTTTACACGCATGCGATGGAGCGATCGGAGTCTTTGAGCTTGGCTGATCTTGCACCCTTGGGTGGTTCGCTCTACCGAGCCGGTGCGCTAGCCGAAGGCGTCGGTCATCCGGCGTTTGCTAAGGCACTTGCCAAGCGCATCGCTGAACATCGCGAGGATCACACGGAATTTTTCTACTTCGAGTACCTCGGCTGGATGCTGGGTACGGACGAGAACCGGCAAGTGCTCCACGACGTGCTGTTCGACGAAAATGGTTGTCCGCGCGTCGTGGCGGCCAAGTGCCTCACGTGGTCGTATCAGCGCGCGGGACGCATGTCCGAATGGAATGCATTGATCGAGCAATCGCTGGCGGATCAGGCCGTGCTCGGTGACACCCGCGCGGGTTGGCTGATGGCGCGGGCGTATGTTGCGGAAGTGGAGCCGGGAGAACTCTCGCCGATGCGGGGGTCGCAGTGGTTGACCGAGGCGATGTCCGTCGCCGAGAGCGAGCGAACGCGATTCGATGTGGTGTACTGGATCGCCGAAGCGTCAATGCGGAACGGCGCGTCGCAAAGTGCCAGTTCACTCTTGGACAGCGTGATGGAGCAATTTGCCGACGCCGGTCTACAGGTTCGGCTGAAGCAACTCCGAGAGCAGGTTGTTGTCGCTGCGTCGGTCGCAACGTTGCCGGACGCCGGGCAGGTCGAGCGGTCCAGGTCGAGCTGGCGGCTGGATCTGGAGCAGCGTCTTGCAACAGCCCGAGCGGCCGGCGATGCGGAGTCGGTGGCACGGATCGAACGCCTGCTTCAGGTGCGACAGTGATTTGTCGAAGGCTGATGTCGTGAATGAAACCTCACGTGACAGAGAGAGAAACACTTGTTGAAGCGAACTCGAGGAGCAAGTCATGTCAAATAGTTGGATATTCTTTAAGCAAACAAGCGGGCGGGTAGTTGCTCGAGAAGTACGTAGGGCCAATCCTTCCGCACTGGCTCTCCAGATCCTGCTTGGTGTGTTATGCGTCTCGTGCACAATGCAGATCATCTGGGCCTGCGCCGATCAGCACCCACCTTACACAGTGAACTCAAATGTTCCATGCTATAATGAATGTGAACAGCCGCAGGGTCACGCCGTCTCCTCAACATCATATTCGTGGAATTGGGCTGGTAATCAGTATGTAGCAGGACCAGCGATCATCACTCAGCCATGTCCTGCGAACACGCATTTGCCGATTATTCTTTCAACCGGCGCGGTGCTTGAGAGTGCAACGGACGCTTCGTTGCCCGGAACGACTATTCCTTGGGCTCACAGTCGCAACTACAGCAGCCAAGCCGGCGCGAGCGGTACTTATGGGTGGATCAACGGCCACCGCTGGATCTCGAATCGTGTGGAGCGAACGCTCTTGCAGGTGACCGGCGGCCTTGCGGTCGTGCAGCACAGTCATTCCAGTCGACTGTTCACGGGCGACGATACCATCGGCTACACCGCCCCCGGCGACTACCGGGCGACCCTGGTTAAGGACGGTGCCAATGCGCAGTACGTGCTGACCGAGACCGACAGCGGCGCGGTCTTCAAGTTCCACGACTTCAGCGTCACAGCCAACCAACGGGGTCTGATCAAAGCAATCACCGACCGTTACGGTCTGCAATCACTGTCCTTCAACTTCGACCCCTCCTCGCCAGGCGGCCGCATCAATCAGGTCACCACCTCACAAGGCTGGTCGGCATCGTACACTTACCTCACCAGCGGTACGAACGTGGGCCGGATCTCGACGATCGAAGTGGCCAACGGTTCCAGCCAGGTACTACAGCGCGTGAAGTACACCTATTACGCCGGTGGACTGGGTTACTCGACGCACTGCGGCTCGGACGGAGATCTGATCCTCGTGGAGACTTTCAAGCGGGCCACGGGTGACAATCTGGCCAATTCGTCGGACAGCGACTTCTCGATCAAGAAGACGACGCACTACCGCTACTACCGCGACGGCGACGCCGACGGCAAAGATCATCTGATTAAGTCCGTGTACGAAGCGGGAGAGACCGAGCACTTGTTCGCGGCCGGCGACACCGGCGTGGACACGGCGGCGGAGCTGCTGACCAAGGACGACACCTACGTCGTGGGCGGAGGAGGCAATCCGGCCCTGTCGAGCTACGCCAGCCGCAGCTTCACGTATTACACGAGCGACCTCGACACGTCGGCCAACATCGCGACCGCGTGGTCGGCTTCCGAGAATTTGCAGAGCAGGTACGGCGGCTCCAACACCAATGAGGCAAACAGCACCGACAAGATCTACCTCGTGAAGTCGGAGACATTGCTCGGCTCGTGCGGAGGCTGCGGCGGCAGCGGCGGGACTGGGTTGAAGATGACCTATTACTACCTCGACGTCAGCCAGACGCCTGTCTCGGCTGACAAGGTAACGCGGATCGTCATCGAGGACACCGAAGACGGGGGCAGTCCGCGCGCCGACGTGAAGCGCACGATCTGGGGCCTGAACAGCCAAGGGTACGAGCTGCGCAAGTCGATCTTGGAGGATCCCACACAGGGAACACTTAAGGCATGGTGCTGGTCAAAGCTGCTGGGCACCAGCGGCAACAGTCTCAATC
>Ga0105046_10011719_pt1 | contig 13614 bp, 11 predicted proteins | sample MAT03_FD_78385 | JGI IMG/M metagenome (GOLD analysis project Ga0105046, IMG submission 78385) | Freshwater microbial communities from Lake Fryxell liftoff mats and glacier meltwater in Antarctica - MAT-03 (megahit assembly) | ecosystem: Environmental > Aquatic > Freshwater > Ice > Liftoff... | reverse complement strand
TAAATATTAGAAAAATAAAAAAAGGCTATTTGCGGGCAAAGATAAAGGCTTGCCTGCCATCCTTTTTTATATTCTTCATAATTTTATGGACACTGGAATCTTGCAAAGGAAATAAGTCCAGTTCTGCGAATTCCGGAAAGGCAAAGGTGGGTTGGCTGGCTCGTCTATTTGGAAAAGGAAAAGAAAAAAACAGCTCAAAATCAATACAATATGCCAGCAAAGATATAGAAAAGGTGATCAAAATGGCAAGGTCATACCGAGGCACTCCCCATCGTGACGGAGGCATGAACCGATATGGAATCGATTGTTCGGCACTGATTATGATTTCTTTTGAGAGTGCGGGTCTCAAGATTCCAAGAACTTCAGGCCTTCAAAGTCAAATAGGAACTTCTGTAGAAAAGCGAAGTTTAAAGCCCGGCGATTTGGTTTTTTTCTCTGATAGAAAAATAGGCAAAGGCATCACACACGTTGGCCTGGTGACTGAAGTTGATAAAAAAGGTGAGGTTAAATTTATCCATACTTCTTCCCGCCTGGGGGTTACAGAGAATCTCCTTTCAACGGATTATTTTGCCAAAACTTATGCCAAATCGGTAAGACCATTTTAGAAATTGGGCATTTTACTTTCACTTAACCTACAGAATATGAATAATTTAATTCTAAACTTTGTTAGATTTATTGCTTTGCTGGCTTTCTTGCTAAGCTATAATACCCAAGCGCAGGTTTTGAAAGAAAAATCGAAATCCCAAGGCAATTTGGTAAACGGGCTAAAAGAAGGCGAATGGCTTTTTTTCTATCCTGATGGAAAGATCATGGCCAAAGAGATGTACAAAGAAGATGAGCTTAGCGGAAAATCAAACTCCTATTTCCCCGATGGAAAACTTTCTTCAACTGAAAATTGGGTAGAAGATTTGCAGGAAGACTCTGCATTCTACTACCACAACAATGGAACTTTAAATAGAAAAGGAATTTATGAAAAAGGCGTTTATCAAGGATTATGGCTTACCTTTTTTGAGAATGGAAAACTGTCACAAACGGTTTATTACGTGGATGGATTGCCAGAAGGGCCAAGTAAAAATTGGTACGAATCGGGATTGATTCAAGAAGAGGGCTTTTATGAAAATGGAAAAAAGCACGGGCAATTCGTTTTTTATGTAGAGAAAAAAGGCTCCCCGATTGGTTTGATTTCCAATTATAAAAAGGACAAAGAGGTTGGGATTTGGATTTATTTTAACAAACGGGGGAACATTGAGCGACTTCAACGCTTCTAGGCGTTTCCTTATTTTGCATTCATTCGCAACAATTTGAGGTATAAAATGTGTTATTTGTCTTTGCTTATGATCATTCACAAATTTAAGGTGAAACCGTTTTTTTTCATTTTTTCTTGCTGCATATTTCTTTTTACAAATGCATTTGCGGCTACCGATAAAACAATAAAAGGAGCCAATTCAGACCAAAATGTCTGGCCTAAAACACTAATGCTGAGGGTTAAGCCTGAATTTAAGAATTGGCTCACCAAAGGAAGCCCGGCCTTTAATAGTGCACAATTGCTGTTGAATGAATTGGCCGTGGCTCAAGTTTTCAAGAGATTTCCAAACCGGGTGACGCCAAAAAAGAAGCACCACATTGTGGGAGAGCTACTACCGGACATGAGTTTGGTTTTCCAACTGCACTACAAAAATGAAATATCGGCAAAAGATGCATCAGGAATGGCCATGAACCTGGGTATTTTCGAATATGCTGAACCAAAATATAAACGACAAACCTGTTTCGAAACAACCGATCCCAGTCGAAGTCTACAGTATTATCTGGACAGCATTAGAATAAATGAAGCCTGGGACATTACGCAAGGCGACACCAATATTGTGGTCGGCATTTGCGATTCTGGCGTTCAAATTGATCACGAAGATATAAAAGGTCAGATAAAAATTGATCCTTCTGATCCGGTGAATGGTCTAGATGACAACAACGATGGAAATGTTGATAATTTCCAAGGTTGGGATTTTGCAGGTGATACCTTAAACTATAATTTTCAAGGAGATAACAATCCAAATATTACCGATGTAAATTCCACCCATGGAACAACTGTTGCAGGGTTGGTTATCGCAAAAGCCTCCAATGGAATTGGCATATCAGGGATTGCATTTAAGTGTAAAATTTTGCCAATAAAATGCTCGCCAGACAATAATGGAACCGTTATCTACTATGGATATGAAGCCATTGAATATGCAGCGGCTCATGGTGCCCAAATCATCAATTGCAGTTGGGGTGGCCCAGAGTTTTCCAGGTTTGAACAAGAGGTAATTACAGATGCTACCTTAAATTTTAATTGCCTGATTGTTGCGGCAGTAGGGAACAACAATTCGCCAAATTCCTTTTATCCAGCTTATTACGACCATGTATTGTCTGTTTCTGCCTTGCAAGAAAATGGAATCCGTTCTGGTTTTTCAAATTACAATTCTAAGGTTAGGGTAAGTGCGCCAGGCTCTGATATTCTTAGTACCTATTTTAGCAACACATACGGCTACAGCAGCGGAACCTCGAGTGCTTGCCCCATTGTTGCTGGTGTGGCGGCTCTGGTGAAATCGAAATTTCCCAACTTGACATCCACCCAAATAGCACAGAGAATCAGAGTAACTTCTGATGACGTATATGCCACGCCAGGGAACAATTCTGCCCAATTATCTGGAAAATTGGGCAAAGGCAAAGTGAATGCCTACCGAGCCTTAACGGAAAGTAGCCCTGGTATCAAACAGATAAATCTTAGAGTGACCGACAACAACAACGATATTTTTCAATCTGGTGATACACTGTGTGTTCGGGCAGATTTTATAAATTTATTGGATGCATCCAGCGCCAATCTTACCGTTAGATTTTCTATAGTTGTTGGTGGAACTTCGATCTATACCGGTGAGATTGCTTCCACTCAAGAATACGTTCTGGGCGAATTGGCGACCAATCAAATCAGCAATAACAATTCATCACCATTCAAATTTTATCTCAAACCCAATTTACCCGTTAACAGATCGATTGAAATCAAAATCTACTATTCGGACGGGAAATACTACGACTTTGATTTTGTGTATATCCCTGTGAATTCCACCTATATTGACATTGAAAAAAACAACATTAGCACCACAATAACTTCAAAAGGCAGAATAGGATTTGATGATGATGCGAATGCCTTAGGTCTTGGATTCAGGCACAAAGGCGTTCAGACTTTATTTGAGTTGGGCCTGATGACTGGAACTTCAGAGGGCAAACTTGCAAACACAGTGCGATCGGCATCAAACACCTATGACAATGAATATAAGAATATTACCTATGTTAAAGAGGTATTGAGCCAAGCACCAGTCTTTGAGTATTTCAATAAAATGTCAGATGACAATGCAGGAACTTCGGCATCAAAAATTGAAATCCTTCAACGCAGTATAGCCTATACCTCGGCGGGCGATAGCAATTATATCATTCTCAAATATGCGATTAGAAATAAAAATTCTGTTCCCATCACCAATTTCCACATAGGCTTTTTTGGCGATTTTGACATTTCTATAAAAGGGCAGGCAGACAAAGCCGGTTGGAGTGAATCTGAAAAAATGGGCTTCGTTTACAACACAAATGCAAATGGCCGATTTGCCGGTATTGCCATTTTAGGCGATGGCAATCCCAACTATTATGCAATAGACAATGACGGAACCAGCATAGATACTTTTGGCGTGTACGATGGATTTTCGGACCAGGAAAAGTTTAAAGGCTTATCATCAGGAATTTACAGGAAGAATGCAGGGGTAACCTCTCCTAAAGATGTTTCGATGGTGATAGGATCTGGACCATATTCCATTCTGCCCAATGATACTTTGAATGTTGGATTTGCTGTAGTTGCAGGAGAAAATCTTGATCAAATCCGCTTTGCTGCGCAAATGGCCCAAGCGAATTGGCAGAGCACGACCGCCAAAAGTGAATTGATTTTAGGAATACCATCCAAGATTCAAATTTTTCCAAATCCGGCTTCCAAATGTATTTTTCTGAGTGGCTCAGAAACAGTTGAAAACTATATGATTATGAATGCCATTGGCCAGAAAATGAACTTTTCTGCTGCCTTTGAAGATGGAAGACTTGCTAAAATTGATATTTCTGCTTTTCCAAAAGGCATCTATTTCATAAAACCCGCAAAGGGTGAAATTCTTCGATTTGTGAAAGAGTAATCTGAAATACTCTGTCGTTTGATAAGGATTCTTCTCTTGAAGTTAGTGTCTAGTCAACTTCAATTCTACAGTCCACTATGGTTTTGAAATTGACTGATTTCGGTTTTTCAGTAAGCGAGTTCTCCCAAAATCTCACTTTTGCTCAAGACCTTTTTATCTGCAAAAAGCTCATAAAAAAGCTGAAAGTGCTTATCTGAAATGCGAGTAGAATTGAGGTTACAGCAGGAATTACCTTTCTTAAAACGATTTGTGGATTTAATGGCCCAAAATGCTGGCCTTCCCAAACCTGAACCGCTGAAATTGAGAGCCCAAAGCCTAAAACTAAGAATGCAAAAGCCACCAAAAGTCCCCTTTCCAATTTGAACCAATTGAGATCTATCCCTGAACGGATGTATAATCCTTCTCTTCTTGCAAAGGCTTGTGACAAGACATAAAAGGCAATCAGCTGGAAGCCAATTAAAACCAAAGCTGAAGTGTAAAGTAGCGTATGCACATCCAGGCGCAGAGACTGAAATGGCAATTCTGAACGGAGCAAAAGGCTGGAAAACAGCATCCCAAGAAAGACAAATGTGAGTCCGGGATAAAAGAAAAGCCACCTTGGACTGAACAGAAGAAGGAATCGCAAATGTCGCCAACCATCTGACCATGTGTTCAGGTGCGGAGGTCTGCCACGCCCATCTTTGTACAAATGCACGGGAACTTCGGCAGATTTCAAATTCAGCAACGAGGCTTTAACAACCATCTCTGAGGCAAATTCCATTCCGGCTGTGCCCAATTCCATTTTATCGAAGGCCGCCCTTGTGAAACCCCGTAGGCCACAATGGAAATCTCCAAAGCCATTTTGAAAAAATAGTCTTCCGATAAATGACAAAACAGGATTTCCCAGATATTGGTGCAGAAAAGGCATGGCCCCATCATCAATTCCACCCAGAAAACGATTGCCCATCACAAATTCATTTCCCTCTTTCCAGCTTTCAACAAATGCCCTGATCTCCAGAAAATTATAGCTGTCATCGCCGTCTCCTATGATGATAAATTCTCCGGAACTGGCCGATATACCACCTTTCAAAGCTGCTCCATATCCCATTTGGGGAATTGAAATCACTTTGGCGCCTGCTTTTTCAGAAATAAGCTGGGAATCATCGTTGCTACCGTTATCAGCAACTATGATTTCCCAAAAAATCCCGATTTCATCCAAGGCTTTTTGTGCTTTGGCTACACAAATTCCGATGGTTTTGGCCTCGTTCAGGCAAGGGATGACGATGGAAATTTCTGGTTTCAATCTTGGTGTGGTGGAATGATAAGGCAAAAAAGGAGATTTTTTATTTAGCAAGAATGACATTCTACCAGAAGATATAAATTCAAATTGGCTGGCTGAATTCATTTCCCTTGTTTTGCACCATGTCTATCGAGCTCAATTTTAGAAAATCCGGCGAAGGTCCGCCACTGGTAATTTTGCATGGCGTCTTTGGTTCAGGGGAAAATTGGCTCACTGTCAGCAAGCAATTCTTGCCTCATTTTGAGGTTTTTTTGGTTGATCAGCGAAACCATGGCCGGTCTCCCCACACCGATGAATTCTCCTATGACATTCTGGTTCAAGATCTTCTGGATTTTGCAAAGCAGCAGGGATTTCTAAAATTTCACCTCATTGGCCATAGCATGGGCGGAAAAGTGGCAATGAAGTTTGCTGCAAAATATCCCGAAATGTTAGAAAAATTGGTCGTGGTTGACATTGCTCCCAGATATTATAAACCGCATCATCAGGAAATTATGGATGCATTCAAGGCTGTGGATTTGGAAAACATGAAAACAAGAAATGAAGCCGATGAAGCGATGTCGGCCTTTATTTCAGAAATGGATGTCCGCCAGTTTTTGCTCAAAAATTTGTATCGGGATGAGGCAGGAAAATTTGCATGGCGGATCAATCTTCCCGTTTTAGAAAATGCGGTTGATAATATTGGTGAACCTCTTGATAATGAGGCAAGGATTCAGGTTCCAACTTTATTTGTAAAGGGTGAAAACAGCCGATACATTTCAGCGCAGGACGAAGAGGAAATCAAAATCCTTTTTCCAAATTCAAGACTGAAAACCATTTCCAACGCCGGCCATTGGGTTCAGGCTGAAAGACCGGATGAATTTGCTAAAAATGTAAATGAATTTCTATTAAGCTGATTTCCAATGATTAAAACCCTGAAACCAAATCCTTGGCCAGATTACGAACTGATTGACTCTGGAAGCTTTGAAAAGCTGGAGCGATTTGGAAAGTTTACGTTGAGAAGACCTGAGCCTCAAGCCATTTGGTCCCCTTCGCTCACAGAGGAAGAATGGAAGAAACGTGCTTTTGCAACTTTTGAGCGTGGAAAAGCAAATTCTGAAACCGGAAACTGGGCCCTTAAACCGGGAATGCCTGAAAAGTGGTTTAGCCAATATCAACGCAACGAGCTGAATATTAAGTATAAACTTTCCCTTTCCTCATTTAAACATGTTGGCGTTTTTCCTGAGCAGGCCGTCAATTGGGATTATTTGTTCGAAAATCTACGCAAACTGAAAATTACCAGTTTGAGTCCGCCGCAAGTGCTTAACCTGTTTGCTTATACTGGTATTGCTTCCGTGGTTTGCAAAGCTGCCGGAGCAGATATTACCCACCTGGATTCCATAAAACAGGTGGTGACCTGGGCAAGGGAAAATATGGAAGCTTCTGGCCTGGATGGAATCCGATGGATGGTGGATGATGCCTTAAAATTTGCCCAAAGAGAGGAACGCAGGAATAAAAAATACCAATGTTTGATTCTCGATCCGCCTGCGTATGGCCGCGGACCCGATGGGGAAAAGTGGATTTTGGAAGAACATTTGCCAAAACTACTTCAGGCCTGCAAAGCGATTTTGGATCCTGAAAATCATGTGTTTGTGCTCAATCTATACAGTTTGGGCTTTTCTACTCTGATTACTGAAAATCTGATCAAAGAGTATTTTCCAAAATCAAAGCCAGAATTGGGAGAGATTTATCTGGAAGATGGATTTGGCAAAAAACTTCCGCTGGGAACCTTTGCACGGTTTTCATCCATTCAATAGAACTTATTCCGGGACCTCTTTCTTCTCTCTATTCCACCAAAAATAGAAAGGCAAACCTGTGGCCATCAGCAACAAACCCATGCCGGATTCATAAGGTTTTTCCAGAATAGAATTGACCACCAGGCCAATACAAAATAAAATAAAAACTCCGGGAACGATGGGATATCCAGGTACTTTAAAGCCTCTTAACGCCAAGGGTTCTTTAATTCTTAAAACAAAAACTCCTGATACACCCAGCGCATAAAAAATAAAAGCAGCAAAAATAAGCATGTCTGTCAATTGGTCGAAGCTACCGGAAAAGACCAAAACTGAGGCCCAAACCGCCTGAATGACAAGTGCATAGCTTGGAACATTATAAACAGAATGGCAATGCGCTGCCTTTTTGAAAAAAAGACCATCTCTGGCCATGGCAAAGTAAACCCTGGCAGCCCCCATTAAAGTATTGTTTGTGGTTCCAAAAGTGGCCACCATAATTACCACAACAACAATGCTACTTCCAACAGGTCCGAGAAAAGATTGAATGACTGCAATTGCCGAAATCGTATTTCCTTCTGCATGAATTTTTTGAAATGCCTCAACCGGAAGGACATACAGATAAGCCACATTAATTCCCACATAAAGCAACATTACAAAACCAACACCTCCAGCCAGAGCCAGTGGAATATTCCGATATGGATTTTTAATTTCGCCCGCCAGAAAACCAAGATTGTTCCAACCTTCATAAGCCCAAAATGCTGACATCATTCCAAGGAATATTGCCCCCATTGAAACGCCTCTGTCTGAAGGTTCCGGCAGAGTGAAATGTTGAAAACTTCCATTTCCAAAGGCAAAACACATAACGGTAATGACTACTATACAGATGATTACAGAACTTGTGAGGACATTGCTGACCTTTTCTCCCTGATGAACACCAAATAGATTAATAGTAGTGACCAACCAGATCACCAACACAGTTAAGAGCTTGACAGACAAATTTTCTATGCCAAAAAGAGATAGCACAGGCAAACCAAAAAGTGTGTTGACAGATTCTGAAAAGACATAAGCAACGGAGGCCGCTGTTGCAGATTGAACAACGGTAAAGGCAGTCCAGCCATACAAAAAGGCAAGAGGGCGACCGAAAATTTTCTTGAAATACACATACTGTCCGCCTGGCTCGGCAATTTGGCTGGCCACCTCGGCATTGCTCAAAGCCCCAAACCAGGAAACCACACCAGCCAGAACCCAGCATGCAATCACCAACCATGCCGAACCAAGATCCGCAGACATTGGGGCCACTTTTTTGAAAACACCAGAACCTACCATTGAGCTGACAACCAATAGAAAGGCGGCGCCCATTCCCAATCTTTGCACCAGGCCGCTTTCGTGTTTTTCAAAGTTTTCGCTTGACATTCTAAAATTTTAGGGGGCAAAAAACGAAATATTATCCATCAGATCATTTTTTTCAGAAGTGAATTACCTCCATTTCAATGAATTGATTGAAAATAAAGAAAATGACAAATGGAGTAAAAAAACATAGCGTGCGCTTTTGAACAACAAGAAAATCAACAGATTAGCTGTTTTTTTATGGAAAGGGCTTTATTGTTTCTGATTTTCATTATCGAAGTAGCATTTTTGCTGTTCAGAATTGCAAGTATATTCCAACGCAAATTTTTAGGCATTTCAAACGCATGATTCAACATCTCTCCATCAGAAATTATATTTTGATAGACCACCTCGAACTTGATTTTTCGGGGGGGCTCAATATTGTAACTGGAGAAACCGGAGCGGGAAAATCAATTCTGATGGGTGCTTTGAATTTGATTTCTGGCGAAAGGGCCGACCCAAAATCGAGTAGAAATCCACAAGAGAAATGTGTGATAGAAGCTTGGTTTTCAGGCGAAAAAGAACTTCTTGAAACCTTATTCACTTCATTAGAAATTGAGAATGAGCCACAAACCATCATCCGAAGGGAGATTTTGCCAGGTGGAAAAAGCAGAGCATTTGTAAATGACAGTCCAGTGACATTGGATACTTTGAAAAAAATAGGTGCTTTGCTCTTGGATATTCATGGACAACACGATACGCTTTTGCTTGGAAGTGCAGATAAGCAACTGGAGATTCTGGATATTTTAGCAGGTACACAAATCCAAAAATCAACTTTTTCAATCGCATTTAAAGCTTGGAAAGAGGCTGAGCGAGATCATAATCAATTGGTTATTAGGCGTGATAAGGAAAATGCAGAACTGGGTTTTAAGCAATTTGTTTACGATGAACTTCAGAAAGCTGGACTTAAAAAGGGAGAACAAATAGAGTTAGAAAAGGAAGCGGACTTGCTTAGAAATTCTGAAGGCATCAAGCAAAAGTTAAACCAATCCATTGATTTATTAGAAGGACAAAGCGACATAGCAGCCAATTTGAAAGTTGTAGCTGGCCATCTCGAAAAATTAAGTTCTTATTCAATTTCATTTGGTGATTTGTCCGAAAGAGCCAAAAGCCTTTTTCATGAGGTAAAGGATATTTTAGAAGAAATAAAAGATGCTGAGCTTCACATTGCCCACGATCCGGAAAAGCAAATACAACTTGAAGAGCGACTTTCATTGATCTATGGCCTGCAGAAAAAGCACAGAAAAGACACTGAGAATGAATTGATTGAGTATGCAAATCAACTTCGTTTGGAGTTGGAAAATTTCAATCAATTGGACGAGGAAATTGAAAAAGCTCAAATTCAGGTAGAAAAGATTGAGCTCGAAATGAAAGAGCTAGGCCAGGCATTAAGCAAGGAACGATCTGGCAGCACGCAACAAGTTGAGCAGAAACTTATCACACTTTTGCATGATATGGGCATGCCAAATTCTAGATTTGTAATTTCGATCTTGCCAATTCCGGCAAGCATTTCGGGTTTGGATAAGATAAACTTTATGTTTTCCGCCAATCCGGGACAGGCTTTAGCGGAGCTAAAAAGTACTGCTTCTGGCGGTGAGTTTTCCCGTCTCATGTTGGCAATCAAGTGTTTACTTGCTGCAAATCAAGAAATGCCTACCTTGATTTTTGACGAAATTGATACTGGAATTTCAGGCGAAGTCGCTCTAAAAGTTGGCCAGATCATGAAAAGTTTAGCAACCAGGCATCAGGTTTTTGCGATCACCCATTCGGCCCAAATGGCAAGCCAAGCCGATGCACATTGGTTTGTTTATAAAAATCAAACAAGTGAAACCACACAAACAGGCGTTAGATTACTCAATGACAATGAGCGACTTGAAGAAATTGCTAAAATGATTAGCGGTTCTAAAGTGAGCGAGGCAGCCTTAAAAGCGGCCAAAGAATTGGTTGATGCCTAACGCTATTTTTTGTCTGTTTCTCCGGCATCCAGGCAAACAACAAACTCGCCTTTTGGCGCTTTAACCATAAAATGTTGTAGCACTTCTTCAACTGAACCACGGACAGTCTGTTCATAAAACTTTGAGATTTCTCTGGAAATGGAAATCTTTCTTTCCGCCAGACCCAAAACCTTCAACTCTTCCAATAATTTCACAATCCGATAAGGCGATTCATACATGATCACCGTACAGGTTGATTCGATTACCTCTTTCAATTTGGTTTGACGTCCTTTTTTCTGGGGCAAAAATCCCTCAAAAATAAAGCGATCGGTTGAAAAACCAGAAACCACCAGAGCCGGAACAAAAGCAGTCGGACCTGGAAGACACTGAATTTCAATGTTTTCTTTCAATGCCTCTCTCACCAAAAGAAATCCTGGATCTGAAATGGCTGGAGTGCCGGCATCAGAGACCAATGCAATATTTTGACCTTCATTGAGTTGACGAATAAAATTTTGAAGCTTTTGGTGCTCATTGTGAATGTGGAAACTGGCCAACGGCTTTTTGATTTCAAAATGCTTGAGCAAAATGCCGGTTGTCCTTGTGTCTTCAGCCAAAATGAGATCAACACTTTGAAGAATTTTTAAGGCCCTGAGCGTAATATCCTCAAGATTACCAATCGGAGTTGGAACAAGATAGAGCATTTATTGGTTGTTGTTTTAGGTCAATATCTGCAAAGGTTTATAAGATTTTTCAATATCAGAACAGAAAAGATTTGCCGCAATGATAAGTATGATTTACATTTGCGAATAGTTTGTAAATAATAATATTTCCTATAATGGAGAATTATAAAGAAGTCCTTCATCAAAAAAGTCTCAAAGCCTCGAGTGCAAGATTGCTTTTGTTGGAAAAGCTAGATACGCCACAGGCACACTATTCAGCCGAAGAACTTTTTGGTGAATTAAAGCCTTTGCTACCCGGGCTTTCGCTTGGAACCGTTTATAAGAACCTGGAAGACATGCGCTTGGCTGGTTTGTTGCGTCTGGTTGCATCGCCCAATCAGGTTAAAAAGTACGAATGGGAAAGAGGCGATCATTTGCATTTGGTAACAAAAGATAAAATTACAGATCTGGAAAGTCCAGCCCTCTTTCAAAAAATCAAAGCATTGATCTTAGAAGAACTGGGTGAAACATTTGAAATAGAAACGGTAGATATTCAAATTATAGGACAAACAAAGTAGCACGAACCGTTTTGATAACATGATATTCAATACAGATTGAATCCATTCTATAGACAAATTTTACAATCAAATTTTCATTTATCTTATAATAAATTATAATGAGCATAGTTAGAAAAAAAGCACCTTCATTTAAAGCGGGTGCAGTTATAAACGGAGACGAAATCGTAGATTCATTCTCTTTAGACCAATATCTTGGCAAAAAATATGTAGTGTTTTTCTTTTACCCAAAAGATTTTACCTACGTATGCCCAACTGAAATATTGGCTTTTCAAGACAAATTAGCAGAATTCGAAAGCCGTGATGTAGCTGTTGTTGGATGTTCGACAGATACGCCGGAGACTCATCTTGCCTGGTTGAGCACAGCTAAGAAACAAGGTGGAATTGAAGGTGTTACCTATCCATTGGTGGCAGATACGGCAAAAACAATTGCTTCTAACTTTGGCGTTTTGGCTGGCGAATATGGCTATAACGATGAAGGTGACATGGAATTCGCAGGCGTTCCAACTGCATTGAGAGGAACTTTTCTGATTGATAAAGAAGGCATTATCCGACATTCAATAATCAACGATTTTCCTTTGGGAAGAAATATTGATGATACCCTTCGGTTGGTGAAAGCACTTCAGTACAGTGAAAAATATGGGGAGGTTTGTCCTGCCAATTGGGATGAAGGGAAAGACACAATGAAAGAAAACAGAGCAAGCGTAGCCGAGTATTTGGCCGCTCATTAAAAGGAACAACTACTACTTAAAACTGAAGCCAATTCCCGAAAAGGAGTTGGCTTTTTTGTGACTCGAAATTTCCTTGAAGTTTGCGCAAAAGTGATTGGCGTATTAAAATCGAACCTGATTTCTATATCTCAGATTGATTCTGTATAACTCCAAAGGAACCTTTAAAATATCTGAAAATAGAATCTTGGTTCCGGGTATCTCGTTCCAGGTTCTAAGCGGAACCTCAAGTACAGATTTATAAAATGTGCTTTCGTCCAATAATGCTTTCAGTCTGAAAAAAATCTCAACATCGAAAAGCCAACGGCTTGTAAAAGCATCTCTAAATATCTCAGCAACAATTGTTTGATGGAATAACTTGACACCACATTGTGTGTCATACACAGGTAATTTTAAACTAATGGAAGCCCCTGTTGCAGAGATTCTTCCGAAGTAGTGCCTCATTGCATTTCTACTAATATGGGAACCGAGAATCTTGATGCGAGAACCAAACAGAAAGACTTTTTCACCATCTTTAAATTCTCCGTAATTCAACATATACCTCAATTCCTGAAGCGGAGTAGCGAGATCTGCATCTAAAAAGCCAAGAAATTGATAAGGCCCCATTTGTAAACCCTTTAACATGCCTTTTCTCACCGCTTCAGCTTTACCTACATTCTCTTTCAACTCAAGAAAAAAGAATCGGCCTGGGAAACTGGCACATGCTTGGGATAAAATTGTGGAGGTGCCATCTGCACTTCCATCGTTCACAAAAAGAAAATCAAACGCAGGTTCTTCATCCAGAAATGAGGTAAAGTTGTCCAATGGAATTCTATTGGCCTCATTGAAACAAGGCACTACAATTAATATCCGATTCTCTTCTGGCATTTTCAACGGGCAATTATGGTCTTTTTCCCAAAATAAGCAGCATAAGAAAAATTCTTATAGTTTTTCCACGAAGCTGGATCGTCGTCTTGTATGGCACTTTCACCATTGAGTAAATGCAAAGGGTGAAAGCTATTTTTTGAAATAATGCATGAATCACTTTGGCAATTGGCAATTTCTTCAAAACGTTTTTTGTGCGTTGAAATTGATTTTTGTGC
>Ga0105046_10011717_pt1 | contig 13616 bp, 10 predicted proteins | sample MAT03_FD_78385 | JGI IMG/M metagenome (GOLD analysis project Ga0105046, IMG submission 78385) | Freshwater microbial communities from Lake Fryxell liftoff mats and glacier meltwater in Antarctica - MAT-03 (megahit assembly) | ecosystem: Environmental > Aquatic > Freshwater > Ice > Liftoff... | reverse complement strand
TTGGTGTACACGTGATCGTGGTTCGCTCTCAAGCGCATGTCAAGCCGGCCACTACCATGCTTTCCTGGATCAACAACAACGCTCTCTGGATCAACTTGCAGTCGCTCATCCTGGATCTGGATCCACGAGATCCTGTTTAGCGAGCGAAAGCATTTCATAAGCAAGCGAGACTGTTCTACCCGCCTTACGGAACAATCACGTTTCCGTTTGAAGGCAAGAAATACATCGCCGAACTCGATCCGGTCGACCCGTATTAGCGAACGCGCGACGGTGCTCCCGGCATCGTGCAGAACTTTGTCTGGCGGATCACCGGGCCCAAGCCCAGAGCGCTGAACCCCGACATCAACAACGCAACGCACTGGTATGGCATCACGGTGCCGGCGAACGCCGCGATGTATCGGGACGATACCCAGCAAGTGGTCAAAGCACTGCCCGACAACACGAAAATCGTCTGGAAGTTCAAGCCGACCTCGAATCTCATTGACGGCTCCGACGGCAAAATAGTGACGATTGAGCGTAAGTGGGGCGCAATGTCATCGCTTGACTCGATACATGACCTGCCCCCGGCGAATTACGAGTTCAGTACCTTAGCGATCTTCCCCGACGGTGTGAGCAAGCCGACACTGGTTTACGAGTGGGATGAGCGCAAATACAGGCCCACGGCCCAACTGACGCTGATCACCCCCGCGATCTAACGCTTCTTGACACCGTACGCGATGATCGCAATGCCGATGAGCAGGGCAATGCCAATCGTGATGAAAATAGACCGGCGGCCAAACGCGAGATCTGCCGCATAACCGTCACGATCACTGCCATAGACCACCCCAGCCTTTATGGTGACCGGGTTGCTCGAGATGATCGTACCGACGGCAGTCACTGCCGCGCCGCGTGCGATGCCTCGCCATCGGTTCCCGCTGTTGGACGGATCGACAAAAGTCATGACGTCTTTGCCACGCACCACGGGAGTGTCGACCACCAGCACCACGTCTTCAGCGCCGGCCCTCAGATGCAGCGGCTGATTGAACTGCTCCCTGGTCTTCCAGTACGAACGCGAGCTTCCGCTCGCCTCTTGATACGTTTCGCGTTCGGCATGAACGAATTGATGCACGAGCAGGTCATTGTTGTCAGTAACCTTGCCTTCAATGAGCACTTCGGTGCCCACCGAGTCCACCGCTGCGTACGTCTTGGCCGCGAAAAGTGCGCTAGTTTCTTTTTCGAGCAGAAAATGACCGAACGCGCCTACCGCCAGCGCTACGATGCAGATTAGGATGCCGCTGATGCTGGTGCCGTTCATCGTTTAGGTCGCGCTTAAGAGGTTCAAAGTGGGAATTCGGGGGCGAGGGTGAGTACGGAGCGGCCTGGTGAGCTGCGGTGAGCCCGCGGCCGGGAGATTTTGGCACAGTCCTGGGCACGAGGGGAAGCGCGAGCACGACGAGGGGCAGGGCCATGAGCCCGAGAAAGGCCACGACGACGGCGGGAGGGCGCAGGAGGGTGAGCACGTCGCCGATGGGGCGCGTGGTCAGGGGAGCAACAGGAGTTGGCTGGGAGGGGACATTGGTGGAGCGCGGGCGCCGTGGAGAATTCGGGCGATGGCGTCGGCGTCGGAGACGACCTCGAGGACGCGCATGCGACCGCCGCATGTTCGGCAGCGGGTGATGTCGAGCGCGAAGACGCGGGCGACGGGAGCTCGTCCACCGGCCATCCGCTTCCGCTCTGGATGGGCGCCGCTCGCGGCCTGGGTGGTACCTGCGGAGCTCTCGGCCTCGCCGCCGCCTCCCACACAGACAAGGACAGGGAGGGCCAGGTGTCGCGGCAGCATCTTCGCGCGCACGCTACCACGATCACCTCGATCCGCGACGACTCGGACTCACGCTTGCGCGTCGGCGTCGAGCTGTGCGACGACACCTGCCGACCACTCCGCGCCCATGACCGACTTCATCACCGTCCACGGCCTCCAGGTCGCCCACGAGCTCCATCATTTCATTGAGGACCGGGTGCTGCCGGCCACCGGCGTGGCCAGCACGACATTTTGGGCCGGCTTCGCGGCGATCGTCGCCGAGCTGGCGCCCAGGAACGCCGCGTTGCTGGCCGAGCGCGACCGCCTGCAGCGAGAGATCGACGCCTGGCACACGGCCAACCCGGGGCCGATCACCGACATGCCGGCGTACCGCGGCTTCCTCGAGCGCATCGCCTACCTGCTGCCGCAGCCGGCCGACGTGAAGACGACCACCGCCGATGTCGACGATGAGCTCGCGCTTGCGGCCGGCCCGCAACTGGTCGTGCCGATCCTCAACGCCCGCTATGCGCTCAACGCCGTCAATGCGCGCTGGGGTTCGCTATACGACGCGCTCTACGGCACCGACGTCATCGCGGAGACCGACGGCGCCGCCAGGGGCGCCAGCTACAACCCGGTGCGCGGGGCCAGGGTCATCGCCTTCGCGCGCGACGTGCTCGACCAGGCCGCGCCGCTGGTGACCGGCTCGCACGCGCTGGCGACCGGCTACACCGTGCGCGCCGGCCAACTGCAGATCGCACTGCCGAACGGGGCCACGACGCTGGCCGACCCTGCCGGTTTTGTCGGCTACCGGGGCGACGTCGCGGCGCCGTCGGCCGTGCTGCTCGTGCATCACGGCCTCCACCTCGAGATCCAGATCGACCGCGCCACCGCGATCGGTGGCGGCGACGCGGCTGGCGTGAGCGACGTGGTGCTGGAGGCCGCGCTCTCGACGATCCTCGACCTCGAGGACTCGGTGGCGGCGGTCGACGCGGCCGACAAGGTGCTCGCCTATGCCAACTGGCTCGGTCTCCAGCAGGGCACGCTGACGGAGCAGGTCCGCAAGGGCGACCGATCATTCACGCGCGGCCTCAGCCCCGACCGCGCCTACACCCGGGCCGACGGTGCGCCGCTCGAGCTGCACGGGCGCTCGCTGATGCTGCTGCGCAACGTGGGCCACCTGATGACCAACCCGGCGGTCCGCGATGCCAGCGGCCTGGACGTCCCCGAGGGCATCCTCGACGCCGTCGTGACCACCACGATCGCCACCATCGACCGCGAGCGTCGGGGCAACTCGCGCACCGGCAGCATTTACATCGTGAAGCCCAAGATGCACGGCCCGGCCGAGGTCGCGTTCGCCTGCGACCTGTTCGCGCGCGTCGAGCACATGCTCGGCCTGCCGGCCAACACCGTGAAGCTCGGCATCATGGACGAGGAGCGGCGGACCAGCGTCAACCTCAAGGCTTGCATCGCCGAGGCCGCGGCGCGGGTCGCCTTCATCAACACCGGCTTCCTCGACCGCACCGGCGACGAGATCCACACCGCCATGCGGGCCGGCCCGATGCTGCGCAAGGGCGACATGAAGACGACGCCGTGGATCGCCGCGTACGAGCGCAGCAACGTGCTGGTCGGGCTCGCCTGCGGTCTGCGCGGCAAGGGGCAGATCGGCAAGGGCATGTGGGCGATGCCCGACCGCATGGCCGACATGCTCCGCGACAAGATCGGCCATCCGCGCGCCGGCGCCAACACGGCCTGGGTGCCCTCCCCCACCGCCGCCACCCTGCACGCGCTGCATTACCATCAAGTGCGCGTGACCGATGTCCAGCAGGAGCTCGAGAAGATCGACGTCGCCGCCCAGCGCGAGATCCTCGGCGACCTTTTGCAGATCCCCGTCGCGCCGCGGGCCGACTGGAGCGCCGCCGAGAAGCAGCAGGAGCTCGACAACAACGTGCAGGGGATCCTCGGCTACGTGGTGCGGTGGATCGATCAGGGCGTGGGCTGCTCGAAGGTGCCGGACATCCACAACGTCGGCCTGATGGAAGACCGGGCCACGCTGCGTATCTCCAGCCAACACATCGCCAATTGGCTGCTCCACGGGGTCGTGACGGCGGCGCAGGTCGAGGCGACCTTCGCACGCATGGCCGCGGTGGTCGACGGACAAAACGCCGGCGACCCGAACTACCGGCCGATGGCCGGCCAGCTCGAGCGCTCGGCGGCCTACCAGGCCGCGCGTGAGCTCGTGTTCAAGGGCGTCGAGCAGCCCAGCGGCTACACCGAGCCGCTGCTGCACGCCTGGCGGCGCAAGGTGAAGGATGGGGCGGCGTGACGGCGCGGTTGACCCCTGCCAGCGCCTGCGCGTACCATCTGCGCGTGAAGTCGGCGGCCCGCCATGCGTGATGTATTCGCCGGGCCGGTGCCGGTCACGCTGGCGATCGTCGGCGCAGCCGGGCGCTTCCCGGTGCGTCGCATCTATGGTCTGGCGCGCAATCACAGCGACCACGCCCAGGAGACCGGGGAGTCGGGGCTGGAGGCGCCGTTCTTCTTCCTCAAGCCGGCGGACGGCGAATCTCTGGTGGTGGTCGGGGCGGGCGAGACCGGGAAGATCCGCTACCCGAGCCTGACGCGGCGGCTCTTCCATGAGATCGAGCTCGTGATTGCAATTGGGGCAGGCGGCAAGGACATCGCCGCGAGCGACGCGCATCGCCATGTGTATGGATATGCCGTCGGCCTCGATATGACCCGCTTCGACCTGCTCAGCGCGGCCGCGAGCCAGGGCCGGCCCTGGTGCACCGGCAAGTCGTTCGACGATTGCGCGGTCATCGGACCGATCACCCCGGCGAGCATGGCCGGTGACATCGACGACGCCGAGCTCCATCTCCGGGTCAACGGCGCCGAGCGTCAGCGCAGCCGCGTGTCGCGGATGATCTGGAACATCGGCACGATCGTCGCGGAGCTGTCGCGGGTGTGGGAGCTGCGAGCCGGCGATCTCATCTTCACCGGCACCCCCGCGGGCGTGGGCGCGGTGGTCCCGGGCGACACCATGGAGGGCGGTATCACGGGACTCGGGACCTTGAAAGTGAAGGTCCAGGGCGCCGACGCGACCACCGATGCGACCACCTCCGATACGCCGGTCCAGGGCGCGGTCACCCACTACCTGTGCGAGGCGCTGACCAAGCCGCTGCCTGTATACTCCCACGCGACGATCTATCGCGGCGTGGCCCAGATCTCGGCGGTGCAGGGCTTCGTGCCGGGGACCTTCGGCTTCCCCCAAGCCGAGGTGGCCACCGAATCGGCGGTGGCCGCCGAGGCGGACCAAATGATGCAGAACCTGGCCGCGATCTTGCGCGGCGTCGGCAGCGACTTCGGCAGGATCTTGAAGATGACGCTCTATTTCACCGACATGGCGCGGGACTTCGCCGCGGTCAATGCGGTCATCAATCGCTACATTCCACAGCACAGCCCGGCGCGCAGCTCGATCGGCGTCGCCACGCTGCCGCGCGCGTGCAAGGTCGTGGTCGACTGCTCCGCGGCGGTCGAGTAAAGCTCGGAGGCACAAGACATGAATTTGTACGACGTGGCGCTCATCAATCGGCTCGATGACACCCAGTTCGCGGAGAAATTCGCCCGCCTCTCGGCCTCGAAGACCTGGAACGCGGAGATGAAGCGGCGGCGCCCGTTCGCCTCGGCGACCGCGTTGCTCGACGCGGCCGCCGATCTGTGGTGGAACCGGTGTACCCGCGAGGACTGGATCGAGAGCTTCAACGGGCGCCCGGTCATCGGCGACCAGGAGAGCTTCATCAAAGACCGCTGGTGTCTGCTCGAGGACGAGCACATGATCAAGGCCAGCAAGCAACAAGCCGACGAGCTCGAGCGTTGCAACGCGCCCTACCTCGATAAATTCGGCTACGTCTGGATCCTCCTGTGCGAGGGGCTGACGCCCGAGCAGCAGCTCCACAACTATATGCGCCGGATCGAGAACGACCGGCAGACCGAGCTGATGGAGAACAGCGTCGAGGACCTCAAGGTGACCATGCGCAGGCTGCGTCTGTGCCTGCTCAACGAGGACCCTTACGACGGCGACCCGCGTGCATCGCGTACTCCTGGATAAGGGCTTTGACTCCAACGCCAAGGGCTGCAATGGCTGGACGCCCCTCTTCATCGCCGCCGAACGAAATGCCCAAGCTCCTCACTGACGGTGGTGCCGACGTGAAGGTCGCCGACGAGGAGGGTTGGACACCGCTCGCGGCGCCGACGTGAACGCCGAGAGCAAGACGGGTCGTCGACCGATCACATCGACCGCGGTGAACCGCAACAAGATGAAGGCGTTCCTGGCGGAGAACGGCGCCGTCGACTGAGCGCTTGGTCCGCAGGTTCTCATGAAGTCGCCAGGCGACAGCGGGCGCGGTCGACGGATGGCGGCTCGCGTGATAGAGGCTCGCCGGTGTTCATCGCTCCCCCCTGCGACCTCGACCTGCCGGCCCCCGGGGAGGTCTGCGAGGTGACGATCGAGTATCCGCGGTGGAGCATGGTCAAGCGCCGCAGCGACGGGTCGTTCGACTTCGTCGCGCCCCTGCCCTGCCCCTACAACTACGGCTCGATCTCCGGGCGCCGCTCCGGGGATGGGGACCTGCTCGACGCCGTCGTCCTCGGACCGCGCCTGCCAGCCGGCACCCGATGCTCGGTCCAGGCGCTCGCGGTGGTCGGCTTCCTCGACCTCGGCGTACATGACCCAAAGGTCATCTGCAGTATCCACGGTATCCACGGTATCCACGGTATCGGCTCGCTGTCCGCGCGAGAACGCGCTGGCCTCGAGCTGTTCTTTCGCAGCTACGCCGGCTTCAAGCGGGCGCTCGCGTGGACGCGCGGGCGGCCCGAGGCGACCCGCTACCTCGGCTGGCTGAGATGACCGGTCCAATACCCCGCATGTCGGTCGCCGCGATCCTGCGCGCCGCGCTCGTCCTCCTGATCGCCTGCAAGCCCGCGCCTGGGCCCCTGGCCGACAGCGCCACACCCGGGGCCGAGGCCGTCGCGGCGCGGCCGGTCACCGTGATCGTCGTGCGTCACGCCGAGAAGGCCGCCGACGACCCGCGCGACCCCAGCCTCAGCGTCGCCGGTGAGGCTCGGGCCCGGGCGCTCGCGGGTCTGCTCGCCGCGGCCGGCGTCACGCATTTGTTCGCCAGCGAGTTTCGCCGCACGCAGGCGACCCTGGGTCCGCTGGCCGATGCCATCGGCAAGCGGCCGGTCATCATCCCCGCGGTCGAGCAGGCCCGCCTGGTCGCCGAGATCTCGGCGCTGCCGGCCGGCTCGGTGGTGGTCGTCGCCGGGCACTCCAACACCGTGCCCGCGCTGGTCTCGGCGCTCGGCGGCGAAGCGCTCGGCACCGTCGCCGGGTCCTCCGGGCCCTCGCTGCCCGACGACGCCTACGACCGCGTGTTCGTCGTCATCCGCCCCGCGCGCGGCGAGACCCAGACCATCGAGCTGCGCCAGGCCGCCGCGCCCTGAGGTCCGGTCAGCCGCGCAGCGCCGCCAGCAGCACCAACACGCCGCCCAGCAGCGCCAGCAGCACGCCCCACAGCCACGCGCGCCCGAGCGTCGGACCTGCCGCCCGCACCACCGGTTGCCCGGCGGTCGGCCGCTTCGCCCCGCTCTTCGACATGTCCTTGGGGACAGCCTGCAAACCACCGCGCTTCATGTCTGGCACCGGCTGTAGGCCGCTGCGCTTCATGTCCCTGGGGACAGGTAGGGCCCCACCATGCCGGGCGTCGGCCACTGGCGCGTGCGACCCGGAGGGCGCGCGGAGCAGCGGCAGGGCGGTCGCGCGTGCGGTCACCGGGCGCACCGGCGGAGCAGGCAGCGCGGCGAGGGCCCGCGGCGCAGCGCTGGCGCGGTGGACCGTGTCGGTGCTGCGGTTCGGCTCGGGCCCGACGGGCCCCAGGGTCAGGCGGTCACCGGCGCGTTCGAAGGGCGCGAGCGCGTCGCTCAACGCCTGTGCCGAGGCGTGGCGCCGCTCGGGCGCGCGTTGCAGGCAGCGCGCGACGATCTCGACCAGGCCTTGCGGCGTCTCGGGGGCGTAGCGGGTCAGCGGTGGGACCTCGAGGTTACGCAGCGCGGCGAGGGCGTCGGCGACGCTGTCGCGGGCGAACAGTTGCACGCTGGTGATGGCCTCGTAGAGGATCACGCCGATCGACCATAAGTCGGCGCGCGCATCGACCCCGGCGGCCCCCTGGATCTGCTCCGGCGCCATGTAGTGCGGCGTGCCCATCGTCGCGCCCGCGGCCGTCTGGGCCTGCTGGGCGAACTTCGAGATCCCGAAGTCCATCAGCTTGACCAGCCACTGACCACGGAGCACCCGGCACAAAAACACGTTCTCCGGCTTGAGGTCGCGGTGCACGATCCCGACGCGGTGCGCGGCCTCCAACCCGGCGAGCGCCTGACGAACGATCCACACCGCGAGGCCGATGTCGAGGCGGCGGTGGGTCGAGATCAGCTCCGCGAGTGAACAGCCCTCGAGCAGCTCGAGCACGATGTACGGCCCGATCTCGGACTGCCCGAAGTCGAGGACGTCGCAGATGTGCGGGCTGCCGATCTTGCCGGCGGCCGAGGCCTCGTTGCGGAACCGGCCGAGCAGCTCCGGGTCGCTGGCATAGCGCGCGTGCATCAGCTTGATCGCCACCGTCCGGTGTACGAAGGTGTTGGTCGCCTGCCAGACGCTCGCCATCCCACCGTCGCCGACCCGACGCTCGAGGCGAAACTTGTGGTCGAGCAGCCGACCCTCGAGCGCCAGCAAGGTCCCGTCCGTCGGACACTGCAAGCGCTCCGCCGGGTACACGCGCCCGCAGCCGCGGCAGGGCGCGAGCGCGGGGGCTCCCGCGGGCGCGGGGGCGGCAGGCGGCAGGGTCGGCACCGGCGAGCAGTGTACTAAAGTGCCCGGGCGACCCGCGGCTCCCGGTTCGGCTGCGATTGATTTTTCGCGCGGCCGGGGCATATGGTCCGGACATGTTGCCTGTGCCTGCCTGTCGGCTGTTCGTACTGCTCCTGCCCCTCGCCGCGTGCCTCGACCCGAACGTGGCCCAGAGCACCAGCGTGGGCAGCGAAGCTGACGCCTCCAGCTCGTCTGCCGCCGCCTCGACGAGCGCCACGGGAGATCCGACACCGACCACCAGCGCGGCCGCAAGCACCGGCGACGCCACGAGCACCGGCGACGCCACCGACGGCCTGGCGAGCGGCCCGTTGTTGGCTGGCGCCGCGGTCGGCCACCTCACCGGTCCGGTCGGCGCCTCGATGGCCGGCTACGGCGGGCGGACCAAGGTCAACGACACCGCCTGGAACGACGTCCTCAACGGGGCGTCTGGCTTCTACGGCTACGGCGCCATCAAGGCGATCGCGCTCGAGGTCGAGGGTGAGCGGCTGGTCCTGCTCAAGATGCCGACGATGAGCGCCGAGGCCTCGCTCACCGAGGGCACGATCGCCAAGCTCAAGGAGCTGCACGGCATCGACCTCACTGGCCGCCTGCTCACCGGCGCGACCCACTCGCACCACAACATCGCCCGCTACTGGCGCCTGCCAGCGGCGCTGGCCGCCGTCGGGGCCGACTCACCCGACGAGGAGATCATCGATCACATCAGCACGCAGTTGGCCGGGGTCGTGAAGGCCGCGATCGACGACCTCGGACCCGCGCAGTGGGGCACCGGCTTCGCCGACGACTGGGACCCCGACAACTGGGTCTACCGCGACCGCCGCGGCGCGAACGACCCGACCTACGGCAAGGACCCGCGCCTGACGATCCTCGCCGTGCGCCGCCCGGACCTCACGCCCATGGCCGCGATCTTGAACTTTGGCATGCACGGCACCGTGTTCGGCAGCGACAACGAGCTGTTCACCGAGGACGCCGCCGGCGGGGTCGAGATGAAGTTCGAGGAGCAGTTCTTCGCGACCACTGGCAAACCGATCTTCGGCATGTTCATCCAGTCCGGCGGCGGCGATGCATCACCCGGCGGCGACCGACTCGACCACCCGGGCCCGGCGCGCATCGAGCTGATCGGCCACGACGCCGCGCCGAAGATCCACGCGCTCTACGACGCCCTCGAGTGGAAGGACAGCGCGACCCTCGGGGTCCGTTCGCGCCGCATCGACCTCACCTACGCCGGCCTCGGCTACGACCAGATCCCCGAGTTCAAGAACGCCGCCAACTACCCCTACACTTGGGGTGGCTGGCGCTGTAACGAGGGATCCGGCGACGATGCCAACCCCCGCACCAGCCTCGAGGGCCAGCCCAAACAGTGCACCGATATCAAGACCCTGCTCGAGCTGTTCGGCGAGCAGGTCCCGCACGGCGAGATCCACCAGATGTACACGACCGTCGCCGCGCTCGACGACTTCTACCTGGTGTCGCTGCCCGGCGAGCCGACCTACTCGGTGATCAAGCACCTGCGCGGCGAGCTGGACACCCGCGGCGTGCGGGGTATGGCCTTCGGCTACTCGCAGGACCATATGCTCTACCTGACCCACCCCGACGACTGGTATCAGGGCGGCTACGAGTCCGAGATGAGCCTGTGGGGGCCCCTCGCCGGCCAGTATTTGGTGGCGAGGCAAATGGAGCTGGTCGAGGCCCTCGCGGCCGGCGAGGGCACCCCCGTGTGGAGCGAGGAGTCGCCCAACCTCTCGCTGCCCAAACCCTTCGAGCCCCGCGCCCGCGAGCAGAGCGAGGACGCCGGCGCCCTCGTGCTCGACACCCTCGGCGACGCCGCCCGCGGCACGACCGTGCGCCTCGGCTGGGGCGGCGGCGACCCGGGTCTCGGCGAGCCGCACGTGGTCTTGCAGGCGCAGGGCGGCGGCGACGACTTCACTGATGTGCCCGGCCCGAGTGGCTGGCCCGGCGCCGTGTTCGACAACAGCCGCTATCACATGCTGACCCACTACGCGCCGGAGCCCGAGCAAAACGGCGCGCTCTTGCCGTCGCGCAAGCACCACTGGTACGTCGACTTTCAGGTCCCGATCGACCTGCCGGCGGGCACCTACCGGCTGGTCGCCACTGGCACCCACTGGGACGGCGCCGCGGCCCAGCCCTACACCATCGGCTCGTCCTCCTTCATCGTCACGCAGGGCAAGGCCGACGCGCTCGCGGCGACGCTCAAGGACGGCACGCTGACCGTCGTCTGGACCCACACCCCGCCCGCGCTCGAGATGGTCGAGACCTGGCCGGTCGCCGGCTATCGCCTGCTCGACCCGGAGGTCGGGCCCGACCAGCCCGCCACCGTGCGCGCGCCGCTGACCCTCGACTTCTTCGTCGACGGGAAGTTGATGGGTGACCCCCAGCAGGTGAGCTTCACGCCGGGCAGCGGTCACGTCCTCGACGTCGCGGCGCTCGGCCTGCCGGCCGCCGGCCTGAGCGTGCGCGCCCACCTCAGCGCCGACATCGTCCCGGCCTTCGTGGAGACCGAGGTCAACGCCGGCTGATCGCGCGTGACTGGTCCCAAAACCCCACAATCTGCCCGGATCGACAGTCGGTTGGATCTTATGACTGTACCAGGACGACCAGGGGAATGACGCTCACACACACAGCCTACTCCAGCATGCCATGGCTTAGCGGCCCCGGCATTGCCGTCCTATCAAGACCGAGGACTCTCTGCAATTCAGTCCGTGTATCCTGCACAGGCCGCATCCCTGATGGCGAAGTGTCTCAGCACGGTATCCGTCCGCAGGTCCCTGCATGTCGCTCGCACGAGGCCGCCCCGTTGCTAAACGGATTCCAGGAGATCTGCGTAGTTGAGCACCTTTTTGCGTAAGTACTCACCGAGTCCCCGGAGGTCGGACTGCAGGTGCGCGGTGAACTCAGCGACGTGGCACTCGCGCCGAATCGCCTTCTTGATCGCCTCTCCGAGCGCGGCAGGGTCCGGGGCGTAGGCCATCGTGACGGCGCAGGGGCGGTACTCGTCAAAGATAACGTCCGGTCTAAGGGACCCCCACACGGCCAGTCCGTGGCTATATGTGCCGAAGCGGCTAGCGAGGACGCGCTCATAGTCTTTACTGCGGCCCTGGCCCGCGTCGCAAAAGTCCTTCATGTATGCCTCGATCTCATCCAGATTTGAGATAGACCCGAGCGCGTGGTCGGCTGTTTGCGCGGCTTGCTTCGTCGACCCCTTGTCCGCGATGCTGGGCGCCTCCTTGATCGACGCGACGAGCTGGTCGGCGAGTTGTTTTGGGCTGCCGTCAGAGCATAGCGCCCACGTCGCGCGGGCGTCGAGCGCGATCCATCGCAATGCGAACTCTGACTCGACGAGCGCCGCCGCCCTGACGTAGTCCTGATCGGAGTTCGCCAGAAGCGAGGCCCAGGACTTCCGAAACAGCCACGTGCGGACATGATGTCCCTCGAACTTGTCGGAGGCTTTCATCTCATTGTCGTCGATGAGGGCCTCGACATCGCCGAGGGCCGCACCAAGCGTGACGAAGGTGATGAGATTCTTGTTTGCCGGCCGTCCGGTGCGGCGGTCTCCCTCGCCAGAGCTCAACGCACGATCGATCGCACGGAATGAATCAATGAAGCCGCCGGGTCCCTTCAACGTCTCGAACGCTTGCTTCTTCTCATCGGGTCCGCCTTGATCGAGGCAGTACCAGTAGCTCCTTCGGTTGAGGCGATTGACGTTCGTTCGTACGATCTTTTCCTTGGCCTCTGGTTCGGGGAGGGGAAGTTTCAGGGTCTGCGCGAGCCCTCGATGTGAGCGGTCGAGCTGATCCTTGAGCTCGCTGATGATCTGCTGATCTGCCGAGAGGAGGACGAACAGCGAGCGCGCGAAATCACCGCGGCAGTCCTCGACGATCTGCTGCGCCACGCTCTCGAGGAGGGCAGATCTGGCGGTCGTCTTGTGCTGTAGATACTCGGACCTGGTGAGCCCTGCCCATTCGCCGAGGAACAGGTCTTTATGGAAGTCGTCGATCACGAAGACGCGCATCTTCTGCTGACTTGCACGTGCGGCCACACGCACGTCGCTCAACCAGTTCGTCCTTGGGGCGAGGACCGTCAGCTCGGTCGTCTTCGTCGCCTCCTTGATGATGCGAAAGTCAAGCTGGGCGCCACCTGTGAGGACGTGCCACAGATTCTCCGGATCGGCCGAATCGACGCCGCTGCGGCTCTTGGCGAAGTCCGCCGCTAGCTTGCCCGTGAAAGCTGTCTTCCCGGTGCCCTGTTCGCCATGCACCAGGAGTACGGATGCGCTCTGGCGGTCATACACCGTCTGAAAGGCGCGTCGGAACACTAACGACAGTTCGCGCCAGTGATCGAGTTGCAACCGGTAAGCCCTGTATTGGGACTGAGGGAGGAACTCGGCGCGTTCCGGAAACAGGAGCATCTGGCCGTACAGGGTGTCGCTCCCTGCCGAGTTTTCGCTCGCAGAAGATGCCAGTCTGGAACGTCCTCGCGCCGCCATGGCCGGAAGCTATCACGCATGTCTGGGGACGGACGCAAGAAATTGGTCGAGGTTTGCGCCCGGGCCGATGCGCGCGGAAAGCGCTATTCGACACAGAGGGGCGAGACGCCAGCTTCTGGGACGATATAGCGTCTGCCCCCGTGCAAGCGGCGCTTGGCGCGGTGACTCAGCCGGCGGCAGGTCCCTGCATGTCGCTCGCTCGCCCGAGGCATCGAGGAACTCCACGGTGGCGGGTCAGCAAGTTATGGCAGGTCACGCCCGAGCCGCATTGCGAGATCGCGGCCGTCGGTACCGGCACCAGTTCGCGAAGCGCTGCGCCCAATTCCGCGGCCGACTTGAAGCGATCGTCGGCCTTGCCGCCCTGCGCCTGCCAGGCTGGCACGTCAGGCCGGGCGCCCGCGGATCTCCGCGGCCCGACG
>Ga0105046_10011716_pt1 | contig 13618 bp, 9 predicted proteins | sample MAT03_FD_78385 | JGI IMG/M metagenome (GOLD analysis project Ga0105046, IMG submission 78385) | Freshwater microbial communities from Lake Fryxell liftoff mats and glacier meltwater in Antarctica - MAT-03 (megahit assembly) | ecosystem: Environmental > Aquatic > Freshwater > Ice > Liftoff... | reverse complement strand
TTTCAATGTCCTTTGCATTCCGAACTTGGATTCCATCTTCCTGCCAATTTGAGATCACGTTGCCGACAATGGAAATGCGTTGGTGGGCTTTCCATGATCCGAATTGGTGACCCAATTTGTAGAGGGCAATATTTATCTGTCCCAGCGACTGAGCACTGTTGTCGAAACCTGAATTGCGGATCGTATTATTGGCAATAAGAATATCCGAGCTGAACAACCCGTTACGCCAGGTGTCCGGTTCGTTGCGAATGTTGATTGCGACGGAAGATACACTTTCATACGTGTTGTTTTCAATCACCCCGTGGCAGGCACGAATGACGGATCCAAACCGCCGGATATTGCTGAACGTGTTTCCTCGGATAGCAAAACCATTGTTGATCCGGGTCTGTCCGAAAACTTGATCGTTTTTTAAAGGATTAGAGTCGCTCGTTTGGATTGCTCCGGTGAATGCGGGCGTGAATGCCACATCATATAAAACAGGATTTCCCACCGGGGTAATCGCAGTGACTTTGAGATTCTGCGCCACCGCACTGCCGGTGCGCGGATCAAAGACGGTGAAGGTATGTCCCACGGCAAGATTGAAAAAATCACTGTTCAGGCGAAGGGTGTTGTTGTTGATCTTTTGCGTAATAAACATTCCTTTGGAATACAGGGCCACGGCATCGTCCCCGATCCCTTGAAATTCACAACCTTCCATCCACGGTCCTGTGGAATTGGACCTGACGTGCAGTCCATCTGCATTACCACCAAACCACCTTCCGCTTTTGATCAAGGAACGGCACTTGAGAATCTTGAAGTTGCTGCCGTCTGTGTTGACATAGTGAGCACCTGAGATTGAATAGTTCGTAATCCTCAAGCAGGTCAGATCTTCCGTATTCAGTGCGCTATACACCAAAGACACCCCCCCGTTTTCGCGGGCGAATTGGATATACTTTGTCCCCACGGTAAACTGACCAATCTGACCGGGGTTGGCGAGTTTAAGCGTATAGAGATTACCATTCTGCGTGACATTGCCCGGCACGGTGGGGATCACGAGATCCGTACTATTCTTCATTTTTCCGGGCACCGCCGGGTCGAGTAATACGCCCCAAGTCCAGTGAGTAAGCATGATAGGCGAGTTGAATGGTTGCATGCCGTTGTCCAGACTGACCGTAAAATTTCCTCCTGCGGTTGTTGAGACAATAGTTCCAACGCTGAACGGGGCGGTGGCGTGATCGATCGTGAGATCGCGCAGCAGGATGCGTTTGCACGAAATCAAGCGTGCCAGCCCCGCCATCGGATTCGTGAAGAGGATTTTTGCTCCATTTCCGTTAATGATAAGATCATTCTTCGAGGTGAGGTTGATCATGTAACTTCCCGCGGCAGTATCCAAGGTGTAGGTTGCATCTGCAGCAAAATTTATCACAGCCGGCGTGGCGGCGGTGCTGATGATAGATTGGATTTGTGCCGCGCTCGCTGATGCGGGGATTGTGTATATGTTGGATGGCGTTTGGATTGTCAGTTTTCGCCCCGGAGTATAGGCACTGGCCAGCCCATCCAATCCATTTAAGCCTCGAGATCTCACGCGCCAGTAATAAATGCCGGGTGACAGATCTTGGTCTGCCACGTAGCGACTGATGGCGATCCGGTCCGCATCGATCACATTGGTGAAATCGACGTCAGTGGCAATCTCGGTCTCATACACGTCTGCACTCGAGGACCCATTCCAGTCGAAAGAAGGCGTTGGCAGTATCGAAACGGCATTTACAACGGGGAGATTGAGGTTCGGCGTGGCCGGACCTGGCTCCGGGTTGATCTCCACGTGGTCAACGAGGCTGGCTGCCGCCAACGCGAATGCGTTCAGGTTTAGAGAGGCAAAGTCCAGAGCTAGCGGATCCCGGAGCGGTAGATTCACCCCTTGCGGACTGGCTGGCAGGACATCAGAGTTCGAAGCACTCACGTAGACATCAAATCCAGGGGTTGGAAGAGTGCGCGCCACCAATTTTACCCGATACCACGCGTTGACCGCTGACAACGTGACACCCGGGACAATCGTCCAGACGTTATTGGCAAAGTAGCTCAGTTTGCCCAAAGTGCTCCCGAAAGAGAGGTATGGCCCCCATCGGTTATCCTGATCCATCAGGGTGAAGGTCAGGGTTCGACTAAGGCTTGCCGGCGAGAATTTGAATTCTGCTGTCACGGTGTCGGCTATCGAAAAAGGCAAACTAACTCCGTTGCTACTTTGAAAAAGTTTGAGGCTGCGGCTGCTGTTGTCGGCCCCGGATCCCAGGATTTCGGGAACGGTGGTTCCAGCATTCACCCAGCCAGTCGGAACGGATAATCCAATCGCGTTGGATTCGAAGCCGTCCGCAGCAGGAGCTTGTAGGGCAGAATTATCGAAGTAAGCCGTTGACGCAAAACTGTGCGTGCTGACTCTCGCGTATGCAAACCCGCTGGTGGCCGGATCACGCAGCGGGAGGTTACGCCCCTGGGGGATGGACGGCAAGTTTGGACTCCCGGGGGGACTCAGGTAAAAGTCGAAGGTGGGAGACGGCGTAAGTCGTGTAACAATCCGCACTCTATACCACTGATTCGCTGCGTAGCTAATGGACGGAATGGCTGTCCACACGTTGTTGGCGTAGTAGCTTACCTGACCGCTTGACACGCCGAAGGTGATCCAAACTCCGAAACGAGAGAGGCTATCAATGGTTCCGACCGTAAGGCTCCGGTTGCCGCCCGTGGGATAAACCCAAAAGTCCCATTGGAGAGAACCCGTGGCGGGTAGCGGAAGTTGCATCCCCTGAGTGTTTCCTGTGAATGCAACGCTCTTGGAATCGCCGGGCGCCGCTTTGGCTGTGCTCACCGCAGGAGCGTTTAACTCGGCAGGCATCCATCCCGCAGGTAATGTGCCTGCGCTGTCATTGGCGAAGGTGCTGATGTTCGGCAGAGTTACCGCCTCGCTCGGAGATGCGAATACAAAAGCGGTGAATGCGATGGTTAGGTTAACTGCTGTCTTGGGGAGATTCATGGTTTTATGGGCTGGGGTTAATGTTTATAGGAAACGAATCTGGGCTCCCAAAATAGCACGGCTGCCATGGGCTGGTCGCAAGTGTTCGATGGAATTGAGCTTCAAAGAAGGGACTTTGTTTGGGCGTGGGGATTCATAGCGAAGAGGTCAAGAAAACCGCCGTGCTTCAGAATCGGACTGCAACTTGATTAGGATAACTCCATGCGCAGGAATTTCGGCTTGGAAGACAGAATCCACCTGACAGATGTCAGTCTGCCGCCAGATGTCGCGGACAGTCTGCCGGGCGGCCAGCCCCAGATCGGAGAGTTGCAGCGTGGCGACTTGGGCGGACCCGGCGCGATTGAAAAGCCCAGCGGCCATACTCCCGTCGGCGAGTTCCTTGGCCACGATTTCGATGCCGTCGGGGTTTGCGGTTTCGAGCCGCTTCCCCATATCGCCCTTCGGGTCCTGGTTCACTGCAATGACCTCGCGGTTTTTCAGCAAGTTCAACGTGAATGCGTCGCGGGTCTGCGCGAAATCGCAACCCAGCAGGAGCGGGGCGGCGAGCAGAGACCAAAGGCTGATGTGGGCATATTGTTCATTCGGGGTTAAGCGTGACGGGTTGGGCTTTCCCCACCCCACCGCTCCGATGACGAGCATGTCGGGATCGTTCCAATGACCCGGTCGCACATAGGGCCGCCATTTGTTCATGTTGAATCCGATGCTTGCGACCATGGCCCAATCGTCCTTGATATCGGCGGCGAGTAGGTTGCCCGTGTTGGCGTCCTCAGGGATGGTGCGCCACAGATAAAAACACTGACTGATCTCCGCCCATTTTTCCGGCGGCTCCTTGTGGATCGAGTTCGTCACGTTGTAGAGAACATCCCGCCCGCTTTGACGCAGCGCCTTTTGCATGCGGCGGCCCGAGGCGAGGTCCATCGGGTTCCAATCGTATTTCAAGTAGTCGAACCCCCACCGCGCCCATTGCTGCGCGTCCGGCACCTCGAACTGTTGATCGCCGACATACCATCCGCGTTCATCGTCACGGACACTGCCGACGCCCTGGCCGGCCGATTCGCCCAAACGCCCGGCGAAGGTTTTCACCCACGGCGAAGAATAAACCCCGATCCGAAGTCCCATCGCATGAACTTCGTCACAGAGCGACTGCATGTCGGGGAACTTTGCCAGATCGGGTTGGAGCACGCCGTCGGGCCCGCGCTCGCCCTGCCATCCATCGTCAATATTGATGTAACTCCAACCGAAGTCGGCCAGACCTAACTCGATGAAGGCTCTCGCCGCCACGCGAATTTTCTCCGCGTCCACGCTGCCGGCCCAGGCATTCCATGAATTCCAACCCAGCGGCGGGGTCAGGGCTATTTCCTCGCCCACACAAAGTTTCAGATCGAATGCGACTTCACCGACCTGATTCGCAGCGGTCAATCGGATCGTGCGGGTGCCGGCGTCCGGCAGGCGACCAGTGAGCAAACCGGTTTCGGAATCCAGCAAGATCCCCTCCGGCAGTGCCTCGGTCGAAAAATGCAGCGGTCTTTTTCCAGAAATGGGCAGGCGCAAAAAAACCGGGTGACCGGGCCGCACCCCGAAGACAGCCGGTCCGTTGTAGAGCGGGATGTCTCCGGCTTCGGGGGTCAAAAGATAGGGGGTCGGTGTATTCGAGCCGTCGTGGTTGAGGAGTTTGTAGATCATCGCCCTCTTTTATCGTTGGCGGATTTCCGCTCGCGATCCGTCCTGCCATCCGAATAAGGTTTGGGATTCCAATCCAAAGTTAGTCCACGAACGATCAAACGATGGCAATCGCTGATGCTTATAAACCTGCGGTTCGGAGAATGGATAGTAATCGTTGCACTCGTGGCGATGGTCGATCATTACAGTGGCACAGCGGCTATAAATCGATGCTGCCTACAATATCTACTGGTATCCCTTCCAAAAAATGTCTTGGTTTGAGGGCGGGATGTTCGTGCTGCTCAGCGTGTCTGCATGCCCATCTGCAAAGACAACAAGGATTTTTCCGCCAGCCCTTGTGCTGAGTTTAGAGGATGCCAAGTCCAACGGTTGGCTTCCCCATCCCACTGTGCTGCTGTTCTTGGATGTGGCAAGCATCAGGGTTTTTGAAGGCTGCATGAGTCTCGCGTATTTGATGCGGGGTGCAGGGACGGACGGGAGCGGCGGGACGGGAGGCATATCAACACCGTCTTTGAGGAAAGTGTTAAGTCCATAGGAGCGCACGGGAGTTCCCTCACCGGATTTTTCAACGAAAGGACATTGAAAAACCGTGCCCCGCAAACTGGTTGCCGTATCGAACGGAACAAAAAATGCAGGATCGGCGGTCTTCTGATACACCATCCTATAAACGTCCTCCCACCAAGGTCGAATTCCTTCTGCCGGAATTCCCGCGGGCGAGGGAAGCAGTCCATCATTCTCGGAGACATAAAGGCTCACCCCTTGGGATAGAGTTCTGAGATTTGCAGCGGATTTTACGATCTGTGAGGATTGCAGGACATTGCGCACGGCCGGGACGAGCAGTGTCGCAAGCACGGCTAGAATCGAGATCACCACAAGCAACTCAACCAGCGAAAATGCACCCTGAATTCTAACCGGTGTCCGAGAACGAGGAAGTCCAAAGGCATTGTAACCAACACCGGCTTGTTCAGTCTCTCTTTCTGCATTTGGATCCGCAGGGTCTCTGTTAAGCAACGTCAACTTGGAATTACCGTCCTCACCCGCCCGCACCGCCGCGCAAAAATTCAACGGTAGCGAAAAAAGAACTTTAAGGGTAGGAGACTGCTGCATCGGGAGGACGGCTTGCTTATACAGCAAAACTAGAATACGCGGTCCGCGAAGTCAAACAAAATGTGCTGCGCGTGCTATTTTTTTTAGATGTGGACGAGGCCTGAATCATTAAGCGTCCGGCGGCAGTCATTTGGAACCCTCCCGCGCCATGTCCCAGTGTCTCCTGCTGCGATTGATCACCGATCTTTCCCGCCTCTACGACCACTAGCATCCGTCAACAGGTTCGATAGTTCACCGGCTGGCCAGGGCGATCAAACACTTAGAATCTCACGTTTGCGCGTTTTTACAAATGAATACTCAGCGGCCTGTTCGCGACTGCTGACCCGGTGCCCAATTGATGTCGGAACACCGTTCCATGACGGCGGATTCCTTCCAGTTTTTTGTTGCGAACAACGAATTGCCCGCAAGACAGGCTGCGATTCACACTCAACCCGTTTTTGGCACCTTGGATGAGCAGAATAACTTTCCTGGGTTCCCGCATCGGTCAACGCCCACGGAGAAGACAACTTCCTAAAAATCTGCAATTTGTCTCCTTCGGAATACCGCAACAAAGCCTGCTGACCTCACAGGCCCCTTGGCCAAGGCAGCAAAGTTTTTGGCCGAGGCGTGAATGCGAACCCACCCCGCCGCAGTAAGTTCATGTTGCGGAATCCTCCGCCAATCCAAGACCTATGAAAACCCTCCGTCTGCTTCTCCCTCTGCTTGCAGTGGGTGTCATCCTTGCAGGTTGCACCCGCCCGGATTCGGCTACCGTCGAACCAGCGAAGAGCCCGTCTCTCCTGAGCCCCGCGCAGGGGGCCGCGACCGCCATTCCTTTCCCTCATTTCACTTGGACGCCGCACCCGGACAGCTTCTCCGATCCGGCGAGACCTGTTCGCTACGAGATCCAGATCGCGCGTGATACGGAATTCCGCGACATTGTCGATGAGGATAACGTTTTTCTCAGCCGCTACGTGCCGGACCGTCCGCTTCCCGAGGGAAAACTCTGGTGGCGGGTTCGCGTGTCTCCCGCCAACGGGGGGGCCTTGCCGTGGAGTGAAACCGGACATCTTGCCATCACGCCCTGCGATGAGACCGTTCACGTCGACTATGATCCCACACTCCCCGACCACCAGCCGTCCGCACAAGAGGCTATAGACAGGGCGATTGCACTCAATCAACTTGGCAAGTCAGTTGAAGTCATCTTTCCCAAAGCCGTCTACATCGCCAGAAGTCCCAAAAAGATTTTCCTGCAAATCAAAGGGGCTAACGGGCTTGTCGTGAATGGGAACGGAGCCAGCATCCATCTCGAACCGTTTGACGCCACGTTCGCCCATATCACAAACAGCAAAAATGTCGTCGTGCGCGATTTTACAGTGGATATGCCGGCGCAGCTCCCCTTCAGCCAGGGACGGGTGCTTGCCGTGAACCGCGAAAATGCAACGGTGGAGGTGCTCTTCGAGGAGGGGTTTCCAACATTTGACGACGAGTGGTTTCGAGCAGCCAACGGCTCGGTGAAGCTGCTGGATCCCAAAATCGACGGACGGCTGAAAACCGGTGTGACAAGCTGGTTTCTCATCGATTCTTCGAACATTGAAAAAACCGGCGACCGCCGTTTTCGGGCGGCCATTGCGCCCCCCTCCTATCAGGTCGAGCGGGGCAAGGTCGCGCTTTCCAACGTCAAACCCACCGACCTCGTGAAACACTTCGAGGTCGGTGATCGGTTTGTCTATGCGCTGGGCAGTCCTTCCAGCGCCCTCGTTTTCGCCATGGATTCGGAGGCACTCACTTACTACCAAATCATAAACCATGCCGCCATCCGGCACTTCTGGGGTCTGATGTGTTCCGAGATCAACGTGCTCCACTGCGCACTGGTTCTCAAAGAAGGACGCTGGTTCAACGGATTGGCCGACGGGGTTCATTGTCGCGGAAACCGGATCGGTCCATGGATCGAGGGGCTTGAAATCAACGGCATCGGCGATGACGGGATTGCTCTCTACTCCCGGCCGATGACCATTGCTTCGCCCGATCCCTCCGGCGATCCCCACCGCCTGATGGTCAAAGCCGATTTCTTTGCCGCCGAAGCGGGTGACGAAGTGACGTTCTTCCGCCCGCAGAGCGGAACGGTTCTCATGGAGACCAAAGTGAAGAGCATCCTCCCGGCTGGGCAAAACTTCTCCGTGGAATTTGAGGCTCCGGTTCCTGCGGGATTGAACATCGCCGGTACGCTCGTTGATTCCGACCAGATCTGGAACCGGAGCCTTTCCTCCGGTGACTTTGTCGTTCGCAACAACCGACTGACAAATATCCGTCGCTTTGGCGTCATATTCCGCGCCAAGGGCGGTATTGTCGAAAACAATCTCTTTTCGGGAACCAGTGCCTCCGCGGTGATCTCGCTCAACGAAACCCAGTATCCCAACGGCCTCTATCCCTCGGAGATCATCATCCGTAACAATGAGATCCGGGATTGCGCGTTTGACACGATGCCCACCGCTGTCATCACGATCCTTTTCAAGCGTCTTGGCGGGACCGAGCCCGCGGGAAGTGCCGGCCCGCACGGCATTCTCTTGGAAAACAACCGGATTTCCGGAAGTCTTCGGCCGGCACTGGAACTTTGGAGCACCCGCGGCATCGTTCTCCGCGGAAATACGGTGAACGGTCAACCGCTCGGGGAGTCCACGGCCAACCAGGTCATTCTCAAAAACGTTTCGGATATCCAATGGCTGGAGACAACAAAATGATCTCTTTCACCGCTCCAGTTTCTGCGCTGGGGTTGGTCACGCCGCTTGTCACAGAAAACCTTTAAAGACGGCAGGAACAAAATATGAAAACAAAATCAGTGCCGGAAGCGCAGTCGCGGGCCAATTCATATGACATTGCCGCGTTCGTGTGGCCGTCGTATCACCCCGACGACCGGGCAAAGATTTTCTGGCCGGACGGAATCGGGGAATGGCAGACCATCATGAGTAACAAACCCAAGTTTGATGGCCATGACCAGCCGCGTCTCCCACTCTGGGGCTGCGTCAACGAAGCCGACCCGTATGTCATGGAAATGCAGATTGCTGCTGCCGCCGATCACGGTGTCAATGTCTTCATCTACGACTGGTATTGGTATGACCGGATGCCGTTGCTGGAAGCCTGCCTGAACGACGGTTTTCTTAAGGCCCGCAACAACAGCAGGATGAAGTTTTATCTAATGTGGGCGAACCACGATGTGACGCTCGGCTGGGACAAGCGCAATGCGGACGATGCGTTCGCGCAGAAAAACAATTCGGTCATTTGGAAGGGCGATGTCGACCGGGCGGAGTTTGAAAAGATCGCGCACCGCTGGATTGAAAAATATTTCTCCCAGCCGACATATTACAAAATGGACGGCAGGCCGGTGTTCATGATCTACGCCTTGCGGAATTTTGTTGAGGGTTTGGGCGGCGTCGAGCAGGCAGTGGACGCCATCGCCTGGTTTCGTGCGGAGGTCGAAAAAGCCGGTTTTCCGGGGCTCGAACTTCAACTTTCCCTGCGCAAGGACAGCGATCGAAGCCTGTCCGCCGTGGCAAGCGACAACATTGGCACGCAAAAGGATGTCGTTGAAAAAATCGGGTTCGACTCACTCACCCATTACCAGTTCTGCCATTTTACGGATGTGAACCGGGACTACAACGAAATCGTGAAGGATGTGGTCGCGGACTGGGAGACGGTGGCCGAGAACTACACCGTTCCCTATTACCCGCACGTTTCCGTGGGCTGGGACAGCAGTCCGAGAACGGTGAGTTGGAAAGGTTCCATCACCACAAACAACACACCGGCAAATTTTGAGCAGGCCCTCCGGCAGGCCAAGGCGTTTGTGGACGCCCGCCCCGGCCAGGCACCGTTGATCACCGTCAACAGTTGGAATGAATGGACGGAGACAAGCTACCTCCAGCCCTGCAGCAAGCATGGTTATGGCTATCTGGAGGCGGTGAAGCGGGTGTTGGGCAGTTTGAATTCACCATGGAAAACAATGACACCAGACTCTTCCGGGTGAACAAAAAGCCCGGATAAATCACCACCATCGTGGCGAGACGCCGCGAGAGGTGCCGGTTCCCAAGTTCAAAGTCCGGGCCAACATCCCGGGCGAGGCCGGTGATGCAATCCTGACGGTGAAACAGACCGAGCGGCTGAGCGCCAAGTGGAATATGGATTTTTGGAGAGGGGGCTCGGGCAGAAATCATTAGAAAAGACAAATTTATGGCCAAATAACGATTGAAGAACTGTGCGCTCCAGCTAAAATCACAACTTATGAACTGCGTTCTCCCGGCTATCGCTGTTGTCTCCTGTCTCGTCGTTTTCTCCGCGCCTCCCGCACACGCCGACTCTGTTCTGGAAATTGCTCCCATGCAGGCCACCTCGGTGGGCTTTGAAAAGCCGGATGATGTTTCAGCATCGAAGATTCTTCTTGGCTTGTGCAACCGCAGTTGGATGCCGGGTGACAGTGCCACATTCGACGTTCCATTGATTGAGTTTGATTTGACCGAAGTTGCCCCGGGTTCTAAGGTTTCGAAAGCTATCCTGAGACTGGTTCCCTATGGGATTGGCTCAACCGAGTCCAGACCCGTAATCCGCCTTCATCCCATTCAAACCGAATGGAGCGAGCAGAACGCGACGTGGAATACGAAGCCCGCATGGGACGAAAATTTTCTTGAGATCGAAATCCCACAGCAACCGAATGAATGGAATCCTTGGGAGATTGACATCACACCGCTGGTCAGGAAGTGGCTGAGCGGAAGCATGGCAAACCATGGGCTCGCCATCGTGGCCGAATCCACAAGAGGCGACCTCCACAACTTTGCCTTCTTTGGGCGCAGCAACACAGATGGCCGTGCCCCAAAACTTCTGATCACACTGGACAAGGATTAAGAGTGGTGAACTGTGTCAGCCCGCAATCACGGAGCTCGGCAAGAATTTCAGCGTTGGCTGAACCAAAACCTTGGCCAATCATCTGCCTCTGATAGCCAATTTTTGATTTTGAAAGTGGGAAGGAGGGTGGCCGAACAATTCCTGGAATCGCCGGGAAAAGTGGCTGGAATTCTGAAAGCCGACTTCATATGCGATCTCGGTCACAGATTTTCCGGACTCCTGGAGCAACCTGTAAGCTTGTTGCAGGCGGTAGATCCGCAAATAAGCGAGCGGAGACTGGCCGGTGGCCGCGCTGAAGAGCCGGTAAAAGCTGCGCTTTGAGAAGTGGAATGCCTGCGGCAATTTATCAAAATCGATCTCCTCCTGGCTGTGGGATTCCAGATGTTTGATGGCTCCCGCCAGACGTTGCACCAAGGCGTTGGGAGCGGAATACGGTTTGTCGAAGAGCCGGGAGAGTTCGGCAATGAGTTGAAACACAAAAGCGCGCGCCATCATCCGGTATCCTTTGGGTTGCTTGCGCGATTCATGCACAATTTTCAAGGCCAGCGATTCGATCCGGCAGAGCTCGGCGGGCTCCAGCTTGAGCATATGTTCCAGTTCTCCATAGCTGCGCAGTCGTGGCTCGAAATGAAACAAGGCGTTGTAACCCGGCAGATCATCCAATTCCTTCTCGTCAAGCTGGAGCCTTGCGGGGTCGTAACAGATATTGATCAGATGCAATCCCTCGGTTTCCCGGTAGGCATGTTTTAACTCCGGAGGCAGCACGAAGACATGGCCGGAGTGGATGGGAACATCCCGCCCATTGATCACATGCAAACCCGTCCCGCCGATGATGATCCCGATTTCAACAAACCGGTGCCAATGCTCGGAAAACTCCGGATGATCTGGAACGACTGTTCCGGAGATGGGAAACGCTTCGAGCGTCACTCCCCGGGTCTTGAACAACTCCGGCGCCGACTTGCGGCTCTTCCGAATGAAAGAAGACGGATACTGTGAAGGGGATTGCATTGGACCTCCTTGGTATAAGCCGGGTTGGGGGAACCTTCAACTCTTGATGATGTTCAGAAGAAAGCCACTCTAAAACAATCATGCTTCCGCAGCGGACATTTCTCGATCACGAGTCCGTTCGCCTCAGCGCCGCATCCTTGCTTTTTCCTCGCCCGGCTTATCAAATCGCACCGGAGTCCTTGTTGGGTCTGCCTAGTCGGGTCAGGCCTGTGGGGTCAATCACCAGAATTGCCTCGCGCCGATCCCCCGGCGCCGCAGCATGGAAAATGGCCCGGTATGCTCAATGTGAACCTGTCTTCGCATCTCGCCAGCAAAGCAAAGCCCGACGAGGATTCAAGTAGCAATAGGGGGAATAACCTAGAGCCCATCCGGGAAGAGGGCTTTAAAAACAGACTAAAAAAAGGCGGCTAATTTTTTGCCCGTTTTGTTTCGGCAAAAACCACAACATATAGACATTTTTGAAAATCATTTTTTGAGCATCAAATTATCAACAACTTACGTCAAAAGGCACATCTATCTTGTGGTCTTGCTCTGAGCAGGAATGGAGCGCAAGAGGTCAGGCGGCGACGGCCTGCTGATCACAGCCCCAAGGCCGTCGCGCGAGGACCCAAAGGTTATGGGAAAGCACCGCCCAAGCCACTTGAAGTTGGCGGTTCTCAAAGCCTTTCGCCAACGGCGTGCCGCCAAGGAAAACTTTTTTGATGATGTCGACGCGACCTTCCGTTTGCGAACGCCGGACCATGGTCGCTTGAAAAACTTCATCCTCTTCCATGCGGTGTGAGAGCTTATTGGGATCATTCGGGCAAATCCCGTTAAAGACCTCATCGCGCTCCAGCATTCCCACAGTGGCTTTGCTCTCAAACCACCGGTCGATCACGACCCCTCAAAGTTGCTCACCGCTTTTTTCCTTCATCCCTGCATAGCGCTGATGAAGCCACTTCGCTTTGCCCGGGCTCATCTCGCGCTTTAGTTCATGATCCATAAAGCCTTCCGCGTTCTCCGCTAAAAACAGGCTGTTGCCGAATTCCACATCCGCCGTGCCTTTGCCTCGAACGATCACATGCACGTCCGGTTCCTAGAGGCTGAGGATTCTATCCCGGCTGGCAACTTGGCGTTCCTCGATGATGCGCTCGTGCGCCTAACGCCTTGCCTCGGGCATGTGATTTGTGCGCTATTTTTTCTCAGCTTTTCAGTCAAAACTTGAATGAATGGGTGAACTCTGCCAAACAATACCAATGTTGCCGCGCCAACCGAATCAAAGTGTCATCGATGGGTTTCGCTGTCTGCAGTTTGTTGTCGCGCAGGAGCAACCGGTGGGGGTCACGTTTCTGTCGGAGGAATTGGGGATGGAGATCACACGGGTGCACCGGTTGCTGCGGACGCTCTCGCATCTTGGCCTCATCAAGCAGACGGACGGGAAGAAATATGGACCAGGTCCGGCAATACCAGTTCTCGCGGCGCAAACTCTGCACGCGACTCATTTTGGCGACAAGGTCCTGCCCGAGCTGCAGAGGTTGGGGCGATCCACGAAACAAAATGTGGCCCTAGGAGTGCTGTGGGAACGCTCGGTTTCCTACCTCTACCATGGCAAGGGATCCAAGGGCATCGGGGGTCACGAACTCTGGCCGGCTTCAAAATCCGGCCTGGGCTTGCTGATCCTCTCACGAAAAACGGATGAACAAGTCCGGGCGATCATGTCGGGCCATCCGATTCCTGGCTTTGAAAACGTGAAAGCCCTCTGCGAGGCCTTAGCCAAAATTCGCAGGCAAGGTTATGTCTTCGTGCACACCATAAAGACCGAGGCCACTTTGGCGGTTGCATTGGAGGTCAATGACTCGCTCGCATTGGGAGTGACAGGTCGTTTCGACTCGTCCTCCGTTCCGCATTTGCTTCCGCTGCTCACTGCCAGCGCTGCTGAAATCGACGGGAGCTTCTCGCTTTTCA
>Ga0105046_10011715_pt1 | contig 13618 bp, 4 predicted proteins | sample MAT03_FD_78385 | JGI IMG/M metagenome (GOLD analysis project Ga0105046, IMG submission 78385) | Freshwater microbial communities from Lake Fryxell liftoff mats and glacier meltwater in Antarctica - MAT-03 (megahit assembly) | ecosystem: Environmental > Aquatic > Freshwater > Ice > Liftoff... | reverse complement strand
GTCCCTCCTGACATTCTAAAAACATTATCAGGATATGGCAAAGTAAAAATTGAATAATAACCTATAGAACCATTTACACCGGAAATATTAAAAGTTCCTCCCGTTTGGGTAAATGAACCTCTGTGTTGTGGTGTTGTTGTAGATGTTCGGAACATTTGAGAATTTACAGTTCCTGTCCCTTCAATGATTAACTGGCCTGTTTCTCGTAAAACGATGGAACCTTGTCCTGTTCCTGAAGTAGTAAGAGTTCCGGCTGATACTCTAATTGTTCCATAAGGAACCAAAGCACCTCCTCCTCCAAAAGTTACGGATGCACCGTCAACCCAAAGCGTTGGGATGGTGGATGAAGTACCCAGATCATAATTTACAATTGAAGGGTCTTGCATACGAAGTACGGTTACATTTGGTCCCAATCGTAATGTTCCAGTGATGACATCAAAGGTTTTGGCGTTAGACCAAAAAAGTGGAGATGCACTTACAGACGCTGTTACGAACAGCTCAAATCCCTGATTTTTGATGACATTAAAATCCTGAAACTTTGTGCTGCTACCACTGTTGCAGGTGAGCGTTGTGTTTGTTGTAATTCCTCTGAAATTAATAATACTAAATCCTGTAGTAGGTAATGTATAAATAGCCCCATTGGTTAAAGAAAATGTACCGGAATTTGTCAGATTTCCGAATAAATTCAAAGTGTGGGCAGCATTGAAAACGCCTATCCCAAAAGTGGTTCCAACGCCAACGGTTAGGTTTCCAGTAATTGATACTATTCTGTTTCTGGCAAAATTACCAATATTAAAGGTAACGGTTCCAGCTCCTGACCTAAAAGAGGTAAATGAACCATTTACTATTAAATTCGAATCCAGAGCCAAAGTATAGTCTGTGCCTGTTGAATTGGTAATCAGAAGATTGTTGTAAATTATTTGATTTTTTTGAAGAACATTGGTCCCAGCCGGAAGATCGTAATATTCAAATGTACCTCCAGTGGCAGATGCAAATGTGGCGAAGTTCGCGGTTGGCAAGGTTACGGTGGATTGTCTGTAAATACCTGTGCCCGAAACAGGTCCAAAATTATGGCCAACAGTACTGGCAATGTCTAAAATAGCTCCGTTTTCAATGGTTAATGAAGCGGTGGTTAAACCTGCAGCAATATTGTTTACTGTTCTTCCATTCAGGATAAATACCTGATCACCAGAGGAAGGAACCGCGGAATTTATCAAAGTAGTTCCTGATGGATCGGTTGTCCAGGTACCTGCTGTATTCCAGTCTCCTGAAATATAAGAGTAAAAGGCATTGCGGACTGTTGGATCTATCGCAGTCCAGGAACCGGTTAAAAATGTTGTTCCTGTTGTAGAAAAAGGATTGGATCCTGGTGCACTTGGCGTTGCTGCTGTGGCCAATGCAATTCCGTCCCAAACTCTGGGTTCAAAAAAGGATACGTTTCCAATAACCTCTCCCGGATCAACAAAACCAAAAGACATATTTGCAGAAATGGCAGTTAGATTGGTGGATGAAATTTCCCAGTATTTTATCAAGGCATTGTTGAAATAAGGAACGTTTGGCTGTTTTGCGGCCACTGCTCTTAAAGTTAAAGATGCGGTTCCTGCTACAGTTGCAGATAATCCAGTTAGGTTATAGGGGCTAAAAAAGCCAGTGGTGCCCAAAGGAAACAGACCTGTAGCTGCTGGCAATTGGGTTACAAAAGTTGTAAAATTCCCTGTGCTTGTTCCCTCCTTGGTAAATGTCCCTAAACCATCCGTTACAATCATTTTTGTGGTTCCAAATGCACCAACCGAAGAAATTAAAGTTCCTGCAGCACCTAATGTTAAATTTGAAGCATTTAAAGACAAAAGTACCGATGCCGAAAACGTAAGAGGACCTGAAACCCTGGCAGAATTAGACAATGATTTTATGCCTGTGCCACCAACGGTTAAATTGGCGTAGTTTAAAGATCCAAAAATGCTTTGGTCACCTGCCCTGGTGTAACTTACTGTATTGCCGGGAGGAGCTATTGTAGTTAAGGTTCCTGAAAATGTGTTGTTTGCGCCATTCAATACCAAAGCATTTCCAGCATTTACAGATAAGTTTAGCGTTCCGGATCCAGAAAAATCTCCTGTAACAGTAATGGTTCTGGCTGTTCCACTAATGGAAAAGGTGCCTGAAGAAAGGGTGAAATTGTTATTGATTGGAAGTGCGGCAAGTCCAGCACTAAAAGTTGCTGTTCCGCTTGATTTATTAACAACCAGATTACTTAAAGAACCTCCACTAATCACAAAATTTGAGCTTAGTGAAGATGCCAAAGTTAGTGTACCGGTAGCAGAAACAGTTCCGGTTGTCTGGTTAAAATCTCCATTAACGGTGACATTGCCAATGGTTTTGGTACCCGCTCCACTAATGGTTAAGTTATGATAGGTAATTTCAGGAATAGTTTGGTTTGAACCTGAAGTGAAAATTACCGAATTGGTTACTGCGCTCGCTACAAGATTGCCTATAGTAGCAAAAGGAATAGTACTTGAAGCTAGTGTAAGAATAGATCCATTGCTGTTTACCCACTGAGCTCCAGCAATTACTCCATCAAGTGTTCCATTAATAGTAATACTTTTTTGACTGGACACTGTGATCCCATCGGCAACCCTGACATTGCCTCCGAAAGTTAGAAGTCCAGAACCTGAACCCGTTATGGACTGTGTATTACTAGAAAAAGTTACAAGACCTGTTCCCAGGTTTGATAGAAGCGTTGAGTTTTGGGTGATTGCATTTTGAAATTCCCAGGTTGGATTTCCTGCTCCTGCAAATGTACTTGTCCCATTCAAAGTAACCAAACCTGTAAACAGAATAGACCCAGCTGCATTTTTACTGAAAATACCTGATCCGTTTAATGTCAGAATATTGCCGGCAACATTAAAAGTTGAGGCTTGCAAGGCAGAACCATTTCCAATGGTTAGGGTGCCACTTACCGTCAGATTTGCTTCAGGCGTTTTGCTTGAACTTCCTGAATTACTTAAATTTACATAAGTGGAAGAGCTGGAATTTCGTATCGTTTGAGCAGCACCAGCATAGTTCACTGTGTTTCCAGATGCAATGGTGTTGAATGTGGAAACAGTAAGACTACTTCCGAAAAAGTTTAATGTGCTGTTTAAACCATTGGTAAAAGTTCCGGCACCTCCCAGGGCTGTAGCCGCAGCTGATGATATGGTGACTGTGCCAAGATTTGTAAATGTTCTACCAGTGGCGACCGTCACATCACCTGTAAATGTGGAAGCCATACCAGAGTTGATCGTAATAGATCCATTTGCTGTGGTTGTTCCAGAAATAGTGAAGCTTCCAGAGCCGCTCACCACTAAAGAACCAGTGCCAGCAACTGTTAAATTTCCACCAAGCGTAAAGGCATTTGCGCCAAAGTTAATTGTTGTAGCACCATTTAGCACCAAAGAAGATGAACCTGCAGTTACATTGATGCTGGTGGTGCTTGTGAAATTGACCGTGTTGTTAATTACAATTGGGGCGGTTGCACCAGTCCTGATAAATGAACCTGTATTGGTAATATCGCCATTGAAAATTATAGTAGCTCCACCAGATGTATTGTTTAATATACCAGCATTTGAAAAAGTGCTCCCAAATGTCCAGTCAGAATTAGAGGTTGGGGTTACTTCTCTTAATTCACCTCCAGCCAAAATAGAAAATGCACCAGAGAATAAATCAAGTCCTCCTACAGCACCATCGATCACCAAACCAGTTAGGCTCGAAGTTCCTGTAACTGTAAAATTATTGGCCCCGATTGTCATACTGGTTCCAGTCCCGGTAATCAGATTGCCTGATATTGTACAAACACCAACAATATTGCTTACAATTGTAGCTGACGATAATTGCAGATTTCCACCAATCGAAAGGCTGTTGCTGAATAAAACAGCTCCTGCAGACTTAGACAAAGTAAGATTGTCAGAGCTGGTCACAGCGCCGGAAAATGTAACAGCACCAGCTCCATCAATGGTTTGGGAGCCGGTAAAAGTTACAGTTCCTAAGCCAGACTGGTTAAATACGCCTGTTGAAGTTATGCCGGCTTGAAATTCAAGAGGAACTGTACTTGAGGCTGACATGGTGCCGGAAGTTATAGTAACCAATCCTTCAAATTTCTTTAAACCTGCACCTGCTGAGATTGGCGATGTTCCAGTGGAGGTAGTGGTGCCTTTAACAGTAAAAGTTCCTGTCTGGGTGATGGTTGAGCCTGTTAACACCAAAGTTTGAATAATTGCATTTCCAGCTCCACTGCAAGTAATGGCACTAAATATTGTAGTTCCGGCTGATGTAAAATCAATATTTCCGGTAAGGATAAGGTTTCCATTAAAAGTAACTGGTATTGCACCTGAACTGGAAACCGTTATGCCAGATGAAACAGAAACAGCTACAAAAGAAAGTGCGTTTCCTTGAATCGTTTGATTACTGGTAGATAAAGTAGTGCCTCCAGTTCCTGTAATTGCAAAGCTTCCATTATTGGTAATACCACCTCTGAATTCAAATGGGGCATTGTTGCTGTTTGAAAAAGAACCTGTAGCAGAAATGGTGACAAGACCAGTAAAAAGTTTTAAACCGCCACTTGAAGCAACTACTATTGACCCATCCACAACTGTTGGCCCATCATTTGTAAATGTAGAAGTATTTGAAAAAGTTAAAGTAGCCCCAGTTGAAACGGTTAAATTATTGACTCTAACAGGTCCCAAATGATTGATTGACTGAGATGCTGAAAAAGTGTAAGTTCCATTTCCATCCAGATCTACAAAACCAGTTCCGGTTGTGGTTATTCCGCCTTGAAAATTATAATTAGAGCTTGCAGTTGTTGTCAGACTGCCATTACTTGGAATTGTAATTAAGCCACCAAAAACATTTGAGCCACCATTATTCCCATCTGTAAAAATTCCATTTAATGTCGATGCACCGCTTAATGTGGTAATTCCTGTGTTGTTGTTGGTTACGGTGAATGTTGAACTTATAGTTGCCGTACTAATTGAAATATTTCCATTGCCGCTAAAATTTTGTGTTGCATTAAAATTTTTCACCCCGGTTCCGCCAAGGTTACAAGTACCACCATTGTCTATTCCACCTAGAAATACATAACCTGAATTTAGGGTAGTTGTAAAAACTCCTGTAGATGAAATGGTTACCAAACCGGTAAAGGTGTTTGTACCTGTGGTATTATTATCATCCAGGGTACCGGTAACAGAAGTTGTCCCATTTACGGTTATACTTAAAGTTGTAAGTTGGTAGATTCCACCTACAACCAGATTGCCACTTACTGTAAAACCATTTGCGCCATGGGTGTAAGTAAATGTATTATTAACTACAAACCTCGCAAAGGATAATCCTGCAACTGGGCCTCCATTCATGTTTGTGTTAATCACAACAGTATCTCCGGTTGCAGGCAGGGTGCCCCCAAAATTGGCTGCTGTCTATGTTGTGCCTGTGGAAGTACGGATTAATCCAAACACATCACTGCCCGTAAACAGCCAGAAGCTGAAAATCAGTAAGATTGGAGAAAAGTAAAAGGCACGGGATTTTTGAAACGGTATTCGTTTTTTCATATATAAATAGGATGATTCAGAGGAGTGAGACTCTGAAAGGTTAATAATTCTTAGGAATGTGCAAAAGTAACTGGAAAAGATACAATTTTCCAAATTGTACAGCGTTTTCATTTTTACGTATTTGTAAAAAAACAAGAATAGGGTAAAGAAAAAAGCTGTAATCAAACTTTGGATTGGATTTTGGCCAGATATTTTTTTTCATCTGGTCCAAAATAATCGGATGTTTCGATCCTTTTAGATCGGAGCACCGCACAAAGCCGGAATGCACTTTTTTACAGTGTCAAAAATGTAGGGAAGAAAGTTTACTTTTTTTCAGGTTTGACCCTAAAGCATTCGCCTGTATGATATTGGCTAAAAAAAATGAAAAATAAGGGTTCCTCATTTCGCAACCTCTTTGGGTTTTATAGCAAAAAAAATCCTTTAGATGTCGGCATTTGTTCCCCAATTTATCAAGACTGACAAGTCAGAGGAAAGGGGTTTAACTAGCATTTGTTCCTCCACCCAGGCAGATTAGGGGGCTATGCTAAAGGAGGCTTTCTACAATCTGGTAACCTCCAACAATTGGGCTTTCAATTCTGGAAATTGGGTTTCAAAATATGCTCTGGAAGGCATTTCAAAATCCTGAAAATCAAATCCGGGTGAAACTGTGCATCCCACCAAAGAAAATTTACTGCCTGTGATTGGTCTGCTTCCAAACCAGTTTCCAGCTTTTACCACGTAAGAGAGAAGCTGTCCCTGGTTCAAATCCTGTCCTAAAATGGTGGAAATCCATTCGCCATTTTGGTCAATTTCAAAAATTTCCAGTGGATCGCCGAGGTAAAAATGCCAGATCTCGTCAGATTTTATTCTGTGTAATGCTGAAAATTGGCCTTCCTCCAAAAGAAAATAAATACTGGTTGCCAAAGAACGAGGTCCTGAAAATCCAGCAGGTTCAATGGTTTCTTGCGATCTGTAATGTTCCGCAAAATAGCCGCCTTCGGGATGAGAAATTAAGTTTAGATTTTGAATAAGTGATTGAATGGTAGGCATGTTGACAGTTTACAGTTTACAGTTTACAGTTTACAGTTTACAGTTTACAGTTGACAGTTGAGAGTTGAGAGCCTGTGGTTGAGAGTTGAGAGTTGAGGGTTTAGAGTTTACAGTTGACAGTTGAGAGTCTTTGGTTGTGAGTTGAGAGTTGACAGTTGACAGTCTGTGGTTGAGAGTTAAAGATGTATGTTAAAAATTAAATACATGGACTTTATTAATTTTAGGTGTTGAGTGGAGATGTGGTTTGTATTGCGGCCAGGATGGAAACGGAAATCCTTTTTTCTTTTTTGTCGCTTTGAGTTTATTGAAGGGTCAAAAAGAAAAAAGATTGAAGTGTACAGCCTGAATTGCCGCCCAAATCCCTATCCTAAATCCTTCATCAAAGGGTCAACTTAAAGGCAACAAATTTTATACTTATTTTAACTTTTTATTTTTGTCTTTGTCTTTTTGCGAATCCTGAGCCATGCGCATGGCTTCTTCCAAACGGGCAGCAAAACCTGATTTTTTCTTGGTAGCGTTTTTCACCTTATTGGCTTCCAAATTTAAACGAAGTTTATCTTCATCTACAAATCGTTTGATAACTTGCTGCTGCACAATACTTACCACGTTTGAAACCAGATAATAAAAACTTAGCCCTGCCGGAAGTGAATTTAAAATAAACATAAAAACAACTGGCATGATGTAACTCATTGATTGCATCGGTCCCGCCACTGTAGTTGTTTGGTTGTTGTACCAGGTGAGCACCAAAGTGGAAGCGGTCATCAAAATGGTGAAAAGGCTGACGTGGTCGCCATATCCAGGAAGTTTGAATGGCAAAGTGGCAATGGAATCGTAGGAACTTAAATCAGGTGCCCACCAGAAACTTTCCTGCCTGAGCTCAATAGCATTTGGAAAAAAGTTGAACATAGCCAGCAAGATCGGCATTTGCAAAAGCAATGGAATACAACCACTTAGCGGATTTATTCCCACCTGCTGATACAATTTCATTTGCTCGGCCTGGGCCTTTTGCATGTCATCGCCAGTTCTGGTTTTTATCTCATCCAGTTCTGGTTTGAGTACTTTCATTTTGGCCATAGATATGTATGACTTGTAAGAAAGTGGCAAAAGCAAAAGTTTAATTAATAAAACAAGGATGATGATGATGACGCCATAATTGGAAATTACATCTTCCAACCAATAAAAGACATTGACTGTTATAAACCTGTTAACCAGATTGATAACCGGCCAGCCAAGATATAAGTTTTTGTCATAGTCAGCTGTAACCGCCTTGAGTGTTCTAAACTCATTTGGCCCAAAATACCACTTGAAACCAAGACTTTGGTTCACAATTGGGGCGGCAAATGTCGCCTCCATATTCTTTACTGAAGTTGTATCTGTTTCATCAGTTATTTGCCTTATTTTAAGATTAGAAAAACCAGAATTCGAAATTAAGCCTGCATTAAAAAATTTCTGCTTAAATGAAAACCACTTAACCGGATTGTTGATTTCAGCCTTTTCTTCTGTGGTGGATGTCTCTGTTAGGTTATTAAATCCTTCTACTTCCTGGTAATAGTTGATGCATGTGGTTGTCTGGTTTTGAACAATATCCTTCTCTAACTGATTGGCATTGAGCACGTATGAAAGTTCAGCTTGCGCTTTTTCCGATAGTTGAAGACCAGAAGTGCTGAGCGCATATTTTACTGTGTAGCCTTTTGCAGGTAAAGTAAATTTTTGTGTGATTTTGCCCCCACCTGGAATGTTGCAGGTAAATGAAAAGCTCATGGAATCCCTGTCAATTTTGACATTTTTTTGGTCAGATGTAAATGGAAGCTGGCTGATGTTTAACGAATTACCAGCAACTGGTAATGTAATATTCTGCTTAAAGCGACCTTCCGATATCAACAAAAGAGGTTTGCCATTCCAGGTTTTGTAGTTTTTAAGTTCTACAATTTTGATTTTGGCACCAATTGGAGAGATGGTTAGTTTAAGGTCGCTGTTTTCAAGAAAAACCGGCGCTGTGTCCACAATCATTCCTAAGTCGGATATTCCTAACTTTTCCAGTGCTTTGAGGGCAATCTGAGAATCCGTAGATTTTGGTCTGGAAGAATCAACCTTTACGGTTTTTGTCTTTATGGCTTCAGGAAGTTCCGAAGGCTTTGGGACAAAAAAGTTGAAATACACAAAAAGTATTCCAAAAATGAGTACAAGGCCAGTGGCCTGATTTTTATCCATGGTTTAATAAGGAGCCTCTGTAAATCAGTGGCTTTATCCAAAAATGGCCGCAAAAGTACGGTTTTATACCCATGAAAGCGAAAGAAAATTAAAGATTAATAGATTAGAAACATTTTACCGAATCAAAACTGATTGTAAATCGCATACCTGATTTGCCTTAAAATATGTCTAAAGTTGAAATAAAAAGTAAGCTGCCCAATCTGCAAACCACCATTTTTACAACCATGAGTCAGCTGGCTAGCCAACACAAAGCCATTAATCTTGGTCAGGGCTTTCCGGATTTTCCTATGGATCCACTTTTGCATAATCTGGTAGAAAAGGCAATGCATAACGGTCATAATCAATATGCACATACTTTTGGTTTTCAAGGTCTTAGAGAAGTTTTGGCTGAAAAGATAAACACGCTATACTGCAATGCGGTAGATTCAGAGACGGAAATAACCATTACACCAGGTGGCACTTATGCCATTTCCAATGCCTTAACTTCGGTGTTGAGGGAAGGTGATGAGGTGATTTATTTTGAGCCTTGTTTTGATAGCTATGTGCCCAATATTAAAGTGATGGGTGCCAAACCAATTGCTATTCCTCTAAACTTTCCAGATTATTCCATTCCCTGGGAAAAGGTTCGGGAGGCGGTGAACCCAAAAACCCGCATGATTATGATAAACTCACCCAATAACCCAACGGGTACTTTGATAGGTTTGCAGGATCTGGAGCAATTAAATGAGATTACCAGAGGCACTCAAATCCTGATCTTAAGCGATGAAGTATATGAACATATTGTATTTGATGGAGAGAAACACTACAGTATTTTAAGCCACACGGAGCTTTTTGAACGCTCGTTTGTTGCATTTTCTTTAGGCAAAGTTTGCCATTGTACGGGCTGGAAAATCGGCTATTCAGTTTCACCCGCTTATTTGACGAAAGAATTCCGTAACCACCACCAGTTCAATGTGTTTTCAGTGAATACACCCATGCAAGTTGCCATGGCTGAATATTTATCAGAGCCCCAAACCTATCTTCAATTACCTAAAGTGTTTCAGGACAAACGGGACTTTTTTGCAAAAGAAATGGAAAATAGCATTTTTTCCCCATTACCCAGCAAAGGATCTTATTTTCAATGCTTTACCTTTCCTGAAAATCTTGGTGATAATTCCAGAAAGGTGGCCCTGGATCTGGTGGAAAAAGTTGGGGTTGCGCTCATTCCCGTATCTGCATTTTATCAGGAAGAAACTGATAATAAGGTTTTAAGAGTTTGTATTGCCAAGAAGGAAGAAACGCTGAGAGAGGCTGCAAGAAGGTTGACTAATTTAAGCTATGGAATTTAGAATTCTGATTATCAATATACTATCAATGGGCTTCAAACCAGTTTTCCCCAACCCCTAAACCCACTTCAACCGGAACAATCAAAGGAATAGCAGTGGACATAAAATGCGGCACTTTTTCTTTAAGTAGTTCTATTTCAGACTTATCAGCATCAAAAACCAATTCATCATGCACCTGAAGGACCATTTTACTTTTCAGGTTTTCCTTTTTCATCCAATCGTGCAGATTTATCATGGCCAGTTTTATCATATCTGCTGCAGAGCCTTGAATTGGGGCATTAATCGCATTTCGTTCGGCAAAACCTCTTTGTGTTTGGTTGCGGCTATTGATGTCTGGCAAATATCGCCGTCTTCCTAAAATAGTAGATACAAACTCCTGCTCCTGAGCCACATGAATAACCCGATCCATGTATTTTTTAATTGCCTGAAATTCTGCAAAATAGGCATCTATCAAATCAACTGCTTCCTTTCTTGGAATGGAAAGCCGCTGAGATAATCCAAAAGCTGAAATGCCATAAATAATCCCAAAGTTGGCAGTTTTGGCTTTACGTCTCATGTCGGAATCAACCTTATCCAATTCTACCTTAAAAATCTTAGAAGCGGTTATTGTATGAATGTCTTTTCCTTCTCTAAATGCCTGAATCATAGTGGCATCTTCTGCAAAATGGGCCATCATCCGCAATTCAATTTGTGAATAATCTGCACTTAAAATCAAACGGCTGGAGTCACCAGGAATGAACGCTTTTCTGATTTCACGACCTCTAGCCGTTCTGATTGGGATATTCTGAAGGTTTGGATTGGTAGAACTCAGTCTCCCTGTGGCTGCAACTGCCTGATTAAAAGAAGTATGCACTCTGCCATCTGGTCCAATCAATTGTGGCAAAGCATCAATATAGGTTGATTTCAGCTTTTGCATTTCCCTGAATTCCAGAATCTGCGAAACAATCGGATGCTCATCTACCAATCTCGAAAGTACCTCCTCCCCTGTTGCCCATTGGCCTGTTTTTGTTTTTTTAGGTTTGGGATTAATATCAAGTTTTTCAAAAAGAATTTTTCCTAATTGAAGTGGCGAACCCATATTAAAATGCTCACCAGCAGATGCATACACTTCCTTTTCGATTTGTGTGATTTCAACCGCCAGTTCTTCTGAAAGTCCACCCAAAGCATTTGTATCTACATTAATACCAGCTCTTTCCATTGATGAAAGCACATAAATCAATTTGCCCTCCACATCCATCAACAAAGAATCCTGTCCAAGATTGTGAATTTCGGGAGCAAGCGCTTTTTTCAATTGAAAGGTAATATCAGAATCTTCTGCAGCATATTCTGCAAGGTCAGAAAGTTCAGCATCCAACATGGTTCCTTGGTTTTTCCCTTTTTTTCCGATCAAGGTTTCAATACTTACCGGACTGTAATTCAGATAGTTTTCAGCCAACACATCCATATTATGCCTTTGGTCTGGATGCAGTAAATAGTGGGCAAGCATGGTATCAAATATTGGTCCTTTTACCTCAATCCCATACCTTGCCAAAACGTTGATGTCAAACTTTAAATTCTGGCCAATCTTAATGATGGTTTCATTTTCTAATACAGGTTTAAATTGTGCCAAAAGTAATTTAGTTGCCTCAAAATCAGGAGAACATGGCACAAAATAACCAACTCTTTCCTGCCATGAAAAAGACAGTCCAACCAGATTGGTAAAGCTACTTTCGAGTGAATCTGTTTCTGTGTCAAATGTAAACTCCTTTTGAAGCGCCAGATAAAATACCAATTCCTCAATATCAGCTTGAGATTGCACAATGTGGTACTGGTGCGGAACGGTTTCGATTGAATTTCTGAATTTTACCTCCTCCGTTTTGATTTCAGTTTCAGGTTGATTTTCAACAGTTTCACTGGCAGTTCCAAATATAGAAAGTTGTCCGTTTTTATTGACAGCGGGAATTGGTTTGGTAGGCGCATATCCTGGCAAATCTTCTCCCAAAATCCTTTTCGCCATTGTTCTGAACTCCAACTCTATAAATAATGCCTGAAGCAAATCCTTCCTGGGTTCAGTTATAACCAGTTCATCCGGCATAAACGGAACATCTACTTGCAAATGAATGGTTGCCAATTGTTTGGACAGCAGACCTTGTTGAGCGAATTTTTCAACATTCTCCCGCATTTTTCCTTTTAGTTTATCCGCATTGGCTATCACACCTTCCACTGAATCGTATTCCTCAATCAACTTTTGAGCGGTTTTTTCCCCAATGCCGGGAATACCTGGAATATTATCAGATGCATCACCCTGTAAACCAAGAATATCTATCACCTGTTCCGGTCGTTTAATGTTGAATTTAGCCAATACTTCTGGCACACCCAATACATCATAACCTTTGCCCATGTAAGATGGACGATATAAAAAAATACCAGGTTCAACCAATTGTGCATAATCCTTATCGGGAGTAAGCATATACACTGTAAACCCATCTTTTACAGCTCTTTTGGCAATGGTTCCAATAATATCATCTGCTTCAAAACCCTGCATTTCCAAAACAGGGATGTCCATACCTTGCAAAAGCCTTTTTATGTATGGAATGGCAATGGCAATATCTTCCGGTTGCTCCTGCCGTTGGGCTTTGTAGGCTTCAAATTGTTCATGTCTGAATGTGGGGCCTTGCATATCAAATCCAACCCCAATGTGGCTTGGTTTTTCTTTGTCAAGCACCTCCAAAAGCGTATTGGCAAATCCAAAAATAGCACTGGTATTGAGACCTTTGGAGCTTATTCTTGGATTTTTACTAAAGGCAAAATGTGCTCTGTACACCAAAGCAAAGGCATCTATTAAGAAGAGTTTTTTCATTGAATCAAAGACCCATTCAAAGTTGTTTTTTCAGAATGGCCACAAATATTGATTTTTTTGTGGGTTAGTTGGAGGTGGATTTTTTACAACTTGTTTTACAACCTTTTTTAAAGAATTATATCAAACTCAAACTATGTAGTAAGCAATTTCAAAATTCTAAGGTAATTTCACCAAAACAATGTTTTTTTACGTTTAAAAAAAAGCCTGAATGCGATACCTGGATCCCAAAAACGACCTTACTTTCAAGAAGATATTTGGAGAGCACCCCAATCTACTGATTAGTTTTCTCAATGGAGTTTTGCCTTTGGGAGAAGATCAACAAATTGAAACCATAGAATATCTGCCAGTAGAGCTCACGCCTGTGGTGCCATTATTCAAATATTCGATTGTGGATGTACGGTGCAAGGATAGCAATGGCCGTCAATTTATTGTAGAAATGCAGATGCTTTGGACCGATTCATTCCAAAACCGAGTTTTATTCAATGCATCTAAAGCCTTTATCAAGCAATTGGAAAAAGGAGAACATTATGATTTGCTACAGCCCGTATATGCCTTAAGCCTTGTAAATGAGAACTATATAACCAATAGCGACAAATATTATCACCACTACAAGATCGTAACCATTGAGGAACCACATTTGC
>Ga0105046_10011714_pt1 | contig 13618 bp, 10 predicted proteins | sample MAT03_FD_78385 | JGI IMG/M metagenome (GOLD analysis project Ga0105046, IMG submission 78385) | Freshwater microbial communities from Lake Fryxell liftoff mats and glacier meltwater in Antarctica - MAT-03 (megahit assembly) | ecosystem: Environmental > Aquatic > Freshwater > Ice > Liftoff... | reverse complement strand
CCCATCGGCAAGGCCATAACGCTGAACGGTGTACCGTTCGAAGTGATCGGCGTGTACAAGGACAACAGCAGCTTCCTCTCAGGTGGCGAACGCCCGAAGGCCGTGGTCCCCGTGCAGTCGCTCATTCGCTATGTGGGGGCGCGAGCCAGCGGCGTGTCACTCACCGTCAAGCCGCGTGAGGGCGTGGAGCGGGACATTGCGCTCGATGATGTCACGGCCACGCTACGGGGGATGCGCGCTACACGTCCGGGTGGCGAGTCGTCGTTTGCCCTCATTACGCAGGACAAGCTGCTGGATACGTACAACAGCATCTTCGGCATGTTCTTTCTGGTCATGATCGCGTTGTCCGCAGTCGGTCTGATCGTGGGCGGCGTGGGGGTCGTGGCCATCATGATGATTTCCGTTACCGAGCGGACCCGCGAGATCGGTGTGCGCAAGGCGCTCGGCGCGACCAAGGCGACGATTCTCTGGCAGTTCCTGGTGGAGGCCGCCACGCTCACCGGCATCGGCGGCGCCATCGGACTGTTCGTGGGCTGGTTGAGCGCGCTCGGCATCCGGAGCTTTACGCCTATTCAGGCGAGTGTCCCACCGACGGCCGTCGTCGTGGCGCTGGGCGCCAGCGTGGTGACCGGAATTCTCTTCGGCATGCTGCCCGCCAGCCGCGCGGCGCGCCTCGATCCGGTGGAGGCGCTCAGGCACGAATAGCCGAGGGTGGCTATTATTCAAGGATGAAGACACGAGACGCGATCGGTCTGGCCCTCACCCAGATTCGTGTACAAAAATTGAAGAGCGCCTTCACCCTGCTCGGGGTGACGATCGGCGTGATGTTCCTCATCGCCGTCGTGTCGATCGTGGAAGGGATGGGTCGGTACGTCGAGGAGGATTTCGCGGCGCGACTGATCGGCAGCAACACGTTTACCCTGCGACGATTCAACAACGTGGGGCCCGGCGGGAATCGTGGCTTCGATGCCCGATCCGCGCAGCGACGTCCCCTGATCCGCATGCCGGACGTCGAGGCGGTGCGCGCAGCCATCCCCGCCACGATGAAGTCCAGCATCTCGAGTGAGACCTTCAAGTACGCATCGGCTCCAGGCGCGCGACCGCGGCAAGTGCAGGCCGTGGCGACCGACGCGAACTACTTCGAGATCAAGAAGTTCGCGGTCACCGTGGGTCGTGCGTTCAGCGATCAGGAAGTCCGCGCCGGTGCGCGCGTGATCGTGATCGGTACCGAGGTCGCTGAGCATTACTTCCCGGGTCTCAATCCGGAAGGACGCGAGTTACGTGTGTCTGGTGTTCCGTTCACCGTGATCGGCGTAATCGAGAAGCAGGGTTCGGTGTTCGGTTTTTCACTCGACCGTAACGCCATCGCGCCGTACACCTCGCCGATGGGACGCATTATTCGCCCGCAGCGCGACATCTCATCGCTGATCGTGCAGGCCCCCACGCAGGCCGATCTTCCGGACGGCATAGAAGCGGCGCGCGGCGCACTGCGGTCGCTCCGCGGACTGCGCGCCGGGCAGCCCGACGACTTCGGCCTCGTGACGCAAGACGCCGCCTTCGGCTTCATCAAGCAGCTGAAAGGTCGCCTCGTGCTGTTCGGGACCGCGCTCCCCGCCATCAGCCTCGTCGTCGGCGCGATGGTGATCATGAACATCATGCTGGTGGCGGTCGCCGAGCGCACGCGCGAGATCGGCGTGCGGAAAGCACTCGGTGCGAAGCGCGCCGATATCATGTCGCAGTTCCTCGTGGAGGCGGCTACCCTGAGCACGCTCGGCGCCGCGATCGGCATCGCGCTGGGGATCGGCTTGGCGGAGGTCATCGCTGCGCTCACGCCGCTGCCAGCTGCGGTCGCGCCGTGGTCCATCGCCGCAGCCCTCGTCACGGGCGCCGGTGTCGGCATTGCGGCCGGCCTGTATCCTGCCAGCCGCGCTTCGAAGTTGGATCCCATCACCGCGTTGCGCCAGGACTGATCGCATGAATCGATTTCTGCTCGTCTTCGAAGGCGTGGGCATGGCACTCGAGTCCATTCGCTCCAACAAGGTTCGCGCGGCCTTGACCATCGCCGGTGTTGCCATCGGCGTGTTCGTGGTGGTCGCTATGGGCGCCGTGGTCAACGGGATTCGTTCGTCTTTCCAGCAGGACCTCGAGCAGATCGGTGCCACGACGTTCATCGTGCAGCGCCGGAGCTCTGGGATCAGCGGCTGCGATGGAACCGACGAGAAGTGCCCGGATCGCAGCAACCCCGCCATATCGTTCGCCGAGTGGGAGATGATCAAACGCATCCCTGGCGTCGAGAACGTGATCGGGGTGCTCGGCGGCCAAGGCAACTTCGCGTATCGCAACAGCCGCGTGGACAACGTCGGTTTCGACGCGTACAGCGTGGAATGGCCGTCCGTCGATGCGTCGGACATCTTCCCCGGGCGCAACTTCACGCGTACCGAGTACGATGGTGGCACGCCGGTCGTGCTGGTGAACGACACCCTCAAGGCGCAGCTGTTCGGTGAGTCGGAGGCCGTCGGAAAACAGATCATGATCAACGGTCGGCAGTTCACCGTGATCGGCATCTACGCGCCCAAAGCCGGCTTTTTGAAGTCGCTGGAGGGAAAGGGTCCTGATACTCCGCGGGCAATCATTCCCATTCAAGCCGCCGTGCGCAGTCTGGACATATGGCGCGGCAGCCTCAGTCTGCTGGTCCGCCCCGCGAAGACGGTCACGCAAGGTGAAGTCATGGACGAGGTCCTGGCCTCCATGCGCGCGCGCCGTGGCCTTCGCCCCGGCGACCGCGCGACGTTTTATCTGGTCGAGCAGGATCGTCTCATGGACACCTTCAACCAGCTCTTCGGCGCAATCTTCGCCGTCGGGTTGGCGCTGTCGGCCGTCGCCCTGCTCGTGGGCGGCGTGGGCGTCGTAGCCATCATGATGATCTCGGTGACCGAGCGCACCCGCGAGATCGGTGTGCGTAAGGCGCTTGGTGCCACGTCGGGCACGATTCGCTGGCAGTTCCTCGTCGAAGCATCCACCATGACCAGCATCGGTGCCTTGGTTGGCCTCGGGCTTGGCGCGCTGCTCGCGTGGGTGATTCGCACGAATACCTCGATACCCGCCGCGTTGCCCGCCAGCATCGTGGCCACGGCATTGATCGCGAGCGCGGTCACCGGCGTGGCCTTCGGCATGCTCCCTGCCATGCGTGCGTCGCGGCTCGACCCGGTGGAGGCACTCCGGCACGAGTAGGTCGCGTCACCCATGCGTTTCTCCGATATCATCCGCCTATCGCTCGTGCAGTTGCTCGTGAACCCCTTGAGAACGGCGTTCACGCTGCTCGGCATCGTGGTGTCGGTCGGTTTCCTGGTGGCGGTGGTGGCGATCATTCAAGGCATGAACGCGTACGTGAAGGAGAACATCGCCGATGCCTTGATCGGCATGAACACCTTTCAGGTGCGGCGCCTGCCCATCAGCCTGGGCCTCTTCACCGACGACCAGTTCCGCCTGCTGAAGCGGCGCCCGCGCGTTGACGAGCGGGATGCCGAAGCCGTTCGTGAGGCGCTCCCCGACGCGTTGGCGATCTCGCTGCAATCCGGATGGCCCACGCCACAGGCGGATGTCGTGTGGCGCGACCGCACCCTCGGCAGCGTTCAGATCTTCGGGGTGACCGCCGGCTATCAGATCGTGCAGGACTATCGCTTCACCGAAGGACGCCCGCTGAGCGACATCGATGTGCGCGAACGTCGCAACGTGATCGTGGTCGGCGCGGACGTCGCGGAGAATCTCTTTCAGGGCGCCACGGCCATCGACAAAGACGTGCGAGTGATGGGTCAGCGCTACACGATCGTGGGCGTCGTCGCGCCCAAAGGCCGCGTGCTGGGGCAATCGTTCGACGGCTTTGCCCTGATGCCTATTTCGGCCTTTGAAGCCATCTACGGGCGCCGGCAGACGACCACGATCTCGGTCAAGATGCGCGACGCGCAGGACGTCGGCCCGGCGATGGCTCGCGCACAGGAAGCCATGCGCCTCGCGCGCCGACTGCGGCCATCGGATCGTGACAACTTCGACGTCGGCACGGCCGATGCGCTGGTGGATTTCTGGAAGCAGCTCACCAAGGTGTTGTTCGCGGTAGTACCGGCGGTGGTCGCGATCGGCATACTCGTGGGCGGCATCGTGATCATGAACATCATGCTGATGGGCGTCACCGAGCGCACACACGAGATCGGGTTGCGCAAAGCGATGGGCGCCACCTCAGCCGATGTGCGGCGGCAGTTCCTCGCCGAGTCGGTGGCGCTGGCGATCTGCGGCGGCTTGCTTGGTGTCGCCGCCGGATGGGCGCTGGCCGCCGCCATCACGGCCTTCTCCCCCCTGCCCGCCCACGTGTCACTGTGGAGTGTCGCGCTCGCGTTGTCGCTGGGCGCCGGTGTGGGCGTGCTGTTCGGCGTGTATCCGGCGTCGCGCGCCGCGAAGCTCGATCCGATCACCGCCATGCGCGCCGAGACCTGAGCCATGGGTCTCAGAGTCGGTGCCTTCGGCGAAAACCTCCTGATCGCCTTCGACGCGATCCGCGTGAACAAGCTACGCTCGTCGCTCACCATTCTCGGCGTGGTGATCGGCGTGGCCACCGTGATGGCCATGGCCGCGATCGTGGAGGGCATCCGCTCGCAGATCGTGACGACGATCGAAGTGGCGGGGCCCACCACGTTCTACGTGTTGAAGAAGTTCTCGCAAACGCCACTCAATCCGGACAACTTGCCGAAGGAAGTCCGGAGTCGTCCGGATATCTCGGAGCTCGAGGCCGATCGCCTGCGTCGCCTCCCGGAGGTCGCGTACGCCTCGATGTGGGCGCAGACGCTGGCGCGCATCGAATCGAACGACGTTCGGTCGCAGCGAATGGCGATCTTCGGTGCCGACGACGGGTTCACCCGCATTCAGGGCGGTGAGCTCGTGGAAGGGCGCTGGTTCACGCGCAACGAGCTCAGTGCGGGCGCGCCGGTCGTCGTGCTGCAGGAAGCCGCCGCGCGCAGCTTGTTCGGCCGCGAGCGCATGCTGGGCCGGCAGGTACAAGTGGGAGGGCGTCCGCTGGTCGTGATCGGACTCTGGCAGGAACCGGGCAATATCTTCGCACCACCCGGGCAGGCGGTCGGCGCGGTAGTGCCCTTCAAGTTCATGGAGCGCAGCTACACGATAGACCGCACGAACGCCCTCTGGATTCCCGTCAAGCCGCGCGCCGGGGTCAGTGTCGCCGATGCGCAGGGCGCGGTGGTGATGGCCCTTCGTGAAATGCGCGGCCTTCGCCCAGGCAGCACCAATAGCTTCGACCTCATCACGCAGGACCAGATCCTCGACACCTTCAACGGCTTCACGAGCATGTTCTTCCTCGTGATGATCGTGCTGTCGGGCGTTGCCCTGCTGGTGGGTGGTATCGGCGTGATGGCCATCATGACCGTCTCCGTCACGAGCCGGACGCGGGAAATCGGCGTGCGAAAGGCGCTCGGTGCCACACGAAAAGACATTCTGCTGCAGTTCCTGATCGAAGCCTGCACGCTGACCGGCATCGGCGGGCTGATCGGCATTCTGGTAGGACTCGCAATGGGCCGCCTGGCGTCGTACGCGCTCGACATCTCGGCGCCGGTGCCCGTGTCGCTCACGCTCATCGCCGTCGTCGTTTCGGTCAGCATCGGGATCATCTTCGGGATGGTACCCGCTCGCCGGGCGGCCGGACTCGACCCGATCGAGGCCCTCCGTTACGAGTAACGCGCCGTGACCGTCGGGCGCCTCGCTCAGTAGCCGCGGACGGCCAGGAACGCGTCCCAGAACGGCAGGTACACGGGCATGCCGAGGACCGCCAGTTCGAGCACGCCGAGCACACCGAGCACCGACAGCAACATCATGCCCTGGCGTCGCAGCGGCGATGGATCGCGAAGCGCATGAATGATGGTACGCAACGTGAACACCAGCAGCAGCGCGATGGAAAGCGGCAACAGCCAACTGTTGCGCTGCGGACCGAAGTACGACTCGAGATAGACGAGCGGCTCGGGAAAGAATCCGCGCCCCGGATTCTCGACACCGAGGAAGATGTTGATGCTGGCTGCTTGATGTGTGGCCCAGAAGAGCACCAGCGCCCACCACCCCGCGCGATTCGCACGTCGGGCCGTGAGATACCCGGTAACGGCGAGGACCGCCAGCATGGCGAGCTGATACCAGAACATCGACAACACCGCGCGCACGGCCAACGACCAACTTGGCGACTCCGCCGGAATCGGCACCATCAACGACGTCGGCCCCACCAACCATGCGCCGTAGAAGGCCACCTGCACCCACGTCCACAGAAACGCCGCGCCAAGGAACGTGCGGCGCGCACCCGACGCGGTTCCGCGATCGCGCTCGAGATAGAGCAGCCACGCGCCCCACACCGCCAACGCCGTGGCCAGCACCAGACCGAGCAAGCGCGTGCCCGGCGACCGCTGGAGCGCGAAGATCACCCCCGTGGCACTCCACCAGAAAAACACGACTACGATCAGCGAGCGTAGCGCCACGCGCAGCGAGGTGTCGCGTGTCGCGATATCGGTGTCGTGCAGCATGGAGGGATGTCGCACGCGCACGAGCGACTGCCACGGCCATGCGGCCCGGTTTACAACAGGTGTTTCATGCACGGTCGGATCCCTCGGCCATTTGCATCGCGGTACGTACCAGCCCGCCAAGTGCCTTCGCATTCGCCGCCGGCAACAGCACGTACCGCGCGCGCATCGCCTCGGCGACACGACGCGCGACGGGTTCGCCGCGCGTCGACGTATCCACGAAGAGTGCTGGAATGTTCTGCTGCGCAAAGCGCGCGCTCGCCGCCAACGCATCGCGCTCCGCGCCCGGACGTCCCGGCGTGCCGTCGCGCGCGATGTTCGCGCGACCGTCGGTCAGCATCACCACCAGCGGCGCGCTCCCGGCACGCTTGGCGCCAAGTGCCTGCTCGAGCGCCGCTTCGATGGCATGCGCCAGCGGTGTGCCTCCGCCGCCAGGCAATGCCGCCAACACTTTCTTCGCACGCGCCAAGGCGCGTGTGGGTGGCAGCAACAGCTCGGTGCCCTGCCCTCTGAACGCGATCAGGCTGACGCGATCACGCCGCGCGTAGCTCTCCGCGAGGAGCATCTCGATCGCGCCCTTGGCTTCGGAGAGTCGATTGACCGCCGACGAGCCCGAGGCATCGACTACGAAGAGCACCGTGGTGCCCGTCTTCTCGATGAAGCGACGGATGCGAAAATCTTCGCGGCGGATGACGATGCGCGGACGCGCCTTGGCCGGTGCTGCCGACGCGGCGGCGACCGGCGCAGTGTGCTTGAGTCGTGCACGCTGCCAAGGGGCGGCCGCGCGCAATGTCTCGAGGAGGTGCAGGCGCGAACCGCCTCGTGGCAAACCCGTGCGAGCACCGCGCGGACGGCCACGCAGCATGTTCTGTTTTTCCGCGCCCACACGGCCCTGCATGCTACCGCCATTCACTTTCTCCAGCAGCTGCGCGAGCATGCCCGGTGGCAGTGCCGACGTGACCGCCTCACGCAACATGTCGTTGCTGCTCGGTGGCGGCGCCTGGCTTTCGTCCTCCGACGACTCGTCTTCCGGCTCCGGCGGCTCGGGCGCGTTGTCCGGCGCGTTGTCCTCCGGGGGCGGCGTTTCGGGTGGCGGGGACTGGGGCGGCGAGTCGTTCTTCGGTTCCTCGTTCTTGTTGTCGTCGTTCTTGTCGTCTTTGCCTTTCTCGTCCTCGTTCTTGGCCGGCTCCTCCGGCGGCGGCGGGAGCCGCGTAGCGCGAGGCGCCAACACCAACGCCGCCGCCACTTCGGCATCGGCTTCAGTGACCATCAGCCGACCGTGCAACGCCGCATGCGCGCGGGCGCACCGCAGCGCCAACAGCGGCGCACGCACCGAGTCGATGCCGAACGAGTCGGCGGTCTCGCAGAGCGCCACGATCCACGATTCGTCCACGCTCACCGACATCAGCCGATGCCGAGCGTCGCGCGCGTATCGCTCCCACGACGCGCGATCGCTTTCATCGGGATCATCGAGCAAGGCTTGGCCAGCGGTGCCGCTGGTGCGCACCACGAACGCGAGTCGATCACGCAGCGCCGCATGCACCGCCTCATCGTCGATCGATTCATCCATGACCACGACGCACACGCGCGCGTCGTGGCGTTCCCCGATGCCATCGCGCGCGACCTGCACCTCGGCGTAATCGAGCACTTCACACAACACCGTGCGCGCGGCCGTCGACAAACGTTCCGCCATCGGTACCACGATCACACCGCCGTCGGCCGCCGCCAGCACGCCGCGCTCCGCCACCAGCGTACCGGTGGAAAGCGTGGCCGCGAGATCGACACCGCCATACAAGCGATCGGGCGTCACGCTCGCCGGCACGCGTCGCAGCGGCGCACCGTCGGGGAGTGCGTGCTGCACCAACAACGAAAACGCGCGCGCCTGCTCGTGCAGCGGATGGTCGAGCAACGCGCCACCAAGTCCGCGCGCGTCGACCGCCAGCAACAACGCCGTCAGCGCGGGACCTCCGCGCGGCAGGTCAGCGGGTGCCGACGACATCGCCCCACAACTCTGCGATCGCACGCTCCACGCGGGTCGTGGACCCCGCGTCGTCGAGCACATTTCGGCGCAGGCGATGACGCAGCGCCATCGGCGCGATGCGGCGAAGGTGCGCCAGCGTCACCTCCTCGTCACCCTCGTACGCGGCCATCGCGCGCGACGTGCGCAGCAGCGTGAGCTCGCCGCGCAAACCGTCGGTGCCGAGCTGCGAACACAGCGTCGCGGCGCGTTCGAGCACGTCGTCGGACACCACGAGGGCATCGAGTCGCGTGCGCGCTTTCTCCAGATGCCGGCGGACCTTCGCATCGGCCTTGTGCCAGTGGGCGAGGAACGCCACCGGATCGCGATCGAAGGCGTCGCGCCGCTTGATGACGTCGATGCGCGTCGCAATCACGGTGGGGGTGCGGACGTCGACCGCCAGACCGAAACGATCGAGCAGCTGCGGACGCAGCTCCCCTTCTTCGGGATTGCCGCTCCCGATCAGCACGAATCGCGACGGATGACGAATGCTGACACCTTCGCGTTCCACCACGTTCTCGCCCGTGGCGGCCGCGTCGAGCAACAAGTCGACGAGATGATCCTCCAGCAGGTTCACTTCGTCGACATACAAAAAGCCGCGATGGGCGCGGGCCAGCAGACCGGGCTCGAACGCCTTCTCGCCCGTGGTGAGCGCCTTCTCGAGGTCGAGGGCACCGACCACACGATCTTCCGTCGCTCCCAGCGGCAGGTCGACGACCGGCACGGGGGCGAGCGCCGACTTGACGTGGATGCCGGCCACCGCCCGCGCTTGACATTCGTCGCAGCGGGCACCGTTGGCCTGAGGATCACAGCCATAGCGGCAGCCAGCCACCACTTTCATGGGGGGCAGGAGCCCGGCAAGGGCGCGCACGGCGGTAGATTTGCCGGTGCCTCGATCGCCGAAGACCATGACACCGCCGATCGAGGGGTCGACGGCCACCAGCAACAACGCCAGCTTCATCTCATCCTGGCCAACAATCGCGCTAAACGGAAAGACCGGTCGCATGCGGACTCAAAAAGGTTCGTGGTGGGACCGCGTCGGGGTCAATCCACCGCCTTCGACGATAGGATCGGGGACACCACGTCGCAAGAGCCGCGCAGCTGATGTGTATACTTTTCTTGACACTCTCGTTTTCCCTGCTTAACGTCGGCCTGTGAACCCTCCCGAGCAGGCCATGACGCCCCCCCAGGCGCTGACGACCGATCGCGCCAGAACGCCGAGCGCAGCCCTTCCCACCACTGGACTGGGCGCCGTTTCAGTGACGCCACCGCCTGCTTGGCACGAGCGGATCCGCGACCGGTTCAATGCCCTCGTCGCCACCGACCGCTTCCAGCGATGGAGCGCCCGATTCCCGCTCACCCGACCGATCACGCTACGACGGTCCCGGGCGCTCTTCGACGTCGTCTCCGGGTTTGTGTATACGCAGACGCTACTGGCCTGCGTCGAACTCGACCTCTTCGCCTATCTGGCCGGCGGCGCCCGAACCATCGCCGAGATCGCCGAGCACGCCAACCTGTCGAGGGCCAGCACGGAACGGTTGCTCAACGCCGCGGTCTCGCTCCAGCTCATGATGAAGCGGCGTCACGGACGCTACGCCCTCGGCAAACTGGGGGCCCCGCTGGTCGGCAACACCGGCGTGCTGGCGCTCATTCGTCACCACCGGATGGCGTATCAGGACCTCAGCGATCCCGTCGCCTTGCTTCGGCAGGGCGCGGATTTCCGTACCGAACTCTCCCGCTACTGGTCGTACGCCGACGCCCCGCGTCCCCAGCAGATCGACGATGCGCGGGTGGCGGCCTATTCGGAGATCATGGCCGATACGCTTCCGCCCGTCGCCCACGATGTGCTCGACGCGTACGACCTCTCCAGGCATGAGTGCCTCCTCGACGTCGGTGGCGGCGAAGGCGTCTTTCTCTCGCTCGTCGGCGCGCGGCACGCCAGGATCAGGCTGCGCCTGTTCGATCTCCCAGCCGTCGCCACGCGGGCCAAGACCCGGCTCAGTCAGGCCGGCTTTGCCGACCGGGTCGATTGCCACGGCGGCAACTTCCACGCCGATGCCCTGCCCACCGGCGCCGACGTGATCTCCCTCGTGCGCGTGTTGCTCGACCACGACGACGAATCGGTGCTGCGCCTGCTCAAGCGGGTGCGGGCCGCGTTGCCAAGCGGTGGCGTGCTGCTGATCGCCGAGGCCATGGCCGGCGTCCGGGGGGCGGAAACGGTAGGCGACGCCTACTTCTCGTTCTATCTGATGGCCATGGGGAAAGGCCGGGCTCGTCGGGCGTCCGAGCTCCACCAGATGCTACAGGCCGCTGGATTCAAACGCAGCCGGGAGGTTTCAACCCGCTTTCCGATCCAAACCGGACTGATCGTTGCCGAAGCCTGAAAGATAATCCCGAGTAAAATCACAGGGAATATTGACAGTCTGAGGTGTCAACCACACGTTACACCTCGTGAAGACCCTCGCCGTAGTATTCGAACAACCTGAGCAGCTGACCGTCCGGACGCTGGAGCTTGTACCCGCCACGGATGCGGATGTCATCGTCGAGATGCGCTGGTCCGGCATCAGCACGGGCACCGAGAAGTTGCTGTATACCGGCCGAATGCCCCCCTTCCCGGGGTTGGGTTATCCTCTTGTCCCAGGGTACGAGGGCGTCGGCACCATCATTCAGGCAGGCCAGGATTCAGGGCGAGAGGTCGGCGAGCTCGTCTACGTTTCCGGCTCGCGCGGATTCACCGAAGCCCGCGGACTGTTCGGCGGTTCGGCTTCGCTGGTCGTGGTTCCGGGCGCGAAAACCATCGTGCTGCATCCCGATGTGGGGGAGCGCGGTACCCTGTTCGCGCTCGCGGCCACCGCGCATCACGCCCTGGGTGACGATCCGGTGGGTCGCCCGGAGCAGATGCCTGAGCTCATCGTCGGGCATGGCGCGCTCGGCCGTCTAATCGCACGACTGGTCGTGTTGTACGGTGCGCCGGCACCGACAGTGTGGGAAACGAACCCCATCCGGATGGAGGGTGCGCGCGGCTACACCGTGGTGCACCCCGACGAAGACCCGCGGAAGAATTACCGGACGATTTGCGATGTCAGCGGGGCCGATGGCCTGCTCGACACGCTCATCGCGCGGCTGGCGCCGGGTGGCGAGATTTGTCTGGCTGGATTTTACACCATTCCCGTGCAGTTCACCTTCCCGCCCGCGTTTCTCCGCGAAGCACGCTTTCGCATCGCGGCGCAATGGAAGGAGCAGGACCTCCGCGCCATCGCCGACTTCGCGAATGGCGGCTCGCTCGATCTGGATGGACTCATCACGCACCGCGAGCCCGCGGCGCGTGCCGCCGACGCCTATGCTACGGCGTTCGGTGATCCCCGTTGCGTCAAGATGATCCTCAACTGGAGAACGGTTGCATGAGTGAAAACGGTACCAGCTCCGCCCACGGCGCCCTGCATGACTTGCACTCCGGTGTGCGCGCAGAAGCCGCCGCTGACCTCGACGAGGTCCACACCGGACCGGTGACGAAAGAAACCCAGATCATCGCGATCTACGGCAAGGGCGGCATCGGCAAGAGCTTCTCGCTCGCCAATCTCTCGTACATGATGGCGCAGCAGGGCAAGAAAGTCCTGCTGATCGGCTGCGACCCGAAGAGCGACACCACGTCGCTGCTCTTCGGCGGACGCGCCTGCCCCACGATCATCGAAGTGTCGTCGCGCCTCAAACTCGCGGGCCAGCAGGTCTCCATCAGCGACGTCTGCTTCAAGCGTGATGGCGTGTTCGCCATGGAGCTCGGCGGTCCCGAAGTGGGACGCGGCTGCGGCGGACGCGGCATCATTCACGGCTTCGAAATTCTCGAAAAGCTCGGCTTCCATGAATGGGGCTTCGACTTCGTACTGCTCGACTTCCTGGGCGACGTGGTGTGCGGCGGCTTCGGCTTGCCGATCGCGCGCGACATGTGCCAGAAGGTGATCGTGGTGGGCTCGAACGATCTGCAGTCGCTGTACGTGGCCAACAACGTGTGCTCGGCGGTGGAGTACTTCCGCAAGCTCGGCGGCAACGTGGGCGTGGCCGGCATTCTGATCAACAAGGACGACGGCACCGGTGAAGCGGCAGCGTTCGCGGAGAAAGTCGGCATTCCGATTCTTGCGAAGGTTCCGGCGAACGACGACATCCGCAAGAAGAGCGCGAACTACGAGATCATCGGTTTCCCCGGTGGCGAGTGGGGCCCGCTGTTCGGCGAGCTCGCGCAAGCGGTGGCCGATGCGCCGCCCGTGCGCCCGAAGCCGCTCACGCAGGACGAACTGCTCGGCCTGTTCGCGGCCAGCCAGGTCGGCGGCAACGTGAAGCTCGAACCGGCCACGATGTTCGACCTCGTGGGTCGTGAAGATGTCACGAAGCCGTCGCTCGAAGTTGTCTACGACACCGTCTGACGGGAATCCAGATGATCAACCATTCCAGCGGCGAAGTCGTGTACGATGGCGCGGGCAGCACGCCCACCGCCAATGATGGCGACCAGCCCACCTCACGCGCGTTGCCGGTCCTCGACAGCAGCGCGATCAACACGGCCGCGACCGCAGCCGACGGACTCGGATGTCACGCCGGCGCCAATGAAATGTTGGCGGCGGCGAAGGCCGCGGGAAAGAGCGAGACACTCGACCGCTACGCCGCCGACTATCCGAAGGGTCCGCACGATCAGCCGCAGAGCATGTGCCCCGCCTTCGGGTCGCTGCGTGTGGGTCTCCGTATGCGCCGCACGGCCACGATTCTCTCCGGGTCCGCATGTTGCGTGTACGGACTCACGTTCACGTCGCATTTCTACGGCGCCCGACGCACCGTGGGGTACGTGCCGTTCAACTCCGAAAGCCTCGTCACCGGCCAGCTGTTCGAAGACATCCGTGATGCGGTGTTCAAGATGGCCGACCCTGCGCTGTACGATGCGATCATCATCACGAATCTGTGCGTGCCGACGGCATCGGGCGTCCCGCTGCAGCTGCTGCCGAAGGAGATCAACGGCGTACGCATCATCGGTATCGACGTGCCCGGCTTCGGT
>Ga0105046_10011713_pt1 | contig 13618 bp, 11 predicted proteins | sample MAT03_FD_78385 | JGI IMG/M metagenome (GOLD analysis project Ga0105046, IMG submission 78385) | Freshwater microbial communities from Lake Fryxell liftoff mats and glacier meltwater in Antarctica - MAT-03 (megahit assembly) | ecosystem: Environmental > Aquatic > Freshwater > Ice > Liftoff... | reverse complement strand
TTGGGATGCGATGCGAGGCGCGATGAGCGCGGTGTGGCGCGCCACACAAGCGATTCGCAACGAGGCAGCGCGCCCAATCCGGCGAGCAAAAAGTTCAAGTTATTGACGAACGAGCCCTTAGTGTCTGCTTTAGCTTGGTGGCTGGGGCGTTTTGCGCTGCTGGCTACGCTGCTGTCCGGTTTCGTCTTCATCGCGCCGATGTTCGCGGTCGGGCTGTATTGTGTCAGTCGTGAACTGGGTGCGGGTCGAACGCCCACCTTGCGCAACTCTTTCATCTTGGCGCGTCGCGTCGTCGGTCAAGCCGGCATCTTCGCATTGGCGCAGTTGGTCATTTTGCTGCTTTGGTCGCGCGCCGGCATGATGATCAACGTATTCTTCCCAGCTGAGGCCCACAACCCGCTCGCATTGGCCGAGTTTTTACTGATTGGCTCGGCGGTCGGCTCGGTATTCGCGAGCTTTACATTTGCCAGCGCGGCGTTGTCCCTGCCGATGATTGCCGACCGCGATGTCGATATGGTGACCGCCTGCATATCGAGCATCCACGCGGTGCTTCGCAACAAAGTGCCGATGCTCTTTTGGGCCGCGCTGATCGCGGGCCTTACATTGGTGGGTTTTTTGACCGCGTTTCTGGGGCTGCTGATCATCATGCCGTGGCTCGCTTACGCCACTTGGCATGCCTATCGTGAAACGCTCGACGCTTCGGCTTGGCCGGCTTTGCAATAGGCGAAGCAAAACGCGCGGCGGCCGTGAGTCGCGTGCGAATGCCCGCTACAATTGAGGGCTTTTCGCCTTCAGGCTTTTCTTATGCGCACCTCGAAATTTCATCTTGCCACGGTCAAACAGACCCCTGCTGATGCGGACGTCGTCAGTCAGCAACTGATGCTGCGGGCCGGCATGATCCGCAAAATCGCCGCGGGCATTTACACCTGGACGCCGCTTGGGCTGCGCGTTTTGCGTAAGGTTGAGGGGATCGTGCGCGAGGAAATGAATCGCGCTGGCGCATTGGAAATGTGGATGCCGTCGATCCAACCGCGCGAGTTGTGGGACGAAACTGAGCGTTGGCAGAAATTCGGCGGCCAATTGCTGAAAATCAAGGACCGCAAGGAGGCCGAGTTCTGTTATGGCCCTACGCATGAAGAAGTCATTACCGATTTCGCGCGCAATGAACTGCGTTCCTACAAGCAGTTGCCGATCAATTTTTATCAGATTCAAAGCAAGTTTCGTGACGAAATTCGCCCGCGTTTTGGCGTGATGCGGGCCCGCGAGTTCCTGATGAAAGACGCCTATTCCTTTCATCTGGATGTCGAGTGCATGCAGCGCGAGTACCAAAATATGTACGACACCTACACGCGCATTTTCAACCGGCTTGGTTTGAAGTTCCGCGCGGTAGCCGCCGACACCGGCGCAATCGGCGGCTCCGGCTCCCACGAGTTCCATGTGCTCGCCGACTCCGGCGAAGACGCGATTGCCTTCACCAGTGAAGGTGAGTACGCAGCGAATGTGGAGCTGGCGGAGGCGGCCACACCCAGCGCGGCGCGGCCAGCTGCCGCTGAATTACTGGAAAAAGTGGCCACACCAACTCAAAAAACCTGCGAGGACGTCGCGGCCCTGCTGCAATTGCCCTTGGCGCGCACGGTCAAATCGGTGGCGATCGTCGGTGAGCAGGGTTTCGTGTTGGTGCTGGTGCGCGGCGATCATCTTGTCAACGAGATCAAACTGCAGAAAATCGTCGGCTTGGGCGACTACCGTTTGGCCAGCGAGGCTGAAATCGTCGAGCATCTGGGCGCAGCGCCGGGTTTCCTTGGGCCTATGGCGCCACGCAAAACCATCACCATCATTGCTGATCGTAGCGTTGCAGCGCTGGCCGATTTTGTCATCGGCGCCAACGACAATGGCTTCCATAGTCGTGGCGTCAATTGGGGTCGCGATTTGCCAGAACCCGATCTGGTCGCCGACGTGCGCAATGTTATCGAGGGTGAAGCAGCGCCAAATGGCATGGGAACGTGGTCGATCGCGCGTGGCATTGAAGTGGGTCATGTGTTCCAACTGGGCCAGAAATACGCGCAGTCGATGGGCGCCACGGTGTTGGACGAAAACGGCAAAGCACGCACCATGTTTATGGGCTGTTACGGCATCGGCGTTAGCCGGATTGTTGCCGCGGCCATCGAACAGAATCACGATGCATCCGGCATTATTTGGCCGGCCGCGATTGCGCCATTCCACATCGCCGTATTGCCACTCGGCATGGACCGCAGCGAACGCGTGCGCGAGGCCGCCGAAGCCTTGTATGCCGAACTATCCGCCCAAGGACTGGACGTATTGTTGGATGACCGCAAGGGTGTGCGACCGGGCGCCATGTTTGCCGATCAAGAACTAATCGGCATCCCGCACCGCGTGGTGGTGAGTGAACGTGGACTGGACGCCGGCCAATACGAGTACCGCTCGCGCCGAGCCAGCGCTAACGAAATGCAGCCAGTCGACGGCTTCGTCAACTGGGTGACTGCGGAAATCCGCAGGTAGATTGCACGGATATCGGAAGTTATTGATTCGTCATAGCGAGCGTCCTTTTGCAGCCGAAAAAGGCACGCGGATGAACCCACCAGACTTGTCATTACGAGCCTTAAGCGACCGCGGCAATCCAGGGACGTTCGCCGTTGCCGCCTCCAACGTCCCTGGGTTGCCCCGAGCCCAGGATGACTGAGACCGCGGAGCCTAGCAGCCTGTCGGACTTTGCTCGCGAGTGCGCTGAAAGTCCGACAGGCTACTAGGTGCAAACCAATACGAGTTCTGTTTCCGGCGCGAAAACGTTACTGCGCTTTGGGAAGTCAACATGATCGGACTGGAAATTTAAGTTGGCATGCCGAAGTTCGCAAAATGTTGCAGCCCATCCATCCGGGCGCGCGGCAGTACACATTGGGCTTCAGTAATAGCTATCTGCTGCGGGGCATCATCCGCGCACTGTCGGGGGAAGGCTGCATTCCAACCGCGCTCAGCGATCCCGGTTGATTCACGGGATAGTTACACCAGCAGCTGGTTGTCATCTAGACATTTGGTGGCTATGAGTGGAATCGAACCACCGACCTCAGCATTATGAGTGCCGCGCTCTAACCGTCTGAGCTACATAGCCACGATCACGTGGACCGCGAATTATGCCCCACACTTCAAATTAATTGCTAGCTGCATTTGCAAGACCCTGTGGCAGAAACAAAGCCACCGTATCGTTCAAGAATCGATAGCCCAGCTCAGTCGCGCGAATTTGCTCGCCTTGCGCTACCAGCAGCCCACGGCGCAGGCCCTGTTGAAAGCCGGGCTGCTGATCAAGCGCCAAGCCGGTGCGTTCGCCAAACAGCGGCGCGGCAAATCCCTCGCGTAGGCGTAGCGCATTGAGCATAAATTCGAACGGCAGCTCAGCCGATTCAATCTGGCGATCTTCACTGAGCACGTTTGGGCTGCCGGCTAACTTCAAAAATCCACTGGGATTACGTTGCCGAACGCGGCGGCGCACGCGGCCATCGGCGGTGCATTTGTTATGCGCGCCGGCGCCGATTGCCAAGTAGTCGCCATACAGCCAGTAATTGAGGTTGTGGCGCGAGCGCATTGCGGGCTGCGCGTAGGCGGATACCTCGTATTGGGTGTAGCCAGCCGTGCTCAACAACGCCTGACAGGCGTCCAGCATATCGACCAGCGCATCCTCGTCCGGCAAGTTGGCTGGCGGCGTGCGGGCGAAAGCAGTTTGCGGTTCCAGCGTCAGTTGATAGTGCGACACATGCTCTGGCGCCAGTTCGAGCGCGGCCTGCAGATCGGCTATCGCATCTTGCAAACTCTGATTAGGTAAACCAAACATCAAATCCAAATTGATATTGGCTACCCCTGCAGCCCGTGCCATCTGGTAGGCCGTGCGCGCTTGCGCGCCGCCATGGATACGCCCCAAACGACGCAATTTGTCATCATCGAAGCTCTGTACGCCTAAGGAAATGCGATTCACCCCCGCTACCAAATAGGCCTCGAATCGATCGAACTCGGCGGTGCCTGGATTGGTCTCCAGCGTGATTTCGCAATTCTCAACTAGCGTTAATTGCGCACGCACACCGTCTAAAATTCGGGCAATCGCGGCACCGGAAAACAGGCTAGGCGTGCCGCCGCCAAAAAAGATCGATTGCACTGGCCGGCCCAGCGCCAACGGCACTTCCATCAGCAAATCAGCCAGCAAAGCATCCACATAGGCAGCTTCTGGCAAGCTGGCCGGGCGTTGGTGCGAATTGAAATCGCAATACGGACATTTGCGCACGCACCACGGCACATGAATGTACAGCGACAGCGGGATCAGCGACCCATTCACATCAAACGGGCGCGTAAAATCGCCAGCGCCTTGCCACGATGGCTGATTGCCTGTTTTTGCTGCGCACTCAGCTCAGCGGCGCTGCGCCCGCTGGCTTGATCCAGGAAAATCGGGTCGTAGCCAAAGCCATTGTGACCACGCGGCGCGCGCAGCAAACGACCCGCCCAAATTCCTTCGGCGATGATCGGCATTGGATCGTCGGCACTGCGCATCAATACGATGACGCAGACAAAGCGGCAGTTCCGACCGGCCGCCTCCAAACCCGCCGCGGCCACCAACAGGCGTTCGATGTTGGCGCTATCGCTGGCGTTGTCGCCGGCGTAACGTGCGCTGCGCACGCCGGGCGCACCAGCCAAGGCATCGACCACCAAGCCGCTGTCATCGGCGAGCGCGGGTAGACCGGTTTGCGCGCATGCGTAACGCGCCTTGAGCAGCGCGTTTTCGATGAAACTGCTCGCAGTTTCTGCCGGCTCGGCCAAAGCAAATTCAGACGCGCTGCGCAATCGCCACGGCAAATCGGCGAGCAGCGCGCGTAATTCAGCCAGTTTGCCCGGATTGTGGCTGGCGAGCAGCAAATCGCGCAGTTCAGCCACGCGCTAAGGCCTCACGCTGCGCGGCGTGCAACTCAGTGATGCCTTTGCGCGCTAGCGCCAGCATTTGCTCTAGCTCCTCGCTGCGGAAAGCGTGACCCTCAGCCGTGCCCTGCAGCTCAATAAAACCCAAGGCATCGTTGAGAACCACGTTCATATCGGTCTCGCAATCAGAATCTTCAGCGTAATCCAGATCCAGCACGGGCTGACTTTGCCAGATGCCAACCGACACCGCAGCAACCTGACCGTGGATGGGATCCTTGCTGATCAGTTTGCCACGCAACAGTTTGCGCGTCGCGTCGACCAGTGCGACATAGGCGCCGGTGATCGCGGCAGTGCGCGTACCACCATCGGCTTGCAGTACATCGCAATCGAGCACGATCTGCCGTTCGCCGAGCGCACGGCGATCGACCACCGCCCGCAAGGATCGCCCGATCAGGCGCTGAATCTCATGGGTGCGACCGCTAGGGCCACCTTTGCCACTCTCACGGGCGCTACGTGAATGGGTGGCGCGCGGCAGCATGCTGTATTCGGCAGTCACCCAGCCTTCGCCAGTGCCACGCAGCCACGGTGGCGGCCGTTCGTCGACGCTGGCATTGCACAGCACCTTGGTGTGGCCAAAGCTGACCAGAACGGACCCTTCGGCATGCCGGGTGTAGTTTCGTTCGATGGTCACTTGGCGCATTTCATCAGGCGCGCGTGCGCTGGGTCGGGTTTTGGTCATCAGTACAAAGCTCGTCAAAGTGCGGTCGAGTCTACCCTGCGCCCAGCGAGTCGGATGTCAAAACGTATGCTGACGCTTGTGCATTGGGCAGACCTTCATTGCGGCGGGCGTACCTCGCCGCACAACTGGCGGCGTAAGTCAGACTCGAATTGTTCATATTGAAGTTCACAGGCGGCCAGATCGCTGCTGTGGTGGGCGCGTTCCCAGCCTTCGGTCAGCAAGTCGGTCGGTGCGTCCGGGTTTACCGCTGCGCTCGGTAGGGCGCCGCCGAGGATTTTGGCAAGACGCCGCAATGTCTCGCGATTACCCCCATCCACGCGCGGACGAAAGCCCGGCAACCTGCCCACGTCGGCCCCTGGCAACATCGCATCTATTGAACGTCCGGCAAATGGGCGCCGTTTGCGCGCACTTTCCTGCGCCATTTCGGCGGCGACCGTGCTGCGCTGCGCCTCCAATTGATCACTAAAAGTGGGCGCGCTTTCTGTCGGTGTGGGCACCGGCGCAGCGACCATGCTGTTTTCGACTGCCGTCGGCGCCTGGATCGGTAACGGCAGTCGCGCTAGGTCTGGCGCGGGCTTAGGCGGAGGATCGTCCAGTGGCTTTGCCGGTGCGGGTGGCAGCGGTTCTGCAAAGCGCGGCGGCGTTATCGGCAAGAAGTCCGCAGGCGCCTCAAACCAAACTAAGTCCACGGATGGCGCGACCGCCAGGCTGATGGTGGGTTTTGTTTCACTCACCAAATAATGGATGACCAGCGCATGCAGGGTGAGCGTGCCAGTCAGCGCGCCCACGCGCGCTACAGACCGAGCGTGGCGACGACTGATCGCAACTATGTTGGCTCGCACCGGTACCCCGTTGGCGTAATGGTAGGTCTCACGGCGGGGCCGCGGTCCCGATCGACGAGCGGGCGGCCGCGAGCATGGCCAAGTGACGGCTCCCACGCGTTCGTTAGCGCTGAACTTCGCACATCGGGCACGCTGGCCGTTCAGGAAAGGCCAGCATCACTTGAGCGTGCAAAGCGTCATGGCAGCGAACACGCGTGGCGATGGCTGCCCACGCGCGGCGGATTACTGCGCCATCACCTGCTGTACAGCGCGCGCGAGGAGTCCGCTGCGGGTTTCGCCATGAGCGCGGGCATAGTCGTCGACACGGGCCAACAACAAACGCGGAAGGGTGATGTTGATCTTCTCAGCAGGCCCCAGGTAGCGTTCGATCGGCACTTCCACAACCGCCCAAATCCAGCCAGTAAAGTCAGGATCCGCCTGCACTACAGACAACGCGCTCACCGCTGGGAGCGCGCCACCGTCCTCAATGAGGGTCTGGCAATGCAGATCAATGGCTTCGCGGGCATTCTGAATGGCTTCATCTAGGCTATCTCCGGCTGAAAAACATCCGGGAAGATCTGGAACCACCACGCCAAACGCCGTGTGCAAGGTCCCTGGTTCAATGGCGATTACAAAATTCATGGCGTTAGTCCGGCATCTTTTAACAGGCGCTTGAGCAGTCCGGTGCCGAGATCCTTTTTTGGGTGCGGCACTGACACCTGCCCTGGCTTGCTTGGGTGAGTGTAAACGTGGTGACTGCCCTTAGAGCCGCGCAGCAACCAGCCATGGGCTTGCAGCAATCTGATGAGATCAGCGCTATTCATGGTGGTTATTATAACCACTACCTACCAGATTGCAGCGAACTCGGCTACCCACCGTCGGTGCGGTCGCCGCCATGCTGGAAGTCGCCACGCCCTTACGTGCATGTGAAACCGTGGGCCTGGGTGTTCTTTCTGCTATTCATTTTGGTGAGCACGTTCACCGTGCTCAATTTGTTCATCGCCGTGGTGGTTAACGCGATGCAGGAAACCGTCGCCGCCGACATGAAGGCCGAGGTTGACGCAGAAGCCGCCGAAGCCCACTCCGAACGTGGAAAAATTTCGAGCGAATTGCGCGCCTTGCGTGAGGCAGTGGATAGGCTCAGTGCACGCTGAGCTAACAGCAGAAACCAGAGCCGGCTGTTAGGCTGCACCCCCAAACGATTACCGACCCGCCATGGACATCTCCCACCTGATCGATGGCCTCAATGAGGCGCAGCGCGCGGCCGTCACCGCCCCGCCGGGGCATTTATTGATTTTGGCGGGTGCGGGCTCGGGCAAAACGCGCGTTTTGACGCAACGCATCGCTTGGTTGGTGGAAGTGGAAAACGTCTGGCCGCACGCGATTTTGGCGGTCACTTTCACCAATAAAGCGGCCGCGCAGATGCGCGCGCGTTGTGAGCAATTGTTGAATCGACCCACGCAAGGCTTGTGGATCGGTACCTTTCACGGCTTGGCGCATCGTTTGCTGCGCTTGCATTGGCGCGAAGCCAATCTACTGGAAAGCTTTCAAATTCTGGACGCGGACGATCAGCAGCGCCTGATCAAACGTGTGATCAGCGAAATGGGGCTGGATGAGACGCGCTTTGTGGCCAAACAAGGCACGTGGCTGATCAACGCGTGGAAAGACGAGGGCAAACGTCCGCGCGATATCGATGCCGGTGATAACTACGATTTGAGCCGCTGGCTCGATGTGTATGTGGCTTATGAGGCCTCTTGTCAGCGGCAGGGGCTGATTGATTTCGCTGAAATCCTGCTGCGCAGCCACGAGCTGTGGCTCAATCAACCGGCGCTGCTCGAACATTACCAACGGCGCTTCAGCCATCTGTTGGTCGATGAGTTCCAGGACACCAATACCATCCAATATGCGTGGATTCGCATGCTCGCCGGGCGTGATGGCCAGGTGCTGGCGGTGGGTGATGATGATCAATCGATCTATAGCTGGCGCGGCGCACGCGTCGCCAATATGCAGGCCTACACGCGCGACTTTCCGGGCGTAACGACAATCCGCCTGGAGCAAAACTATCGCTCCACGGGCACCATTTTGAAGGCCGCCAACGCGGTTATCGCGCGCAACAGCGAACGCTTAGGCAAAGAGCTGTGGACCAGCGCCGGCCAAGGCGAGCCGATCAGCGTCTATGCGGCTTACAACGCGCACGATGAGGCGCGTTTTGTCATCGAGCGCATTCGCCGATTGGTCGATCAGGACCTGCGGCGCAGTGAAATCGCCATTTTGTATCGCGCCAATGCCTTGTCGCGCGTGTTTGAAGAAGAATTGATTCGCCATAGCATCCCGTACCGCGTGTACGGGGGCTTGCGTTTTTTTGAGCGCGCCGAGATTAAAGATGCGCTGTCCTATTTACGGCTGTTGGCCAATCCGGGCGACGACGGCGCGTTTGAACGGGTCGTGGCTACGCCACCGCGTGGTGTGGGCGACAAAACCATCGAAGATTTGCGCGGCGTAGCGCGCAACGCCAGCACCTCGATGCTGCAAGCCGCGATCGAATCGATACGCGCCGGCTCAATCAAAGGTCGCGCACGCGGCGGGTTGGAGGCTTTGACCGCCATGCTGGCCAGTTTGCAGACCGCTGACCTGCGTTTGCACGAGCGCTTGGAGCAACTGATCGAGCGTAGCGGCTTACGCAGCCACTACGAGGCGCAGAGCAAACACGAAGCGGATTCGCGCGTCGCCAATCTGGACGAATTGATTTCCGTGGCGCGTGGGTTTGTGTTGAGTGCCGACGACGAAGCTGCCGGTATCAGTGAGATGGCGGCCTTTTTGAGCTATGCCGCATTGGAAGCCGGCGAGGGGCAGGGCGAAGCCTGGGACGACTGTGTGCAGCTGATGACGCTGCACGCGGCTAAGGGTCTGGAGTTTCCGTGTGTGTTTATGGTCGGGCTGGAGGATGGTTTGTTCCCCAGTCAGCGCTCCATCGATGAAGGCGGCAGCGCGCAACTGCAGGAAGAACGTCGCCTCGCCTACGTGGGCATCACCCGCGCGCGGCGCAACTTGACCATGAGTTATGCCGAATCACGACGCATGCATGGCCAGGAAACCTACAATCGACCCTCGCGATTTTTGGCCGAAATTCCGCGCAACGCGATGGTCGAAGTGCGACCGCGTGCGCAAATGACCCGCGCCACTTCCTTTGGTAACCGCAGCCGCGCGCAGGACGATTGGGGCGATACGCCGGCGATTGCACTCGGCAGTCGCGTCTCTCATGCGCAACTGGGCGAAGGCGTGGTCATCGGCGCTGAGGGCTCAGGCGCACACACCCGCGTACGCATCAATTTCGAAGACCATGGTTCCAAATGGTTCATCTACAGCCAGGCCAATCTGGTGGTGATGGATTAGGGCGACGTTGCAGGCGGTCCGGTCTTTCGGCCGTTATCCGAGGCAGACCCCCAATGCGAGGCGATGACTTAAGGTCTTGTGGGAGTGCGCTTGCGCGCGGCGCTGATGAAACATCGAAGCCCGACAGGCTGCTAGGTTTAACGCCAAGTCGCGAAGTGCGGCTTTGCGCTAAGCTTGCAGTGGCCCCGAACCGAGTTCACGCGAGACAATGGCTGCAAAAAAGCTCTATAAAATCGTATTTCTGAATCAGGGCAAGGTCTATGAGTTGTACGCCCGCAGCATCAGCAGCAGCGATCTGTGGGGATTTACCTGCGTGGCCGAGCTGGAATTTGGCGCACGCGAGGGCGTATTGGTCGATCCCACCGAAGAACGCCTGCGCGAAGAGTTTTCCAGCACTAAGGTGCTGCATCTGCCCATGCACAGCATCGTGCGCATTGAAGAAGTCGCCACCCGCGGCCCCGCGGCCATTCGCGACGGCCAAACCGGCGAGAAAATCGTGACGCTGCCGTTGCCACCGCAACGACTCGGCTCTTGAGGCAAACGCGGTCCCGCTGTGGCGGGCTGGCCAGAACACACTCCAATCAATGATCACCCTCATTCAACGCGTATCCACTGCCAGTGTCGTCGTCAGCGGCCAAACCGTTGGGGCGATTGGGCGTGGCATTCTGGCTCTGGTTGCGGTTGAACGTGATGACGGCGCTGTCCAGGCTGATCGCCTGTTGGATCGCATACTCGGCTACCGCATTTTCGAAGACGACGCTGGCAAGATGAATCGATCGTTGACCGATATCGGCGGCGATTTGCTGCTGGTTTCCCAATTCACGCTGGCCGCCGATACCCAAAAAGGCATGCGCGCCAGCTTTACACCGGCCGCCAGTCCGGAAGACGGACGGCGCTGGTTCGACTATTTATTGCTGCGCGCGCGTGCCCGTCACCCGCTGGTGGCCAGTGGCCAGTTCGGCGCCCACATGCAGGTATCGCTGACCAATGACGGCCCAGTTACTTTCTGGCTGACGGCGCGTTGATGCGCCCGCTTACTTTGGACGCGCCTTTCAGCTATCCCTGAGAATTCGAGAGAGATTGATCATGCCGACTGCACCCTATCCTATTGGCACGCCAGGACTTCCTTGGGGCGCGGCGGAAGTCGCCCTGTGGCGTTCGCAGCAGTCGCCCAAGCGCAGTTATGAGGAGGATGTAGTCCGTGTCATCGATCAGTTGCGCTCGCGTTTTGACGTGTTTGAGTACGGCGCCTTGGATGAAGATATTCGCTATCCGCTGTTGGCAATCAAAAGCCGCGATTGGGACGCCCAATTGCCGTGTGCGCTGGTGACCGGTGGGGTGCATGGTTACGAAACCAGCGGCGTGTTTGGCGCATTGGGTTTTGTTGAGCTACAGGCGGCCAACTATGCGGGCCTCGTCAATTTGCTGGTGGCGCCGTGTATCAGTCCTTGGGCCTACGAGCGAATCGCGCGCTGGAACGCGCATGCCGTTGATCCCAATCGGTCCTTTAGCACGCCAAGCCCTGCGCCAGAGGCGGCGGCGTTGATGCAACTGCTCGCCAATGTGCGGGTGCGGGTGCACATTGATCTGCACGAGACCACCGATAGCGACGAATCTGAGTTTCGACCGGCGCTGGCCGCGCGCGATGGCAAACCCTTTGTTCCCGGTGAGATTCCGGATGGTTTTTATCTGGTCGACGACAGTGCGCGGCCGCAGCCCGAGTTCCAACAGGCCATCATTGACGCGGTGGCGCAGATCACCCACATCGCCCCGGCTGATCGCGATGGACAGATCATCGGCTCGACGGTGGTTGCAGCGGGCGTCATTCGCTATCCGCTCAGAGAACTTGGACTGTGTGGCGGCGTCACCGACGCGCCCTTTAAGACCACCACCGAAGTCTATCCCGACAGCCCGCGTGCCAGCGCCGAACAGTGCAACGCGGCCCAAGTAGCCGCGGTTTGTGCGGCGCTGGACTTTGCGTTGGCGCATAGCTAACCGGGGACACGAGCGTATGGCCGTCGAAGGTGCTGCAATCTCTCTGACCAGTGTGGTCGTCCTGCTTGGCGCTGCGGTGGTCGCAGTGCCCTTATTTAGACGGCTGGGCTTGGGTTCGGTGCTGGGTTATCTGGCCGCGGGTTTGGTGGTCGGGCCATTTGGTTTGAAATTATTCGCCGATCCCGCCGCCATTTTGCATACCGCCGAATTGGGTGTGGTGATGTTTTTATTCATTATCGGCCTGGAAATGCGCCCCTCGCATTTATGGCATCTGCGTCGGCAAATCTTCGGCTTGGGCGCCTTGCAAGTGGGTTTGGCGTTACTCGCGCTGACCGGTGTTGGTTTGGCTTTTGGTTTCAGCCCGACGGTGGCTTTCATTGGTGGCGCTGGATTCGTGCTGACCTCCACCGCCATCGTGATGCAACTGTTGGCCGAGCGCGGTGACATCGCCTTGCCGCCGGGTCAGAAAATGGTCTCGGTGCTGTTATTTGAGGATCTGCTGATCGTGCCGCTGTTGGCGCTGGTGGCTTTTTTGGCGCCGGTCAGCGGCACGGCACACGCCGCGCCGGTTTGGCAAAGCGTGCTGCTCGGGACTGGCGCCTTGGCGGGATTGCTCATTGCCGGCATGTGGCTGCTCAACCCGATGTTTAGGCTGCTGGCCAAAGCCGGCGGGCGCGAGGTGATGACGGCGGCGGCCTTGCTGGTGGTGCTGGGCTCGGCGCTGCTGCTGCAAGCCGGCGGTTTGTCGATGGCGATGGGCGCCTTTATGGCTGGCGTATTGCTGTCTGAATCGACCTTCCGCCACCAGCTTGAGGCGGATGTAGAGCCGTTCCGCGGTTTGTTGCTGGGTTTGTTCTTTCTCGCCGTCGGCATGTCGCTGGATTTGGCCGTGGTCGCGGCCAACTGGCAGCTGATCGCCGCTGCGGTGCCGGCCATGATGCTGGCCAAAGCGGTGTGCATTTATGCGGTGGCAAGAATGGCCCGCAGTGGGCACGCGGAAGCCTTGGATCGCGCGGTGTTGATGGCGCAAGGCGGTGAGTTCGCGTTCGTGCTGTATGCAGCTGCGGCCAGCAGCGGGCTGATCGATGCGCGGGTGAACGCCAATCTCACCGCCATCGTGGTGCTGTCGATGGTGCTCACGCCACTGGTCGTATTGCTGCTGCAGCGTTTCAAGCCGGCGATGGCCGCCGATATGAACGGTATTGATGTCGCCGACGGGTTGAGCGGCAGCGTTCTGATCATTGGTTTTGGTCGTTTTGGCCAAGTGGTCAGCCAAGCATTGTTAGCGCGCGGCGTAGAAGTCAGCATCATTGATCACGATATCGACATGATCCGCAGCGCCGGAAACTTCGGTTTTAAGGTGTATTTCGGTGACGCGACGCGCCTGGACGTGTTGCAAGCCTCAGGCGCTGGCCGCGCGCGCGCGATTGCCGTGTGCATGGACGGCCGCGAGCGCACCAGCCGCGTGGTTGAACTGGCGCGAGCGGCTTTTCCGCAAGCCAAGTTGCTGGTGCGCGCGTTTGATCGCCAACATGCACGCGAGTTGGTGGTCGCTGGCGTGGACGTGCAAATCCGTGAAACTTTCGAGTCGGCGATGCGCTTTGGCGAACTGGCACTCATCGAATTGGGTGCATCGGCCAGTGAAGCGGCAGAAATCGCCGCTGAGATTCGCTCCCGAGACGCCGAGCGTTTTGCGCTGGAAATCGCCGCTGGTAGCGCCGCGGCCGGCCGGGGGCTGATGTACGGCAATCTGCCC
>Ga0105046_10011710_pt1 | contig 13623 bp, 11 predicted proteins | sample MAT03_FD_78385 | JGI IMG/M metagenome (GOLD analysis project Ga0105046, IMG submission 78385) | Freshwater microbial communities from Lake Fryxell liftoff mats and glacier meltwater in Antarctica - MAT-03 (megahit assembly) | ecosystem: Environmental > Aquatic > Freshwater > Ice > Liftoff... | reverse complement strand
CGGAGCCCGTGAAGATGCACGCGTCGATACCGCCCTCGATCAGCGCGATGCCGGTGCTCTTGTCGCCGACCACCACGCCGACCAGCCCCGCGGGGAGCTGCTCGCTCATGATCTCGGCGAACCAGCGCTGGCTGCGGGTGGCGTACTCGCTGGGCTTGATCACCACGCCGTTGCCGCAGAGCAAGGCGGGCACGAGCGTCCGGTAGAACGTCGCGACCGGGTAGTTCCACGGCGCGATGACGCCGACGACGCCGCGCGGAATCCGATCGATGTAGGCCTTCTTCTTGGGGAACGCGAGCGGGTTGAGCCGCACCTTCTTGCGCTTCACCTCGCCCCGAATGATGCCCGCCCACGCGCTCACCTGATCGAGCGTCCCGAAGACCTCGAAGAGCGCGGAGGCCTCGAGCTTGCCCATGTCGTGCTTCATCAGCTCGAGGATCTCGCCTCTCCGCGCGAGCACGGCCTTGGCCGCCTTGGTCAGCACCTTGACCCGATCCTCGTAGTCCATGCGTCCCCACGCGGCCTGCGCGACCCGGCTGCGCGCGATCGCGACCTTCACGTCCGCGGGCGCGGTGACCGGCAAGGGCGGCAGCGCGTGAAGATCGAGCGGGCTGAAGGCCTCGAGCTTTTCACCCTGAACGCGGGTGACGGGATCGGGCGAGCGAGCTTCGGTGGTCGAGGTCATGGGCCCGCCGTTTACCGCGAGCCGCGAGCGAGAGCACGCCCCGCACGTCACCTCACGATTGGTGCAAGACTCCGCCGATGCAGCCCCAGCCTTCGCTCTCGGTGCCTCGGATCATGTGGCTCGCGCTACTGATGTCGCAGGGCATGTACTTGACCCTGCTGAACGTGCCTGGGCTGATCGACGTGTCGCCCGTCCCGCCGCCGGCGATGACGCGGTTCCTGCTGGCGGCCATGGCGCTGTCCGTCGCGGTGGCCTCGTTCGTCGTGCCTCGCCTCCTCTGGAACAGCGCGCTGAAGCAGACGTCCTACCGCGCCCCCCAAGACACCGCGCGCGAGCACGACGACGCCGCGCTCGGCCAGGGGATGAAGCTGGGGATGGTGCCGTTCATCTTGGGGCTCGCGCTGAACGAGGCGGTCGCCATCTTCGGTTTAGTCCTCGGCTTCCTGGGCGAGCACTGGTATTTCACCACGCCGTTCTTCGCGCTCGCGATCGTGCTCATGCTCGTCCGCTTCCCCACGGAAGCGACCTTCGTGGGACCGCTGCGGCAGAGCCGCTATCGCCATCACGGCTGAGCCTGAGCATTGACGCTGCGCCGGTGCCCGGGTGATCGTCCTGGCCCTATGAAGCTCCCCCCGCCGCCTCGCCTCTCGGGCCGAACCTTGCGCACCATCGTTCGCGCCACCGACGCCGGCTCGGTGCGGCGGATGGTGGGATCGCTGGTGCGCGCGGACCTGGGGATTCCCCAGGCGCTCGCCCTGCCCGCCTCTGCGCGAGCGACGCTGCCGCTGCACGCGCGACCCACCCAAGCGCGGGGCAGTCATCCGCGAGCGAGCGAGGAGCTCCCGCTTCCGGTGCCGCAGCGCACCCACACCCCGAGCGCCGCGATGCTGAGCGCCGCGTACCAGACTGGCGATCTGACGCCGCTCGACGCCACCACGCGCGCGATCGCCGCGGCGCATCGCCTCTCGCAAGAGAGCCCGACGATGGGCCCGATGCTCTACATCGATGAGGATCGCGCGCTGCGCGAAGCCGAGATCTCGGGGCGGCGGCTCCGGGAGAAGAAGGCCCGATCGCGCCTCGAAGGCATCGTCGTGCCAGTGAAGGAAGAAGTAGATCTCGAAGGCCGGGGCGCGCGCCTGGGGATGGGCCACGCAGGCGCCACCGACACCAAGGACGCCACCGTGGTGCGCCGGCTGCGCGAAGCGGGCGCCATCGTCCTGGGCCACACCGTGATGACCGAGTACGGGATGTCGCCGCTCGGGGTAAACACCAAGCGGCCCATGCCGCGCAACGCGATCAATCCGGATCACGTCGCGGGCGGCAGCTCGACCGGCTCGGCGGTCGCCGTCGTGGTCGGGCTGGCCCCGGTGGCGCTCGGCTCCGATGGTGGAGGATCGATCCGCATCCCCGCGTCGTGGAATGGTCTGTTCGGGATCAAGCCCACGTTCGGACGCATCTCGCGCGCGGGCGACGGCTTCGGAGGGACGGTCGCGCACCTCGGGCCCATCGGTGCGTCGACGCGGGATTTGGCCATCTTCTTGGAGGCCACGTCGGGCGAAGACCCCGAGGACGTGCTGACGATCGGCAACCCAGGCTTTCAGCCGGGCTGGCTCGAGGGCACGTTGATGCGGGGGGTGCGCGGGTTGCGGATAGGTGTGCTCGAGGACGAGATCGCCGCGGCGACGCCCACCCTCGGAAGGGCGATAGGCGACGCGCTCCGCGCGCTCGAGCAAGACGGCGCCGAGCTGGTGAAGGTGACGCTGGAGAACGCGCACCACGCGTCGGCCATCGGGTACTTGAGCATCGGTCTCGAGGCGTACGCCGCGCTCGCGGAGGTTCGGGCCCGCGATTTCCGATCGCTCGGCACCGATCTGCAGCTGCTCTGTCAGGTGATGAGCACGATGAGTCCCACGGACTACCTGGAGGCCCAGTGCCTGCGCGCGGGACTGCGCCGTGACGTCGCCGCGCTCCTCCGTGAGGTCGACGTGCTCGCGCTGCCCACGACGTCGTTCGCCGCGCCCAAGATCACCGCCGCCGAGATGAAGTCGGGCGTGAGCGACACCGTGGGGATCGCGGGCGCCTGCCGCTACGCGTTCTTGGGCAACCTCACTGGGTTGCCCGCAGGCACCGCGCCCGTCGCCAAGGACGAGCGAGGGATGCCGATGGGCCTTCAGATCATGGCGGACGCCTGGGACGAAGCGACGGTGCTGCAGGTGCTCGCGCACTTGGAGCGCAAGGGCATCGCGGAGGTCAGCCGGCCCCGCTTCGACGCCCAGATCTTCGGCGGTTGACGCCTCTCATCGATATCTCTCGCAAGCTCATCGATATCTCCCGCAAGCTCTCCAAGCAGTGCGACGCGCTGTGCTTCGCCGAGCCCGTCACCCACGTCTACAACCCGCTCGCGTACGCCCGCGAGCCGCACGAGCGCTACCTCTCACGCTGGGGCGGCGGTCCCAAAGAGGTGCTCATGCTGGGAATGAACCCGGGGCCGTTCGGGATGGCGCAGACGGGCGTTCCCTTCGGTGACGTCACCCAGGTGCGCGACTTCGTCGGCATCACCGGCAAGGTGAAGAAGCCCAAGTCCGAGCACCCCGCGCGCACGATCACGGGCTTTCAGTGTCCTCGCTCGGAGATAAGCGGCACCCGCCTGTGGGGTTGGGTCCGCGATCGCTTTCACACCCCCGAGGCGTTCTTCGAACGGTTTTTCGTCGTGAACTACTGCCCGCTCGTCTTCATGGAAGCGAGCGGCAGGAATCGAACGCCCGACAAGCTCCCCGTCCACGAGCGCGAGCCCCTTTACGCTGTGTGCGACGCGGCGCTGCGCGCGATCGTCGCCAACCTTAAGCCGCAGGTGATTGTCGGTGTCGGTGCCTTCGCCGAGGCCCGCGCGAAGATCGCGCTGAGTGACGTCGCCTGTCTCCGCATCACCACGGTGCTTCATCCCAGCCCCGCGTCGCCCCGGGCCAACCGAGGCTGGGCCGAGGCGGCCGATCAAGACCTGAAGAAGGCCGGGATCGCGGTGCCGTAGGGTGTGTGTCACGCATTGAGGACGGCCTCGCTGCTCACCGCGCTCCAGCTGGGGCGGGCGGGCGTCGTCCGACGCCGCGCTCGAAACGACTGACCGTCAGGGCGAACGAACGCACACCGTCATGGTCGCCCGACAGAACCCGTTGGGATACGTCACTTGGTCGGTGTGACGCATCATCGCGTTGTAGGTCATCGGCGCAAACCCCGAGGGGCAGCTGCACCCGCCAGTGATCGTGTTGGGCTCGCACTGCGCTCCGGCGGGCATTTCGTTGCAAACCACCCCGGTGTCCGTCATCACGCGGTAGGTCCCGCCATAGGTGAGCGGCGAGGTCGGCAGACTCCGGCACATCGAGATACTGCGCTGGCAGTCCAATGGCGTTCCACCTTGATAGTGCACCCCATCGAAGTCGTCGTCGGCCGTGGAGACCGGGCAGCTGCATCCGCCGGTGTACGGGTTCGAGCTCGTGCAGCTCGAACCGCAGCCCACGCCGGTCGGCAGGCCCGTCAATTCGCTCGAAGCGCCGCGGAAGTCCGCCCCCGTCACGGCGCTCGGCGTGCGGCAGACGTGCAGGTAGCTCTCCCAACCGGTCCCCTCGTCCACGTTACCATCCATGTCCACCAAGACCTGATCGATGAAGCCCGCAGGGCAGGTGCAGGTGCCAGTGATCGGGTTGGGAACGCACTCGTCGCTGGACTCGCCCTGCACTGCGAACGCGCCTCCGAACGCCGCGCAAGTGCCGGCGAGACACTCGCCAGCGCGGCATGGATCGATCGAGGTGGAACAGCACGTCTCCGCGTAGTTCCCGAGGGGATTCGTCGCGTTCGCGGGACAAGTTCCGCTGCCGCCGCTGCAGACCTCGGGCAGATCGCACGCCGCGCCGCTGTCCGCTCGGCACACGACGCCTCCGGATCGGAAGCCGTTGGCCGGACAGTCGGGACTGCTTCCGCTGCAGACCTCCGCCACGTCGCAGCCACCGCCGCTGTCGCCTCGACACACCAAGCCCGCACCGCGGAGCGTGTCGCTGGGGCAGTTGGGGCCCGACCCATTGCAGCTCTCGGCGACGTCGCAGCCGCCGGCCGAACCGCGGCACGCACCGCTGCTCGCGAAGGCGTTGGTCGGACAACTCGTCGAGCTGCCGTCGCAGACCTCGGCGACGTCGCACATTCCCGCCGCGTCACGGCACGGCGTGCCCGCGCTCGCAGGACGGAACGGCGCGCCGCACACGGGGCTACCCGAGCTGCACGACACGGTGCCGATCGAACAGGGACTGGCGGTGGGACAGTCGGCGCCCGGGGTGCACGTACTGCTGCAGACGCCCATCCCGTCGCAGAAGCCCACCGAGCAGCCGGTGCCCAGCGAGACGAACGCGTCCATCGGGCAGTCGGCGCTCCCGCCGCTGCACGACTCCGCGACATCGCACGTCCCCGCCGCGGCGCGACACACGCCGCCCGGCGCGAACGTGTCGACCGGGCAAGTGGGACTCGAACCGTCGCAGACCTCTTCGACGTCGCAGCCGCCGGCCGCGGCCCGGCACCCGGTCCCCGCGGGCTGGCCCGCGCAAGGGACGGCCGAGCAGCTCGCGGCGCAGGTCCCCGAACAGCACATCTCGCTGTCCGCACAACGCGCCGATCGAACGCAGGCGTCGTCGAAGCACTCTGCGTTCTCGCAGGGGCCTGCGACGCAGGTCGCGGCAGAGCAGGCCCCGGAGACACAGCCCGTCGTGGCGTCGGCAGCGCCATCGCTCGGCGCGCAACGCGGACCGACACCCGTGGTGCACGCCGCGTCGTTCGGGGTGCTCTCGCAGCGAGTGGAGACGCAGCGATCGATCGTGCAAGAGAAGCCATCGTCGCAGTCGGCCTCGCCCTCGCAGCTGCCCGCGTCGATGCGCACCACGCTCCCATCGCCGGCCACCGGGATCGGCAAGCAGCCCGCTCCGGGCTGGCAGTACTCACCAGCAGGGCAGCTCGTGGGCGCCGAGCCCTCGAGGCACACACCGCTGACGCACACCGGACGCACGCACGACGTGGTGCTGCTGCAGTCGTCGTCCTCACTGCACTCACTCACGCACTCGTCGCTGCCCAGCGCCCCGCACTCGGGATCGACGCAGGTGCCGCCCAGGCACTCGGTGGCCGCCGCGCTATCCCCAGCCCCGGGGCAGCTCACGCCGCGGCAATCGCGGGTGAGCACGGCGAGCACCACCAGGTTGCCGTCCAGTCGGATGACGTAGGACCGGCCCACCACGCGCGTCCCTCCCGACAGCAGGGTGACCTCGAGGTCGTGACGTCCCAGCTCGAGGCCCTCGGTCTCCAAGACCCGGCGCCCGCGATCGAAGGGATCCCCCACCGCCGCGTCCACGCGGGTCGCTGGCGACTCGTCGAGCTGGATCTCCACCTCGTCGAACTCGACGCCCGACACGAGATCGGTGCGGACGTCCACCGCGAGTAGGATGCCGCTGCTGCAGCTACATCCCGGCAGGGCGCTGAGCGCAATGGCCACGGAAGCGAGCGCGACCCGGAGGAGAGATGACGGCAACATCACTCGATGCTACGGGCGGGTCCTGGCGCAGGATCATCCGACTCAAGGGTGTCACCCGTTCGACACGCGCCGCACGGCGGGAGCGTTCAGTCCCGGGCGCCGTTCCAGAACAGATCGGTGACCGCAGTGAGCGTGGCGGGCAGCGAGAGCGCGCGGTTGCCGTACCAAGCCAGGAGCGCGGCGAGGGTGTGCCCCAGGTAGAGATCACTCAGCACGTCCGCCGGCAGCCGCGCTCGGATCTCGCCTCGGCCCACCCCGATGCGGAAGCGCGCGACCAGACACGAGCGCATGCGCGTCGCCTCCTGATCCGACATCGCGGTCGCCGCCAGACGGAGCGCCGCGCCGCAGATCTCGGGGAGCAGCGACGGGTCGGGCTCCCACACCGCAGCGAGCTGAGCGTTCATCACCGCGAGCACATCGACGATGGTCGCGCTCTCGGGCAGCTCGTCGATGGCGTTGCAGATCACTTCCTCGGTCTCCCGCATCCGATCGAGGAGCACGTGCTCCTTGGTGGGGAAGTGGAAGTAGAAGCTCGCGCGGCTCACGCCGGCCGCCGTCGCGATGTCGTCGATGCGGCAGGCGTCCACTCCGTCGCGACGGAAGACCATCAACGCGCACTCGAAGAGGCGTTGGCGCGTGCGCTCACGCTGCTCGTCTCTGGCCGTCATGAGAAGGGGACGCTCGTTCACGCTGACGCTCCTGTCAATCTCTCGGCGCGGGTCGGCTCACAGCGCGATCCCCCCACCGACGTGGAGCGCCCAGACGCCCGTGGGGTTGCCGAGGCCGAACGGGTCGCCGACGTTCAGCACGCCTCGCACGGTCACGAAGCCGGGACGCGCATCGATGCGCACCCAAGGCTCGATCGAGGGCTGCGCCACCGCGTTCGAGGCCCCGAGGTGGTAGCCCGCGATCGAGAGCCGAGCGCCCATCGAGAAGCTGCCCGCCTCGAACGTCGCCGCGGTCCCATAGAGCTCGGCCGCGGCTTGGGCGATTCCATCGACGTCGCCCACCCCGCCCAGCACCGGCACCGCGACGCCCAATGCACCATCGAGCGCGAGGCGCACCGGGCCCAGATCGAAGAGCACGCTCAAAGGGAGCGCGAACGTCAAGCGCTCGGGCAAGTAGCGCCACGCGTTCCAGCCGCCGTTGCTCGCGAGCCACACGTCATGGGTACGCCGCGACGTCTCGAACGTTGCGGCCTCTTCGACGGTGCGCGGACCCGCTTGGATGGCATCGCCGAATGTCTGGATGGCCGCTGACGGGATCGCCAACACCAGGCCGGCGCTCAACCGCGATCCGTCACCGAGCCAAGGGATCCAGTCGAAGGAGATCACCGGGTTGCGCGCCTCGACCCGCTCGACGCTGGCGTCGTACACCAGCGGATCGGGCGTCGCCGGGTAGCTCCCGACGACGTGACCCACGCCGTACGCGACGCCCCAGTCGACGGACAAGCGCGCTTCGTCGCCGAGGCCCATCCATACCCCGAAGTCCGTGCCGATCAGGGTGAAGCTCCCCGCACCACCGCCGGGCGCGTAGTCGCCCGAGAAGATCCCGACATCGGCCCATGCGGCGAATTCCGAGTCGATCCCCAGCGACGGATCACCCCGACCGACGCTCGCGAGCGCTGCGCTGTGCGCGCTCGTCTCCGTGGCCTCTGGGGTAGGCGACGGAGAAGCAAGCGACGGAGAAGCAAGCGACGGAGAAGCAAGCGACGGCGCCGCGAGCTCACCAGCCTGCGCGTGCGCGGTCGATATGGACGCCTCCAGCGCGCCGAGCAGCGACACCACCGCGAGCGCAGCGATCACGAAGCGCGAGCTCACCCGATCACTTCTTGGGCGGCTGCATGAGCATCATCCCCAACGCCATCGCCTTGCTCGCGTCACCCTGCAGCCGGAGGCGCCCGAGGATCTGCTGCGGGGTGATGTCCCCCTCGCGGAGATCCTCCAGATCGTCGTAGCTGATGCGGGCGGTGAACTGGGGCTTGGGGCCCGAGGTCTCGGCGCCGATCGCGAGCTTCACGGTGATCTCTTCGCTCGCGCTCATCTCCTCGGGCAGATCGGTGAGGATGACGTGGAAGTCGATTTTGTGGCCCGTGAGCAGCTTCTCCGCGCGGGCCGAGGCGATGCGCACGAAGCGCTTGGGCGCCTCGGGATCATCGAAGCGGCCGGATTCATCGAGCAGCTTCAGCGCGCCCTCGGCCGTCGCGCTGTCCAGGGTGATCGCGGCGCGGACGGGGAAGCCCTCGGGCTTGGCCTCGCTCACCGTCATCGCGCCGTCCTCGACCTTGGCCCAGCGCTCGCCGAGGCCCTCGACGATCACCCGAATCGTGCCCTTACTCCCCAGCACGTCGTCGAGCTCCGCCTTGGCGGAAGGGCCGCTCGCGCCACGCAGCGCCTCGACGCCCTTGGCGAAATGGGCCGGCAGCTCGGTCTCGAAGAAGGCGATGGGGTCGGTGTTCATGGGCGGCGCGAGTATAGCGAGGGTGCTTGGCAGCGCCCGTGCTGTTGCCTCACGCCTTGGCGTCCTTCTTCGGATCGAGCGCCTCGAGCAGCTCGGCGAGCGCCTCGTCATCGTCGTCGGCGCTGCGATCGAGCACCACCCGCAGCTTGGGCGCCGCTACGGTCTTCTGGGCCCGAGCGAGGCGAGCTCGCTCCGCGTCGTTGAGATCTTTGCCCAGCGCGATCGCCGCGGCCCCGCGCGTGAGGGGCGCAGCGCTCGCGTCCTCCAGCACCCGCCAGTAGTCGTCCTTCAGCGGGGCTTGGGTCCGCAGGCCAGCGGCCTCGGGACGGCGCAGCGCCGCTATCCACTGTGCGTGGCTCTGCGCCCCTCGAACCAGCGCGGCCGGCGCCAAGCCACCGCGCTGGCGTGCGTCCCGAGCGTCGCGGATTCGAGCTGCGAGCAGCGCCGCGTTGTCGCCGTCGAAGGTCGGCGCACCGGTCGGGAGATAGACGGGATCGCCGCCGCGAAGGAAGAGCACCACCACGTTGCGCTTGCTTCGACCGAAGCCGTGCACGGTCACCTCGACGCTCTCGATCTCGTCGTGCGCGATGTAGCGCTGACGCCCCAGCCAGCGGTAGAGCACTCCATCCGCGCCCACGTCGATCGAGGTGGGAGCGAACATCAATACGAAGAAAGCGAGCATCACCAGCGGCGTGGCCAGGGCCAGGCCGCCGGCGTTCAGCGCCACGCTCAGGACGCCCACGGCCACGGTGCTCGCCATCATCGCGACCACCAGACCGAAGATCCGCCAGCCGCTCACGTAGGTCCGAGACATGCCCTTGAAGGTCGCTATCGACTGGTGCACGTCGAGCCCCAGCGGCGAGAGCACCCGCTCCGCCGCATGCTTGTCGTCGACCACCAGCTGCGCGCCGAGACGAAAGCGGCGCCCAGTGATGCGCAGCGTGGCCCCCCGTGCGGCAGGACCAGTCGCGCCGCGCGCGATGTGCTCACGCAAGATGCGGCGCGAACGACGCGTCTCTCGGTCCACGATCGTGAGGCCCCCCGCGTCCGCGCTCAGCTGCACCATCGCCCGCTTGGGCCAGGGGTTCTTGCGCCACACCGCGAAGAGCCCGAAGGGCCCCAGGAGCGTGAGGTGAAGCACCGGTACCGCGAACGCGGGGTTCTGGGTGATGACCGACAACAACAACATCAACGGCGCCAGCGCGAACGGCGTGATGCCCAGGCCCACCATCCATGGGTTGTGGCGTATCTCGACCCCATCCACCGGCTGATCGTCCATGCAGCGCAAGAGTGCGCCGAGCCCCCCGCCTCGCGCACGCAGAACTTCACGGAAGCGAATCGCGCCGGCACACGTTCGAGACCCCGTGCTGCTACCCTCTTCTACCTTCCGTGAGCTGAGGCGAAGACGATGACCGACGAGTTCAAGTTCGACCGATTCATCGAGGCCGTGCAGCACGGCAAGCTAGGCCGAGAAGGTGCGCGCTACGCGTACTCGGCCGACGTGAACATGCTCCGCAGCTTTCAGCGGATGCGCCCCGTGGAATACGCCGCCACCGCGCTGGTGCGCACCAACCGCGAGCTGATGCGCGGCGATCTTCTCGGCAAAGGCGTGCGCATCGGGCCCCGCCAGTTCCCCTCGCTCTACAAGCTCATCAGCCACTGCGCCGGCACGCTCTCGGTGGGGATCCCCCATGTCTACGTGGTGAACTCGCCGGTGGTGAACGCGTACACGTTCGGCACGGACGACGAGTCGTTCATCGTGCTGCACTCCGCGCTGGTCGACACCATGAGCGAGGCCGAGCTGCTCTTCGTCTTGGGCCACGAGACGGGGCACATCCAGAACAAGCACGTGGTCTACGGCACCGCGCTTCAAGTGCTGACGTCGGGCGCGCAGCTGGTGCTGGGCTTCTTGGTCGAGCCCGCGCTGATCGCGCTTCGCTCTTGGTACCGGAGCGCCGAGATCACCTGCGACCGCGCGGGACTGCTCTGCAGCCAGGACATCGATGCTGGGGTGAAGAGCTTCATGAAGCTCGCCGTGGGAAGCTCGCGCCTCTTCGGCGAGATGGACGTCGAGGCGTACCTCGAGCAGCTCGAAGAGAGCCGGGGCAGCGTGGGCCGCTACCTCGAGGCGTTCTCGACGCACCCCTATCTCCCCAAGCGCATCCACGCGCTGCGGTTGTTCGCCGAGAGCGCGATCTACCGGGAGAGCATCGGCGAAGACGGGGGCCTCGACATCGACGCCATCGATACGCTGACCGACGACATCGTCCGCATCGATGGCAAAGGCGCGCGCCGGAAGGAGCCCCTCGCGCTTCCGGCTGACGTAGACTCCGCGGCCGCGAGCGGCGCAAACGAGAACGACGAAGGAGAGACCAAGTGAGCGTGAAGGACGACTACCAGGGCAAGCGCAGTGAGGTCCTCTCGACTTTGCGCGAGGTGGCCAATCTCGCCGACGAGAGCGGCGCCGTCACCCTCGCCAAGAAGCTCAAGGGCGATCGGATTCCCCGCCTCGAGGAGGAGAAATTCCACCTCGTGGTGCTGGGCGAGTTCAACCACGGCAAGACCACGTTCGTGAACGCGCTCTTGGGCGCGCCGATCCTGCCGATGGGGGTAACCCCGACCACCGCCGTCATCCACCAAGTGGTCCACGGCGAGCGCTCGGCGCGCGTCGCCCTCGAAGGCGGCGGCGAGCGCGCGGTCGCCTGGGGCGACGTCGGCTCGTACGTCGTGGGCGGCACCTCCGCCGCAGCGGCCGACTCGGTCCGCTACCTCGAGGTCCACTACCCCTCCGCGATGCTCGCCGGAGGCGTGGTGCTGGTCGACACCCCTGGGGTGAACGACCTGAACTCCACCCGCGCGGAGATCACCTACAGCTACATCCCTCGCGCCGACGCCGTCCTCTTTCTCTTGGACGCCGGGCAGATCCTGAAAGAGAGCGAGCGCCGCTTCCTCTCCGAGAAGCTGCTCGCGCAGTCGCGGGACAAAGTCATCTTCGTGATCAACAAGGTGGACTTGCTCGAGCCCGCCGAGAAGGAGCAGGCGCTGGCGTACGCCCACACCCAGCTGAGTAAGCTGGTGGCCGATCCCAAGATCTACGCAGTGAGCGCCGAGGGTGCGCTGAACGGCGATCGCGAAGGCTCGGGCCTGGCGCTTCTGGAGGTCGAGCTGACCCGCTTCCTGACCGAGGACCGCGGTCGGGTGCTGCTCGACAACGCGCTCGATGAAGGCATCCGCACCGCCGCGACGTTGCAGCGCGGCATCGAAGTGCAGCGCCAAGCGCTGTCGATGGAGAAGGGCGAGCTCGAGCGGCGCCTCAAGACGCTGGAAGGCGATCTGGTCTCCACGGCCGAGTCGCACGCCCGTCGTGAAAAGCAGATCCGCGAGTCGCTCGCTGCGCTGAAGGCGCTGGTGCGCAAGGAGTGCGAGGACTTCGGCAAGCGCTTCTCGCAGGCGCTGCCCGCGGAGATCGAGTCGAGCAAGGCCGACGATCTGAAGCGCTATCTCCCCGGCTTCATCGAGGAGCGCTTCCGCAGCTTCGCGGACAAGCAGGGCATGGAGATCGCCAAGCGCGTCGAGCAGATCACCGAGGAGGCCATCGCGTTCGTGTCCGACGAGGCCAAGGCGCGCGGCGAGAAGATAGCCGAAGCCTTCCCCGGCACCCCCGACGTGAACCTCAAGATCGACACGATGGCCTACGACGTCGGCGTGATCGCGCTCGGGGCGTTCGGCGCGACGCTGATGTTCCTCTCCAACGTGGCAGTCGGCGGCGCGATGCTGCTGGCGACTCCGGTGCTCGCGTGGATCTTCCGCGGTCAGGCCGACAAGGCTTTGAAAGCGCGGGCGAATGAAGAAGCCCCCGCCGCAGTGCAGAAGGCCGCCGGCGAGTTGGCCGAGGCGTTCGCCAAGCAGATCGACGAGATCGGCGACAAGCTGATCGAATTCGTCCGCGGGGCGAGCGAGGAGATGACCCGGTCGATTGCCGAGGTGGTTCGGCACGCGCGTGATGCGCACATCGAGGGCGCGAGTCGGGTGGCGACCGTGCGGGATGATGCGGTGATGGCGCTGGGGCGGCTGACGTCGGTGCAGGCGCGGATGAGCGCGATCCGGACCGGGCTTTGGACCAATGGGACGGGGACTGCGGGGGAGTAGCTTCTTCTGCTTTCGCTCCTCGGTCGCTTCGGGAGGGTTGACCCCGCCTGCGCGCTGAAAGCCGACCCGGAGCTCCCGTCGATCGCTGCCGTCCGAGAAAGCTCATCAAGCGTCCGACGTTCGCGCTCCGCTGCGCGATGTGCCGCGCGTGCTCGAGCGGCGCGCCCGAGGCTTGGGCGAGCTCGCTCGCCAGGCGCTCGCGGTCCCACTCGGTCCCGTCCGCGGTGATGCGATAGCGACCGTTCAGAGCGCGGTGAATCCCGCCCGCGAGCTGGTGAACCCGTCGGCCGCAGCGAGCGTCGCCACCCGGGTGCCGTGCGCCAGCTGGGTCGCGGCGTCCTTCAGCGCACGAAGGGAATCGGGCAGCGACATCAGAGCCCGCGAGAAGTGAGCTCGCTGCGGTAGCGACCGGTCTCCGCGGCCGAAGGGAAGCGGCGCACGAAGCGCTGCATCGCGGCGATGGCTTCGCGCGATCGTCCTTCGGCTTGGTACAGATCGATCACCCGCGCGAGATCCCGAGGACGATGGGACTCGCGGAGGATCCCGATGGCGCACGCTCGGTCGCCGCGCGCGAGACAGGCCTGCGCGGCGGTGTACTGGTCGGGGGTGAGCTCCGAGCCACTCGCCGCCGCCGGCTCGCTCGCGACGACGGTGCGACGGTCCCGGGCGCGCGATCTGGGCGAACGCCGCGCGGTCTCCTCCGGCGCTGTGACATCGGGCGCTGTGTCGTCGGGCGATGTGTCCTCTGGAAGCATGTCTTCGAGCG
>Ga0105046_10011708_pt1 | contig 13625 bp, 12 predicted proteins | sample MAT03_FD_78385 | JGI IMG/M metagenome (GOLD analysis project Ga0105046, IMG submission 78385) | Freshwater microbial communities from Lake Fryxell liftoff mats and glacier meltwater in Antarctica - MAT-03 (megahit assembly) | ecosystem: Environmental > Aquatic > Freshwater > Ice > Liftoff... | reverse complement strand
GACGCGGCCGTCGAGCATGTCGAAGAACATCGCGAAGATGATCAGGAGCGCGGCGCGATGGAAGTCGTCCGAGGTCTCGGCATGCGACGCGATGCGGATCGAGTCGAACCCGCAGAAAATCGAGGAGACGGTGATGAGGTTGGGCAGGATGAAGAGGGTCTTCTTCAGATCCAGCCGCAGCCGTCGCGGGCGCCTCGCGGGCCGGGGCGCGGTCGGCGCGCTCTTGCCAGGGCTCTTCTCCGGTCCACTCATTCGCAGCTCCCGCGGTCGGCGATCCCTCAGATCAGGGCGAGCAAGGTACCCGCCCGCGGGACGACCGTGCAAGCCAGGTCCGCAGCGGTCGTACACGCGTGCCGGGGCCGCCGATCGCCGAGGTCATCGGATGCCCGGCTCGTCCCAGACCCCAGGAGAAACCGGCTGCGACGGGTCGAAACGGCACGCCATGCCGTGCACCTCGACGGGGACCCCGCCAGTGGCGCCCCGGGGGCTGGGGACCACAGGCGCGAGGCGAAAGACCCACGCGCGCGTCAGGTCGCCCATGATGACTGCGCCGGCGCGCCGCCCGTCGAAGCCGGATGCCTCCCAGCCCGCGAGGCAAGGCGATTGCGGCGTGCCGTGCAGCACCGTCCCGCCGGTGAGGAGGCGCAGCGTCCCGTCGGGGCTCGCGGCGTCGCCGGCGCCTGGGATCTCGATGGGGTGACGCTGGCCGCGAACGAGGACGTTGGGCGTGTTGGCTTCGGTGAGCCGCGATTCGACCCGGGGCGTCGTCTTGATCTCCTCGGCGCGGCAGGGGCGCGGGCGATCGGGCAGATCGATTGCAGTGGGGACTGCGACCGGCGCGCCCAGCGTGCCATTGTCGCCGAACGCGCGGTAGGTCGCGGTCGACCAGCCGTCGCCGGTGATGTCGGAGGCGACCACGAGGAAACCTGGCGACGGGCCGAGGTAGGCCCAGCTCACGATCGAGGTTGCGCCGATCGCGCGAGGCGGAGCGAGCGTGGTCGCATCGAACGTCGTCGAGGCGCCGCGCGGTGCGTCCGGCGACAGGAGGCCGACGAAGGGTCCGGCCTCCAGGAGACCAACGTGAACGCTGCGTCCACCGACGCGCGTGGCGTCGGGCGTGACACGACCGGGGATGCCCAGCGCTGCCCAGTCCGGTGTCGATCCCCACGACGTGCCGCCGCGCGTGTCGAGGTAGGCCATGTCGCGGCCCTCGCTGGGCTGGACGAAGATGCCTCCCGTCGAGACCGAGAGCAGGCCGAGGCGAATCGCGGTTCCCGTTCCGCCCTTGGGGACGGGCAGCGCGGTCTTGGGCTCGATCGAACGCTTGCCAAAGACGCCGTCGAAGTAGTTCACCCAGGCGACGTCGAGGGACTTCTTGTCCTCCTGCAGGCGCGCCGCGGCGTAGCCCTCGCCCTGGTGACTCGCCTGCACCGCCGTCGTCTTGCCGGCGGGCGCCGCCTCGAAGAGGGCGCGCGAGGTGATACGCGGCGGCTCGCTCGCGTCGGATGTGGCGGCGTGCGCGATGACCGCGCCGCGCGCGATGTCGACCGACAGGAGCGACCAGCTCGACTTGCCGCGGGCGATTTGATCGACGGTGGGAAAGGGTGAGGCCGCTTCGACGCCCTCCAGCACCGTCCACGGCTTGGCATCGAGATCGCAGACCAGCGGCGTGCGGATCGAAGGAGGTCGGGGTCGCTGCGTGGGAGGTGGCGTGGCGCGCGCGTCTTGCGGTTGGGCTTCCCAGCCGGTGCGCGTGATCGCATCACCGACGACGCACCCGCCTGCGCTGCATGCCATGGCCATGTCGCCGTCGAAGCGCGCGTGGAGGACGCCGGCGGGATCCCAGGTCGCTCCGCCGTCGGTCGTCTCCCATGCGGTGACGACTTCGCCGTTCACCGTCACGGCGAGCGAGCGTCGCCCGTGCGCCGCGAACAGGGCGGAGCTGTCGGGGGGCTGCGAGACCGCGCGCACCTCGCCGTCTGCGCCGGCGGAGAGCAGCGCGCGACCCGAGGGCGTCTCGACCACGACGCCGAGCGCGCCATCAGCGTCCACGCTCAGCGGCTCCTCGGCAATGAGATCGACGCGGCGCTGTCCGGGCGAAGGCGCGTGACCCTCCCAGTGCTCGCCGTCGTCCGACTCGAAATGCGGGCGGTCGTCGTCGTCATCGCCGGCGGTCTTGCGGAGCAGCGCGCGCGAGGTCCACGTCGCGCCGGCATCGTCGGAACGGAAGATCGACGGGTCTTGTCCTTTGGCGCGTCGTCCAAGGAAGTAGAGCGTCGATCCATCGACCGAGAAGGCGGGCGCGATCGGCACGCCGCGCAGATCGGTCGCGACACCGGCCGAGATCGTCGCTGGGCGCCCCTTGCCACCGATCTTCACGAGCACCGGCGCGCGCGGACGGCACGCCCCGTTGTCGTCGCGCTTGCCGCCCCCAATCGTGGGCTTGATCGGGATGAGTCGCGAGTCCTTGTCGGTTCCGGGCTCGGCAGGCTTCGTTGCGACCGACGGGCACGCGCCGGCGATCAACGCATCGCCGTTCGGACCGACTGCGATGCGCACCTGACGGATGTCGGGGGAGCCGAGGCGCGCGATCTCGCGAAAGGTGCGGCCCTCGTCGCTCGACGCGCGCAGGACGAGCCGGAGCAGCGCGCCGTCTGCTTCCTGCCCAGGCTCCATGTAGCCAACCACGACGAAGGGGCCGCTCGCGCCCATGCGGGGTTCGTGATCGGCCGGGATGTCGCCCAGGGGAGCGGCCTCGTAACGGCCGCCGAGCTTGCCGCGCACCAGGGCCCAGCCCTTCGCGCTGGCCGCCTTCTTCGAACCTTCCTCCTCGGGGAGCTCTGCGGCCGCGCGGATCTCGTACCAGCGCGAGCCGGTCAACACGGCACGCGCCGGAGCCATGGCTTGCGCCCTGGGCCCTAGGGTGCGCAGGCGAATCTGGGCAACGCCCTCGTCGTTGCGCGCTGCGGGCTTGGCCATGGCCTCGGCGGTGAGCGTGTCCGATCCGGGCGTCCACGAAAGCTGGCCGCGAAGTCCGACGACGGTCAGCGGTGCACCGCCAGCAGTCGGGCGAACCGCGAGCGCGCCGATCGATCTCGGCGCGTCCTTCAGGGCGCGGAACGTCTTTCCTCCGTCGCGCGAAAGCAGGACCTTCTCCGGCCAGGCGATGGCGAGGGCTCGGCCGTCGTCGTCGACCTCGACGTCGAACAGGCGAGCGCCGCCGCTGTCGCCGCGCACCCACCCGTCTGGCTCGAGCCGGTACGGATCGCCCGCGCTCGAGATGCCGACGGTCGCTTCGCCGTGGGTCGCGACGCGCCCGAGGCGTGTCGGCGGCGTGAGCACGCGCGAAAAAGCAGCGAGCGGCGAAGTGGCTTCGTAGAGCGTGCCGCTCTCTCCGATGAACCGAAAGACCGAGCCAGCGCGGACGATGCGTCGCAACGACTCGGGCGCACCGAAGGCGGCGCCGAGCGCGTCACCGCGGCAGGCTGCACCGGGACGCGGCGGCGACGTCGTGCTGATCTGCTCGCCCGCGACGAGCCAGCGTTCGCCATCGCCGGTGACGACCACGCAGCGACCGTCCTCCAGGGCGAGCGCTGCGTTGGCCACCGGCACGCTGCTGGGGTGGTAGACCCAGGTGGCGGGGGACAAGGACGCGGCGTCGGCCTCGCGCGGGCTCGGCGCGCCGATCGGGGCGGAGACGCCAGGGCCGCTGCTGCACGACGCGCACGCATACGCGAACGCCAGCGCGATCGATCGCCACATCATGGAGCGTCGAAGCGTGCCACCACCACGCCGAGCGGCCCGCCCGGAGCGGCGCGATCCGAGAGGTAAGCGATGCGCCCGTTCGGTCCGAGCGCAGGTGCGCGGTTGTTGTCCCCGGCGAACGTGACGCGCTCGGCGGGCGTGCCATGGAGCTCCATCGAGCTGGCCCGACCGGCGTAGATCTGGAACGCGCCCTCCATCGCATTGCTCTGGCGCTTGGCCCGGGTGGACGCGAACGCGACGGTCGCCCCGTCGGCCGACAGCACGGCGTCGACATCGTTCGAGCCGCCGCTGGACCAGCCGGTGGACACGCCGCCCTCGGAGGTTCCGATCCTCACCTGCGCTGCGCGGTCCTTGTCGCCGCAGCCGAAGACCATCTTGTCGTTCGACGACACGCTCGGACCGTCGAGCGGCTGGCACGCTTCGCCGATGTCGATCGGGATGCCGCCGGCGAGTGGCACGCGCGCAAGCTTGTACTTGCGAGCCGCGTTGCGCGACGTGAAATAGGTGAAGGCGCCGTCGCTGGTGAGCCCGACCAGCTCGTCGTCGCTGCGCGAGATCGCGCGCCGCCGGTTGGCCGACGTGTCGACTTCGAGGATGGTCCACTTCGCCGTGGCGATGGGCTCGCTGCAGGGCGCCTCGCCGATGACGATGCGCTCGGCGCCCACGAACGCGCCGACGCGAGCGCGCGTTCCGGGGCCGGAGATGCGCCGCGCAGCCTCGCCACCGAGTGGCACCTGCCACGCCGCTTCGCACGGCTCATCGCTGCGCTTCACCTCCACCACGAGGGACTGTCCGTCGGGTGACCACACGACGCGCCGCGCTTCGCCGCCGACGTCGACGGCGCGCGGCTCACCGAGCCGGACCTCGCGCGGATCGGCGGGGAGTGGCGCGCCGGCTGCGACCTGGAAAGGGATCCACTCCGGCTGCGCCTTGGTGACGAGCCCCGGCAGAAGGCCCATCGGCTCGAGCGGCGCCGGCTGCGGTCGCGGCATGCAGGCCGACAGCGCGAGCGCCGTCGCGCCTGCCAGAAGAGTCGCGGAGTCGGTGGAGATCCGTCGCGTCATGGGTCGCGCGACTCTATCAACTGCGTGGCCCTGGCGCGAACCGCCGATGGCTTCACTGCCCTCGCGCGGTCTGCGGTTCGGGCCCCAGCGCCGCGTGGGCAGAGGCCCGGCCCGCTGTGCGAGGCTGCGCCGGCCAAGTCGCGCATGGCGCGCTCGCGTCCACTTCGCGTAGCCGCGCTGACGGCACATGGTCGAGTGCCTCTTGCGCCAGCCGCGACAGGATCGCGACCACCACTTCGTCGACATTGACGACGAACGCGCGCAAGCCGTCCGGGTGCAGGCTCATCTGGATCATGTTGCGTGGCCCGTCGTCGCCGACTCGCGCCCACAACGCATCGGCTGTGGTGCCGTTCACCATGGCAACCGCCGCGATCAGCCGCTCCGTCGCTTCGTTGGCCATGACCAGATTCCAGATTCCATGCGCGATCGATGACGATCGCGGGGAACGGCTCGTGATGGCGCAGCATGCGAGAAAGCGCTTCGCGAATTGCAGCGCCGCAGCGTGAGCCAAAACCTGCTCTCGCCGCTCACCCACCATCGAAAGATTCGCCATGAACCTGCCCCGCCCCGTCCTGATCGCCATCGCCCTGCCGTTCGCCATCCTCACCGCGTACGCCCTGAAAGAGGTCGGCTACATCGGTATCTTCAGAAGCCATATGCACCCGGCGGGCGTGCAGGTGGGCAGCGATCTCGTAATCGCCCTGAGCTTGGTGATGGTCTGGATGATCGGCGATGCGCGCAGCCGCGGCGTCACGGTCTGGCCGTACATCGCCGCAACACTGACGCTCGGCTCGTTCGGTCCGATTCTCTATCTGCTGATTCGTGGTAACGCTGAGAGGTTCACGCCCACCAAGAGCGGGCATGCTTGAGGGCCGCATCCGCGATGCGCTGTTCCTGATCGGCTACGGGCTGCTTGCAACCCATGAGCTGGACGCGGCGCTCCGATGTGAACGACGGGCTGGCGACGGCGCGGACGTACCCTTGAGGTCTTGACGATGCCTGCGGCCATCGCCATCATGCCTGCATGGCAGTGAAGGCGCACCAATATACAGTTCGCAATGTATCGCCGAGGGTCCACCGGGCGCTCCTCGCCAAAGCTGCGGCGCGCGGCGTCAGCTTGAACACCCTTGTCGTTGAGGCATTGGAGGCTGAAGCGGGCGTCAGTGGGCAGCCGAGATCCTACGACGATTTGGACGATCTCTTTGGGACCTGGGTCGACGACAAAGCCGTCGATCGAGCGCTTGCCGAGCAACGGCGACTTGACCCCATGGACTGGAAGTGAAGCTTGCGCTCGACACCAACGCCTACCGCCTCGTCATGGAGGGAGACGACAAGGCGGTTGGGTTGGTTCGGACCGCCGAACGCCTGCTCATGCCTGTCCCCGTTCTTGCCGAGCTCCGCTTCGGGTTTCTGAACGGAACCAAGGGGCGCGAGAACGAAGCTCACCTCGTGCGGTTCCTCGACCGGCCCCGCGTCGCAGTGCTCGGCTGTGATGAGGAAACGGCGGTTCGCTACGCCGAGCTCAAAATGCAATTGAAGAAGCAAGGTACGCCCATTCCGATCAACGACGTGTGGATCGCGGCGCTCGTGCTTCAGCATCAAGCGACGCTCTTCACGAGGGACTCGGACTTCAACCACGTTCCTCAGCTACCGCGCGTCTAGATCTGACTCAGTGCATGCCGAGAACGCCTAAGGGGCCGTCCAACAATTACTGATCATCGAGAGCGGCGTGGCGCCTCACGGGCAAGGCGCGACGACGATGAATACTGCTGCTATTTGAGGAGGAGCAACGCTGCCCGTGGGGATGCAGCGTCGATCGAATGATAGTAATTGTTGGACGGCCCCTTAGTCGGCGTCGGCCGGTGGGACGCGAGCCATGATTCCCGCCCGCAACGCGGGTGGCCTGGCCGCCCGTGGCATCTCTCCGGTTTCTGACCGTCGATATGCGGCGGCGCACTCGATAACCTGGTCGGCGGCGTCCACCGGGACGTCGCCGAACACATAAACGTGCTTGTGAGGGGCCCGCAAGGCGATGCCACAGGGACGCGGGCAGACGCTCAGGCATTCGGTCGGCTCGATGACGAAGCCCTCGCGCCGTGCCCATGCTTCGTATCCTCGAATGAGTGAGTGGAAGAGTCGTGCGCCCCGCCGCTACTGGTTGGGCTCTCGGGGTTCGCTCCCGAGGCGGCACGAGGTGCAAACAAACAGGCGATGGATCACGCGCGAGCTTCCCATTTTGTTCATGTCACTACGTTGCCAGCGTCCGGGTCGACCCGAAGAAGGGTGTGGAGGCTTCCACGAAGGGCGTTGAAGACATCCGGTTCCAGGCCCCGCGTGATCACGACGACGCGCGACGCCGGGGGCGAGCAGGGCCATTCTGATAGCGTCTCCACAGGAAAGACAACGTGCTGGACCGCCTGGGCGACGAGGGGCAGCGTCTCGCCCCTGGCGTGCACAATGGCCTTCATGCGCAGGATATGCTCGCCGTGGATCTGCGTCATCATCGATACCCATAGCGCAAAGGCGCGAAAGTCGATCGCCTCCTCGAACGTTTCGGAGAAGGAACGCACGTCGACACCGTGTGCTTCGCCGACGGTGTCGTGCGCGCCGGCCTGGTCGCCCGCGGCGAGCACAGTCGGTTGCGGCCAATCGGGCGCCCGCTCGAGGAACAGGCGTGCGGGCACCTGCCCCAGCGCACTCCGAAGCCGCTCGGCCATGGGGTTCATGCCCGCAACGTGGGCTTCCAAAGTGTCGAGTTTTGCGATGTCGACGCGATCCGCTTTAGTGAAAATGATCCGATCGGCGGCAGTGATCTGCTTGGCTACCTCGGGATGCCGCTGGATGCTGTGAATGCCCAGCTCGCCGTCGACGGCGACGACCACGGTGGCCAACTCGAAGACGGAACGGACAAGGCCGTTCTTGGCGAGTGTGCCGAGAATCGGCGTTGGATCGGCGAGGCCCGTCGTCTCGATGAGCACCCGGTCGAATGCTGGCACGTCGCCACGCTTGCGCTTCATGTAAAGGTCGCAGAGCGCGCGAACGAGATCGTTGCGGACCGAGCAGCAGACGCAGCCGGAGCCCAGCACGATGAGATCCTCACGGACCTCGCGAACAAGATCGTGGTCCAGCGGGATCTCGCCGAGCTCGTTCACGAGCACGGCGGCGCTCCCGACGCGCGGAGACCGTAGCAGCTCGCGAAGCAACGTGGTCTTCCCGCTCCCCAGAAAGCCAGTGAGGATTGAGATCGGTGTCGTTGTCACGCGGTGCGCTGCCAGTACCGGGCTGACTTCGTAGTCGGTCTGCATGGTGAGCGAGATACTTCATCCCTCACGCGACGGCCCTGCCAGAGGGATTTTCGGGCGAACAGCCACAACGCTCACCCCCTGTAGAGACGGCGCGCCACGTCGAGCGCGGCGTACGTGAAAATGGCGTCGGCCCCGGCGCGACGCATGCAAAGGAGAGTTTCACCCATGGCATCTGCCCAGACCACGTACCCGGCGTCGGCGGCTGCACGCAACATGGCGTATTCACCACTCACCTGGTAGGCGAACGTCGGCGCATTGAAGCGCCGCTTCACGTCGGAGAGGACGTCGAGGTATGGCAAACCGGGCTTGACCATCACGACGTCGGCGCCCTCGGCGAGGTCCAGCTCGACCTCACGCAGCGCTTCGCGACGATTTGCGCAGTCCATCTGGTAGGTGCCTTTGTCGAGCGGGGGCCCGGCCGTGGCCGAGCCCACCGCTTCGCGGAACGGGCCGTAGAAGCTGGACGCGTACTTCGCGGCGTACGCCACCAGAGGGACGGCGGCGTGTCCCCTGTCGTCCAACGCGTCGCGAATCGCTCCGATGCGGCCGTCCATCATGTCCGACGGGGCGAGCATGTCGAAGCCTGCGTCCGCATGAATCACGGCCATTGCCGCGAGAATCTCCACGGTTTTATCGTTGTCGACGCGGCCACGCTCCACCAGAGACCGTCGTGTCCGTGGACGGTGTACGGATCGAGCGCGACGTCGCCGATGACACCGAGCTCGGGCAATGCATTCTTGAGTGCACGCGCCGTGCGACAAGCGAGGCCGTCGCGGGCCAGCGCGGCGACGCCATCGTCTCGCTTGAGGGATGTCTCGATACGTGGGAAGACGGCGACGGCTTGTATCCCGAAGGCGAAGGCCTCCCGAGCGGCCGTGACCGCCCGGTCGATGGACCGGACGTGCACACCCGGCATCGACCGCAGCTCGGTTTCGACATCCGAGCCTTCGACGATGAAGAGCGGCCAGATCAAGTGCCGCACTTCGACAGAGGCTTCTCTGCATAGAGATTGGAGCCAGGGGTGGCGGCGGATGCGGCCGGCTTGTTTCCGTTCATCTCGCACGCCTCTCTATTAGCCTCCCGCTTGGTTATACGCAACCGTGTTGCAACAATGTGCAGGCTGGGCTAAAGGCGTTCCGATGCGCACAAGGATTCGTGAATGGGTCGGGGTCGTCGGGCTGCTGACGTCTGCTGCATGTGGCGACGATTCGAACGCCACTGGAGCGGGAGGAGATGCCGCAGGGTCATCGAGCTCCCAGGGCAGCGTGGGTGTCGGCAGCGGGGGTGTCACGGCTGTCTCTTCCGCCGCAGGCACCTCTTCGACAACCGGGAGTTCGGGTGGTGAGGGCGGGGGTGGAAGCTCGGCGACCAGTGTCTCCTCGAGCGCCTCCGGGTCGGGCGGAGAGGCGGGCGCGACGGGGGCTGGCGGCGAGGGCGGCGAAGGGCAAGGCGGCGGGGGTGGAGGCGGCCAGGCTGGTGGCGGCCAGGCTGGTGGCGGCGGCAGTGAGCCCGGCGGGCTCCCACGCGCGGTCGAGAGCTTCGAGTACCAACCGGGGACGGTCAGTGGGCGAGACGGCGGCCTGGGCTTTGCTGGCCCTTGGGAAGGCGGAGCCGTCGTAAGCTCGGTGGGGCTTCGCCACTTCGACGGACCATGGATGCTCGACTCGGCGGGCGGTGCATTGGAGGTCGAGTCCGGAGGGAGCATCCGAGACCTGCAGACGATGGGCGTCGATCCGGCATGGTCCGATGTGGAGGGAGCACTTGGCGCGCCCGGAACGTCTCTGTGGTTGGCCTTCGCTGCGCACGCGCGGCAAGGCATTTCGCCGGGGCAGTTCGCGGGTCTGCAGCTGTTCGAAGGCAACGTCGAACACCGCTTCATTGGCGCGCCGTTCTTCGATACGGGCCGTCCGCCCAACTGGGGCCTGGACCGTCCCGGCCTCGAAGTGCCGGTCTACAGCGAGAGTGTGGTCTCGGAGCAATCGCTGCTGGTAGCTCGCATCGACTTTCCCCAGCTGGCCGGACAGGACGCGGTCGTGTCCCTGTGGATCGATCCTCCCCTCGATCTGGACGCGCCCGGTGACGCGCCGGATGCGGTCGTCTCGGGTCCTGACTTCCGCTTCAACCGGCTGCAGCTCAATGGAAACTTCGAGGGCTTCGTTCTCGACGAGCTTCGTCTCGGAACCACGTACGCGGACGTCGTCCCGGCGCGACCGATCGAGGAGCTTTTCGTGGAGGAGAGCTTCGAGACTCCTGGGGCCATCGCAGGCCAGACCGGCGGCGTCGGGTTCGCGGGGCCTTGGGCGGGTGGCGGAACGGTCGATCCCGACGGATTGAGCTACGAATCCGGAGAGGACGGGCTCCTCGTTGCTGGCGGTGCACTGGATCCGACGACGGGGTCCAGCCGCCGAGACCTCGCGCTCGACTCGATTCACCCAGACCTCGCCGATACCGTCGGCAAGTTGGGCGCGCCGGGGGCAGAGGTTTGGCTGTCTTTCCTCGCGGAGGCGCCCAATGGCATCGATCTGGGACAGTTCGCGGGACTGCAGCTGTTCGATGGGGGCACGGAGCTGCGCTTCATCGGGGCGCCCTTCTTCGACGCGGGGCGACCGCCGAACTGGGGCCTCGATCGACCTGGCCTGAACACGCCTCTCTACAGCGGAGTGCCAGTGTCCGAGCCCGCATGGATGGTTCTACGCATGCGGTTTGCCGAGTCGCCCAATGAGGACTCATCACTGGATCTTTGGGTTTCGCCTTCGCTCGACGCGACGCCGCCCGACGACGGCGCTCTGACTCTCACCGGCCCGGACCTTCGATTGGATCGGCTGCAGATCGTCGGAAACGTGCCGGGCTTTCGGATCGATGAGCTCCGCGTCGGACCGTCGTTCGCCGCCATTGCACCGGTAGCACCATGAATGTGTCCCGAACCGCCGCGTTCGCGCTTCTCGTCGCCGCATGCGACGGCTCCGATGGCGAGCCCGCCCCGTCGTCGGCGCAAACCGACGCTGCGTCTTCATCGATCGTCGCCGGTAGCGGTGGCGACCCTTCTACTGGCGTCGCCGCGGTTGGCGCTGGCGGAGAAAGCAGCACGCTGGCGACAACCACTGCGAGCGGTTCGGGGGGCGGTGGCAATGGGGAGTCGGGCGGCGGCGATGCTGCGGGCGGCGGCAGCAGCGTCGGGGGAGGCGATGGCGGCGGTTCCAACGCCTTGGTGCCGTGGACTCCGCAGGAGGCCGAGCTGCTGCTTGGCAGCGACCGGGTGGGTCGCGTGCTTCTCGCCGATGCGCAGCTCCTCCCCGGCACGCTCGCCGAGGTGGAGCTTGCCTTTGGCATCGGCCGGCACTGCGAAGCGGTCGAGGGTCGCGAGATCTTCCTCATCGAGGAGCACCAGGTGCGTCCGGAAGGCATTCCGGCGCACGCCGCAGAGCCTGTGCCCCGCTTCGTTTTCGGAGGTTGTGGCGGCGATCCGGACCACCCTTCGGATGCTCGCTCGGCGGACCTCTTTGCGGTTCTTCTCAGCGACCCCGGAGCGGACGAGCCGGATCCGCTCGACGAAACGATCATCGAGCTCATGGGCCTCGACGATCAAACGGGGGTGTACAACTTCTACGAGCTGCGGCGCGACGAAGAGACTGGTCGCGGCACGGTGACCCGCATCGTCGAGGGTGCGGACGGCACGGTGACCCGACTCGTCAAACGGCCCACCGCCTCGTTGCAGGTCGAAACGGCTGCCACGCGCGCATGTTTCTCCTGTCACCCTCACGGCGCTCCGCTCATGAATGAGCTGCGAAGCCCCTGGCCGAACTGGCTCAGCTCGGAGCGCCCGCTGCCGGCGCGTGCTTATGGGGGTGAGACGGCAGACCTCATCGGCGCGGGAACGGGCGACGATGGCTCGCCGTCCAATGCGGGTGATCTGCAAACGCTCATCGAGATCGGCAGTACGTTGTCGTTGCGGGGCAACGGATCCCCGCAGCACGGGCACCTCAGCCGCGTTTCGGCTGGCCTCGCGCCGGGAGGAGCGCGCCGCCTGTTGCGGTCCGTCCTTTGTGACAGCGAGGTCAGCTGGGAGCGGGTAGGTGAAACGGTGCCGCTCGGCGTGTTCCTCGACGGCGATGCCGTGGCGGGCTCGGGTCTGGGACGCCCCCTTCTGTCTGCACCCGTCGCGGGTGGCTTGACGCCTGTGCGCGGCGACATTGACAGACGCATCGAGTCCGCGCTCGTGCAGCGGGGCTACCTCAGCCCGGAGCTGGTTACGGCAGCACGGCTGGTGGATGACCAGCACGACGTCTTCTCTGAAGCGCGTTGCAGCGTGCTCGACCTCATCGCTCAAGACGTCCAGCTCGACGACTTCTCCGCGGCGCTTCGGTCAGCGCTCCTCGCGTCGATGCCCGCCGATGAGCAGCCCGCACGTGCAGCATACCGCTTGGGTCTCCTCGCCGAGCCCCCCGAAGTGGGATCCGAGCTGCGTACGGCGTATTGGGAGGAGGCGACGGCTCGACTGACGGCTGCGGTCGCTGCCTCGGGCGACGGGCCAGGGCGTGCGCTCTTGCTCGAGGAGCTGTCTCGTCGCCTGGACGGCGCGATTGCGCTCTTTCCGGACAGCGAGCATCCTCGCCCTCGTTACGACGTTGCGCCGATCGATTGAGGCGAGCGAACGAGCGAAAGCCTGAGGCAAACGATAGATTGAGGCGAGTGACGCGAGCGACACGATCGCTGGTTCGACGTCGGCAGATGCGCCGTCGTGATGGGCGAGGAGGATGACGTCGCATCGGTCACCGTAGATGCGGGCCGGAAGCGGTGTTGGCTGTGCGTGCTTGACCAGAACGAACCGGGCGGCTTTCACGCGCGACCTCTCAGCTTGGAGGCGGGGCAGACGCAGCCCAGAGGCTGACGCGTGCGGACCGCTTGCGGACCCCATGGGCGACACGCTCGCGCCGCGTCCACCTGCTACGCTTCCGATGTGGCCCTGTCCTCTCCTGGAAAGCGCTGGACGGAAGCGCAATACCTCGCTCACGAGCGCGCCTCCGACCAGAGAAGCACGCTCGCAGGCGGCGAGGTCTTCGCGATGGCCGGCGCCAAGCGCGCCCACAACCTCGTGGTCGCGAACCTCATCACGGCGCTTTGCAACGCCCTGCGGGACCGCCCCTGCGAGGTATACCCCTCGGATATGCGCGTGAAGGTCTCGGTGGCAGGCCTTTACACCTACCCTGACGCCTCCGTGGTCTGCTCGGCGCCGCAGTTCGAAGATGCGGAGCTCGACACCCTCCTCAATCCCGAGGTTCTCTTCGAGGTCCTCTCCGACTCGACGGAGGCGTACGACCGCGGCGACAAGTTTGCGGCGTACCAGAGCATTCCCGGTCTACGCGACTACGTTCTTGTCTCGACGCGTCGAAGGCGCGTCGAGCGCTTCTCGCGCGCCCCGGGCGGCGGCTGGCACCTCGAAGCGTTCGAGCCCGGCGCCGAGGTGAAGCTCGCGCTCGGCTGCGTCGTTGCG
>Ga0105046_10011704_pt1 | contig 13629 bp, 10 predicted proteins | sample MAT03_FD_78385 | JGI IMG/M metagenome (GOLD analysis project Ga0105046, IMG submission 78385) | Freshwater microbial communities from Lake Fryxell liftoff mats and glacier meltwater in Antarctica - MAT-03 (megahit assembly) | ecosystem: Environmental > Aquatic > Freshwater > Ice > Liftoff... | reverse complement strand
GCTGCCCGGACTTTCCTCCCTTGTTTTCACAAGAGCGACAAGACAGTTTGTTTCGTTGCAAAGGTATTGGATTTATCGGGTAATCGCCAACCAATTTGAAAGCAATTGTTTTCCCACAGGCGTAAGAATCGATTCGGGATGAAATTGCATGCCATATACAGGCAAATCGATATGTTTTAAAATCATAATATTTCCGCTTTCGTCTTCGGCCAAGGTTTCTAAAGATGCGATTTTAGTGGAATGATCGGGCACCCAGCTATGATATCGTCCTGCTTCAAAAACAGCCGGTATTTTCTCAAAGAGTGGATGTGATTCAACTTTCAAAATTACTTTTCGCGCCACACCATGCAAAACGGTTTGAAGCTGTTTTAGCTCACCACCAAAAGCAGAGTAAATGGCTTGATGTCCGAGGCAAATTCCTAAGATGGGCTTAAGAGTTGAATACTGTTTCACAACTTCCATGAGAATCCCTGCATCCACGGGCAATCCAGGTCCGGGAGATAAAACGATACGATCGTATTTTTCAATTTCTTCCAAACGAATCTCATCGTTTCTAAAAACCGCCACTTCCTCTTGCAGCAACTCTTCAAAATACTGTTGAAGATTGTAAGTAAAGGAATCGTAATTATCGAGAATCAGGAGCATACATTGGGAAGGAGCATCGAGCAAAAGTAATTCAAAATCATTGATTGACTTCAGTCATTTTCAATTTTCAATTTGAATCCTCACCTTTGCTTAAGAAAATACCATCATGAAAAAAATAATTGAAACAAAATTTGCTCCTGCACCTATCGGACCTTATTCACAAGCTGTATTGGTTGGAAATATGCTCTATTGTTCCGGACAAATCGCCATCGTTCCCGAAACGGGCGAATTACTTTTAAATACTATTGAAGAGGAAACGCATCAGGTGATGAAAAACATCGGAGCCATTTTAAAAGAAGCCAATACCGATTTCAGTAAAATCATCAAGACCAGTATTTTTTTAAAGGACATGAACGATTTTGCAAAGGTAAATGCGGTGTATGGTTCTTATTTCACTTCAGATTTTCCGGCAAGAGAAACAGTACAGGTTGCAGCATTACCAAAATTTGTGAATGTTGAAATTACGGTGATTGCAATAGTTTAGTCGACAAAAAAAATCGCAATTAATTTGTGAGAAAAATAGAAAATCGACCTTGTTAATAGGAATTGCTTTTTGGGAAATGAGTATTTGACCCCTAAAAGATGCATTCCATTTTCTATCTCGCAAAGGCCGATAGCTATCGGCCGCAAAGTTTCTTAGGCGCTAAGTTCTGAAGGCAAACAAAATATTTTCTCGACTCTGCTTATAATTTTCTAAATAAATCAATTCCATATTCGAGAATTTCAAATAGGATTTAGGACTAGCTTTATTCAGAATATCTTTGCAATCTTAGCTCCTTATATCTCGATAGATATCGGGATTTGCGTGAAATTGAATCTCCATTTGTAGCTAATAAACTTTTAATGTATAATTATTATTTTCTACCATTCAAGATGCGTCCAAGCACTGAAGGCTTCGCGAGCGAAAGGATCGGCATCTTCAATTTTTGCAAGTTGGATGGTATCGTACCAAGTAGTGTTTGATTTTTTGAGATGGACTTTCTTTTCCTTTTTCTGACTGAATAAAGTGAACTCGGTTTGCGATTCATTCAATGAACAAAGATCATTTAGGTTTCCTTCTACTTTCCAAGAATTACAGGAGATGATTTCATCGTCCTTGGCAATGCCGGCGATTTCTGCGGGAGAACCGGGTAAAACCGTATTTACTTTTGCGATACCGCCTTCTACAACAACACGCATCCCGTACCATTGCTCACATAAATTTTTTGATGGACTCGTCGATAACCAACAGCCCACTGACGGCAACAATTCATGCAAATAAGATTCATAAGAACTTCGAGCATGAATACATTTCTCAAAAATTTCTTCAACACCTTTATCCGACATCGAAATGGCCAATCGCAAAATATCTGATTCGCGATAACCTTGATCCAATTTTATAAAATCAGTGTACAATTGCAAATACAAATCATCCAAGGAATGTTTTCCTTTGCTGGATTTTCGGATATACAAATCTAACATCAAGGCAATTAAACAACCCTCATCATAAATGGAAGTTTTACGAGCAGGAACTCCCGGAACATATCCATCCAACCATGTATCGAAACTACTCTCGGCGATGGAGCTACGAAAACGACCGTAATTATCTTTATGCTTTTGCAATCGTTGATTCAACTCTGCAAAAAACTCCTGCGTATTGAAAAATTTAGATCTTGCTAAAAATAAATCTCCATAATAAGTAGTGAAACCTTCGTACACCCAACCTAAGCGACTATAATTTTCCTTGGTATAATCATAATGCACAAAATCATGCGGACGCAAAGTTTTTACATTCCAAGCATGAAACAATTCATGAGAGGCGACTCCCATTAAATCATTGTACATATCCTTCTTCATCAATTGGTAGCCGGGACCTAATGCAAGCACCGTACTCGCTTTATGCTCTACACCATGATAAAAACGAAAGGGCAATAACAACACTAAAAAATGATATTCCGCCACCGGAAATTTTTTCATCATCTGCAATTGCACCTGCGTGAAAGCTTCAAAGTCGGAAATGATTTTATCCCACTCCGGATTACAATCTCCATACAACCAAATATGGAATTGATAATCGTTTACCGAATAACTACGATGTTGTAAAGATTTAGCAGCGAAAAAAGGACTGTCTAGTAACTCATCTAAATTTTCTGCTCTCAAAACATTGCTTTCTACTTCCTGCATCGAACATGCGATTTGATAATCGGAAGGAATTTGTAGATGTAAAAAACAAGGTTCCTGCGATTCAGTAGGATCATATAAAATACAATGCACCGGATTCAAATACAAAAAATCCTCATCAACCCAGCAGGCACCGGCATCAGGCTGCGCAGAAAAATACTCATAGGTCAAAATTAATTTTCCTTCAGGTGCTTCATCGATACGCCAACAATCCTTCGTGATTTTATGGATAGGAAGTTCTGTTCCACTTTCAGTTTTAGCTGATAATCCACGCAAGTTTTTCGCAAAATTCCCTAGTTCATAGCGACCCGGACGCCATGCCGGCAATTGAAATTCAATGGGTCCGTGCTGTTTGACTTCTTTATGTGCTTCAATCAATACAAAACGTGATTGTGGCAAGGGAGATTTGATGATGTATTTCATAGTAGCTAAGTATTGCAAAACTATAATTTAAACAATGCAAATTCTTGATTCATTAAAAATAGAATAAAATAGACGCATAAAAAAAATAGAAAATTCAAAAAACCAAAAAAATATTATACAGGAAAAATCGCTTGCTTCGCAAAAAAAACATTCGTAAATACTGAGTATCAATCAATTTCAAAACGTCTCTATAAATGAATTAACTTTGCGCCCACAAAAGAATATCTCGATATGCAATACGATTTGATAGTGATAGGCAGCGGTCCTGGTGGATATGTTGCTGCAATCCGTGCTTCACAACTAGGATTAAAAACAGCGATAGTAGAAAAGGAATCGTTGGGCGGTGTTTGCCTCAACTGGGGATGTATTCCCACCAAAGCACTTTTAAAAAGCGCACAAGTTTTTGAATACCTCAAACATGCCGGCGATTATGGAATTACTGTAAACGATTACAACGCTGATTTTTCTAAAGTGATTGGAAGAAGTCGCGATGTGGCGGATGGCATGAGCAAAGGAGTTCAATTTTTAATGAAGAAAAATAAAATTGATGTCATCAACGGGATCGGTAAAATCAAACAAGGAAAAAAAGTAGAAGTTACTGCGGCTGATGGCAGCACAACTTCCCACGATGCACAACATATCATTTTAGCTACCGGAGCGCGTAGCCGAATATTACCAGGCTTAGAGCAAGACGGAAAAAAAATTCTTGGTTACCGTGAAGCGATGGTATTGCCAAATAAACCTGAGTCGATGGTGATTGTAGGAAGCGGGGCTATCGGTTGTGAGTTTGCTTATTTTTACAACAGCATGGGAACGAAAGTTACTCTTGTTGAATTCATGCCGAACATTGTTCCGATAGAAGACGAAGATATCTCCAAGCAATTGGCGCGTTCATTTAAAAAATCGGGCATCAGCATCATGACGGAGTCGAGTGTAGAAAGTGTTGATACAAGTGGCAACGGATGCAAGGTAAAAGTGAAAACGAAGAAGGGAGAAGAAATTATAGAATGCGATATCGTTTTATCGGCAGTAGGTATCACTCCTAATATTGAAAATATCGGACTCGAAGAAGTAGGTGTTATCACCGACAAAGGAAAAGTAATTGTGAACGATTATTACCAAACCAATATCCCGGGCGTTTATGCTATTGGAGATATTGTAAAAGGTCCGGCCTTAGCACACGTAGCGTCTGCAGAAGGAATTTTATGCGTTGAAAAAATTGCTGGTCTTCCGGTGCATCCTATCAATTACGGAAACATTCCGGGCTGTACTTATTCCTCTCCCGAAATTGCAAGTGTGGGCATGACAGAGAAAGCAGCGAAAGAGGCAGGACTCGAAATTAAAATCGGAAAATTCCCATTCTCGGCAAGCGGCAAAGCAAAAGCTTCCGGTGCCAGCGATGGATTTGTAAAAGTTATTTTTGATGCGAAATACGGTGAATGGTTAGGCGCACATCTCATAGGCATGAACGTTACAGAACTCATTGCCGAAGTAGTTGTTGCCAGAAACTTAGAAACGACAGGTCACGAAATCATCAAATCCATTCACCCCCACCCTACCATGAGCGAAGCCATTATGGAGGCTGTTGCGGATGCTTATGGGGAGGTGATACATATGTGAGATCGGAGTTTGGAGTGAGGAGATCGGAGTTTGGAGTTTGGAGTTTGGAGTTTGGAGTTTGGAGTGAGGAGTTTGGAGTGAGGAGTTTGGAGTGAGGAGTGAGGAGTTAGGAGTTAGGAGTTTGGAGTGAGGAGTTTGGAGTGAGGAGTTAGGAGTTAGGAGTTAGGAGTTAGGAGTTAGGAGTTCGGAGTTAGGAGTTAGGAGTTAGGAGTTTGCAGTTTGCAGTTTGCAGTTTGCAGTTTGCAGTTTGGAGTTTGGAGTTTGGAGTTTGGAGTTTGGAGTTTGGAGTGAAGGTTGGGACTACGATGATTTTAGTATGATACAGGATCTACGGATCTACGGATTTATATATCCAGCTCGTATAAAAACACAAGTCGTATACATTCTTTACGTAGTATTAAAAATCATAAAACATCATGACCATCTTAGTTAATCTGTGGCCCATTTGCAAAAATTTTAAAATTCGATTCTATAACTCAAAATCGGAATCAATGGCGTTTGATAATAGGTTTTGATTTTTCCGCTGAGGGGATCAAAAGTATCACCAAAAATATTTTTACGGTTGCTTGCGTTTTGAATATCGAGTGCAAAAATATGCGTTGATTTTTCGCGGTTTCTTTTCATGCTGATACGCAAATCTGTTCGGAAATACGCAGGGTTTTGACCTGAGTACGCTTGCTTTTCGAAATAATATGTATTCTGTTTCTCTATAGATTTTTCAAAATCGATGGGTGTAGTACGTAGGCCACCGGCATAAATCATTTTAATATTAAATCCTAAAATGCGATTCTTGAATTTAGCACCGGTCTTAATTTCTTTTCCTCCGGTAAATGCGAAAGTATAATTCCCGTTAAACAAAGTATTTCTCCAAACATTATTGATGTCGCGGTATTTTGATTCGTACAAAGAAGACGATAAAATAAAATATAAATCATCATGTACAAATTGCTCGAGTGTTAATTCTATTCCATAGTTGCGACCCAATCCATCATTCACCAAAGGATCGGTAGAATAACCATCACGCAAATTCAACACACTAAACGATTTTGAAGTATCTGTGCCGATGGGAACATCAAACAAATGCTGATAATAGGCCTCTAATTTTACATGCATCCAAGGGCGAATTAAATAATCATATCCCACCACAACATGATGCGCGCGCGTCATTTCGATGTCAGCATTGGGACGAATTAAATTGCCGGAACTGTCAAGAGCCTCTGCAAAATAAACACCCAAAGGTTGGATCTGACTATGCAATCCGTATCCCAGTGAAAGACTATGTTTTGGATTGATGTTATAATTTGTTGAAACACGCGGTTCGATGGAATAGGTATTATTATACGCCAATCCCAAAGCATGAACACCCATCTGCAAAGACCACGATTCAGTAATGCGATTCATCCAAGTCGCAAAGGCTTGCATGGTATATGTATTTCCTTTCACATCTAAATCATTCACTAAACTATCCACCTCTGTATCGAAATACTTTTGATAAATGGTATAACTCATCCTCGACAAAATAATTCCGGATCGAAATGAGTGATGAGAATTCATTTTATAATTTAATGTGCTTGAAAAAAGCAAACGATCATTTACCGTTTTAAAACGATCGCGATCTTCAGAAACATATTCATCATTCAAACGAAAAGAGTTATACTTGCTAGTATACGAAGAACCTACTAAAGCGGAACGAAGAAAAAGTTTCTTGTTCAATGTCACGGCATGTGTGGCACCAATAGCTCCCGTATTGGAGATGAAATCTGCGGTATAACGCTCAAATTCATCTTCCCATTTAGAAGAATCCTTTTCTGCTTCATAATCCTGGCTACTCAATCCGCCGAAGCCGAAAATAGTAAATTGTCCGAGTTTATTGGTGGGCAAAAAGATATTGAAAGATACATCTTGAAAATTGGTAGCGGCATCTCCCAAATTAATAAACTTACCAATCGCTGCCAATGTGCTGTATCTGTAATTTATCAAATAAGAACCGTTGTACTTTTTACTGAAATGACCTTCTGCGGCAAGATCCAATCCTAATAATGAAGCTTGAAAAGTAAATTCATTCTTTTCATTATTTCCTTTTCTCAATTTCACATCAAAAACTCCACTTAAAGCATTCCCATACTCAGCGGTGAATGCACCGGTAAGAAAATCAGAATTACTCAACAGCTGTGCATTCAAAATGGATATACCACCTCCTGCAGTTCCCGGAACTGAAAAATGGTTGGGGCTGGGAATTTCCACGCCTTCCATTCTCCATTGCAATCCGTTTGGAGAATTCCCGCGAATAGAAACATTGTTATTGCCGTCGTCGGTATTTAATACGCCGGCGAAAGAGCTCACCATTCTTGCCGGATCATTAATCGCCGCAGCAAACTTTTGCGTTTCTTCTACCGAAAATGCCCGTGTACTCACCAATGACATTTCATTGATGGCTTTATTTTTTTCCTTCTCTGCAACGATGGTTACTTCCTTTGCCTGAATTAACTTTTCACGCATTGGCAATTGCATCACCAATTCTTTTCCTGAGTTTAATAAAATATTGGGACGCACTAAATCCTCATAGCCCATCATCACCACCTTCATCGTATGATACCCTACCGGCACATTTTCCAATCGGAATTTACCGTCTATATCGGCATTCACACCCATCACCGGATCTAAATCAACAAGTACCACCGTTGCGCCCGGCAATGAGATTTTTGTGATTTCATCTACAACAGTACCACGAATGATTTGAGTGGGGGTTTGGGCGGATAAAGCAAAATTTAAAAGTATCAAAGTTGCAAAGGCATTAAAAAATTTCATAATTGAATAAGATTTTTAATAAGGTTTATGTGAATTCGCTGCAAAGAAATTAAAAAATTGAAACATATTGCAAAAAAAGCGCTGAATCGCTAAAAAGCAGAACCAAAACCGACGACATAAAGCCCGAAATGCACTAACAATAATAAATACTCAAATTCCAAACTACTTCCCCGACCTAGAAAACTGAGTAATGATTGGTATCTCCTTTGAAAGTTCTTCGAACTCTTGTTGAATGCTTTTGCCTATTTTTGAAATCTCGAACAAATGCCAAAACTTTGAATTATATTGATATTTCGAATGATACAAATTACTGACATTATTAAATTGTTTTATCGACACAGAATTAAAATCAATTTTCTGATCGGCAATCCAATCAAAACTTTCCTTCAATTCAAATTCCTTAGTATGGAAAACCGGATTCAATAAATCATGCAGATAAGTTTTATGGAATTCGGCGACATATACAGAATCATCTATCCAATGAAATAGTACATTCTTAAATTCTTGCTTTTTGTACCAGACATGTTTGCTTGATTTAGAAAGGAGATTATAATCCGGTGCATCCACATTATTAAAAGACCATGAAACGCTCATCATTGACATATCAGTATTTCGAATAATCATTTGACCCTGTTCAGTACTGCTTCCAACACGTTCACTAAAAATTAATCTGGTGAAGTCTGCACTATCGTCTTTTAAATATACGATTTGCAAATCGAAGGAAGAATAATTCGTAGTTAGAAATATATTTTCTGCGAATTTACTATAGGGAAGTTCTGTCAAAAGATCCATTAAATGATCCCCATGTTGCTCGCCGTTTTTCTCAAATGAATAACTTCTTCTTATTTCCTTCACTTTAACACTTGGAGATTTACTTTTTTTACTGGAAAACCTAACATCACATGCAGCCTCAACTAAAAATACTGTTATTCCATTTTCCTCATGGACTTGCCTGTAAAATGACTCCTGAATATATGGTCGTTGTGGAATGGAATTATAAAATCGTTTAAGTATCCCTTTTAATAATGTAATTGGAATCGATGATTCCACCTTAAACTCTGGCAAGTTGATGGCAGACTTCTCCATGAACATTTCCCTTTGTTTTTCCCCTTGTAAACTCTTGCTTCCGATCTTCAATGGCAAATAAGCCAAATGAAAAAATATTAATGAATCATCGCTAAGCAATAGTGATTGGGGGACGTTCAACTCTCCGTGTACATCAGCAAGTAGAATTGTCCCCGAGTGCAGACCCTGTATCGATACAAAAGCCAATTCCTCATTAGTTACTTTATCGAAAAATTTAATTTTCAATTCCTGAGCCTCTACACCTCCTTGAACTAAGAAAATTGAAATCGTCAGATATATTATTAATCTAGCGAACATCTTTCAACTTCATTTTTGCTTGCTCAGCATAATAACCCTTCTCGGATACAATCTTTTCAAGCAGTTTAACTCCTTCCATTCTCGAACCATTCTCCAAATAACTAAGGGCCAAATGCCAATTTGTTTCTTGCAGAAAAGCTGAATTCTTATTTCCTAAAACTCTCTTGAAAAATGCAATAGAATTTTCAAACTTATTTATTTGTGCGAATGCCAATGCGGCATAAAACAGAGCATTATCATCCTTAGGATATATTTGTAAGATGACCGAAAACCGATCAATACTAAGTCGGTAATTCTTAGATTTAAAATTACCGAGAGCCGCTCTCAATAAATCACTATAAAAAACAGTGTCTTCATCCGCATAAATACCTTCTTCTCCTTTACGATTTTTATTCGCAAAACGAGGATGTAATCCGGTATTGATTGAAAACGTTTGCGTATTGATATCATAAAGTTGGGAGAAATCCATCACTTTTAATTGTTCAATATAAATGATAGGCACCCCCGAATTACTGATCGGCTCTAATTTCACATCCACTCTATTAGCATAAGAAATTCCTTTCTTTTCAATTTCAAATAGCTCATTCTGCCAAATATTTTCTCTAGAAGCTATAGTTATTTTTTCATTTTGAATGACATCACTACTTGAAATAGGCACGGACAGTGTGTCGATTGAATGCGACTCTTGAAGTGCAATTCCATTCAAACTCTCGACTTCAATTTTAGTTGCTGGCAACGAAACTGATTTTTGAAAAAGTACATCCTCCTTATAATTGTTTGTATGATTTCTATAAATAAAAATACTAATGAGTATAACTAAAATGGCCACAGCTATTTTGAAAACAAATCCAACTTTAGAATTTACAATATTTACAGTACTTATTTTTTTCACTGCTTTAAATGATTTCATGTCCTGAAAACCATCCACAGCTCCTGAGCACAACAAACAAGAAGAAAGATGATCTTCTACCACCAACTGTGAAATACGATCTAAATCATGCTTCGCATATTGCCAAAGCGAATGAGCAGAAGGACAATTGCCTTGGGCTTTGCTGATTATTTTATACTTTTTATTTTCCATGATTTTCCCGAAAATACGATTCAAGATTTCGCTTCCCATTTTGAATATAACTTTTCACTTTATTTATTGGATAGTCTGTATCCAAACTAATCTCCTGATAGGTTTTTCTTTTAAAATAAAATTGCTCAATACAAATTCTTTGCTCTACTTTGAGTGAAGCCAATCCCATTTCTACTGAAAAATCATTCGGCAAATCATTCTCTTCACTTTCATTCTCTATTGCAATATTCTCTATCAAATTGACATCAACAAAAGAATATGATTTTTTCAATTCAATAAGCTTGTCCATACATGCATTGTAGGTTACACGTAAAAACCAAGCTCTAAACTTCTTAATATCAAATCGAATTAAATCATCAAACAATTTGTAGAAAACTTCTGCCACCACATCTTTCGCTAATTCTTCATCTTTCAAATATTTCATGCAAAACCCAAATAAATGTTGTGCGTATCGATCGTACAATTCTGCAATAAAATCTTTGTTTCCGGTTTTTTTATAAGACGCTATCAATTCTTCGTCGCTTTGCTCCGATCTCCTTGAATTATTGGTGAAAAACTTCCACATACATTGCGTTCTTTAATATTTGACCGAAACAGTTCCGGATTCCATAAAAATAAAACATAATTATGATTTATGGAAAATTCAGGTCAACAGGTCTAATTAAAAATCAAAAATAATATTATGAAAAAGAAACTCATTGCTCTCTTCGTCGTCCTCGCATCCTTAGGAACAACGACGCTTAACGCTCAAAGTGAATACGGTGAAATTAAAGGACGTTTACTCGACAGTTTGACGAAAGCTCCCATACAATTTGGGTCTATTATGGTCTTGAAAAACAATCAAATTATTTTAGGCGCAACAAGCGATCTAGACGGGTATTATAGCATCAAGCCATTGCTGAATGATGTGTATACTGTTAAAACATCATGCATCAGCTATAATACAACACTGATTAACAAGGTAAAAGTAAATGCAGGCAAAATGACATATCTAGATATCACTGCTTCGTCGAATTCCATAAGCATCACTGGTGCTACGATTTACGATTTTAAAAACCCATTAATTGATCGCGGTCAAATATCCACCATTCAGATTTTAGAAACGGAAGACATAGAAAATGCTCCATACATGGATGTGAAACAAGGGGCCGCAATATCAGCCGGAATTTATCAGAAAGATGATGGTGGTTCTATTTTTATGCGTGGCGCCAGAGAAGACGGGACCGCATATTATATTGATGGCATCAGGGTCATTGGTGATTTCCGACTTCCAAAAATTGCAGTCAAAGAAATGAGAGTTCTTACCGGTGGAATTCCGGCAAATATTGGAGATGTCACCGGCGGTGTGGTGCTTATCACAACAAAAGGCTATTCGAATTGGTAATTGTAACAAAAGGAGAAGGGAACCAAAATGATTCCCTTCTCCTTTTTCAAATATTATTAATTTTATTTCCTCAACTCCATCAAAGCAACACTCTCAACATGCGCGGTATGCGGAAACATATCTACCGCTTGCACTTTTACCAAATCGTATTTTTCGCTGAGTAGTAATAAATCGCGGGCTTGGGTTCCCGGGTTGCAACTCACGTAAACAATTCTTGGGCAATCGCTTTTTAATAATTGCTGAATCACATCTTCATGCATGCCCGAACGAGGAGGATCGGTGATGATGACATCGGGCCAACCTTCTTTTTCGAATAATTCATCGCTGAGTAAATCTTTCATATCGCCGGCGTAAAAAACGCTGTTGTCGATTTTATTTAGCTCTGCATTTCGATTTGCATCTTCAATGGATTCTTTCACGTACTCCACTCCTACTACCTTCTTCGCTTCTTTCGCAACAAACAAAGCAATGGTGCCGGTACCGGTGTATAAATCGTAAACGATATCTTCTTTTTTGATAGCAGCAAATTCTCTTGCGAGTTTATACAATTCTAAAGCTTGTCCGCTATTGGTTTGAAAAAATGATTTGGGACCAATACGAAATTGCAAACCTTCCATCTCCTCGGTGATGTAAGACAATCCCGACCAAGTTTGAATTTCTAAATCATGAATAGTATCATTGCCTTTTAGATTTATAACGTATAACAAAGAAGTAATTTGCGGGAATGTATCTTTCAAATGATTTAACAATCCTTCTAATTTCTCTTGCTTGTTTTGATACACCATCACGATCACCATTAATCCGCCGGCTAAAGTATTGCGAATAATTAATCCGCGCATCATGCCCGCTTTGTGACGAATGTTCATGAAAGGCATTTCGTGCGTCAAACAATATTCGCGCACGGCTAAACGAATCGCATTGGAGGGATCGGGTTGCAAATAGCAATTTTCAATGTCCAATACTTTATCGAATTTTCCGCTGATGTGAAATCCTAATCCAGGACCTGAAATTTCATTCGTTGCAGAAAACTCTTCGTAAGCAAGCCATTTTCTATCGGCGAATGAATAATCCAATTTGTTGCGATAGTATTTTGTTTTTTCTGAACCGAGAATCGGAATCAAATTTACATTCTCGAATTTGCCGATGCGTTCCAATGCATCTTTCACTTGCTTCTCTTTAAACTGAAGCTGGCTTGCATAATCGAGGTACTGCCATTTGCATCCTCCGCAAGTTCCAAAATGTTCGCAAAAGGGTTCTTTGCGCAATTCAGAAGGCTTCTTAACGGTCTTCACTTCTGCTTCGATGTATGCCTTTTTCTTCTTTTTTACGAATACATCTACGACATCACCGGGCACGGCTTTATCAATAAAAACAACCATTCCTTCGTAACGAGCCATCGCTCTGCCCTCGTCGGCCATATCAATGACTTCGAGATCTGTTAGTATTTTTCCTTTCAAAATTGCAACGTTTACACCTGAAATACCGTCATTTTACAAAACAGATACAGTTTTCGGGTTCTTAGGTTGCAAATTTAGGTAACTTTGAAGAGCCAAACGGGGATGAGACACAAGCTTCTTTTATTTATTTTTCTTTTTGCTGCAAATTGGGCTCAGGCTTACCATATTGCAGGTGGCGATCTCACATCAAAATGGTTGGGTGGAAATACTTTCGAAATTAAACTTACCCTGTATCGTGATTGTTCAAATCCGAATGCTGCTAATTTCGATCCTACAATCATCATTGCTGCTTATACTTTGAATGGAAATGTTTTACAAGATTCTTTTCATGTAGATTTATTGAGCGTTCTTCCACTTCAATTGGCTGGGGCAGGATGCATTCCTCCTCCGCAAGTTTGTATGCAAGCAGGCACTTATGTTCGAAACATTCAATTGCCCGTAGGATCGGGTGGCTATTATTTGGTTTGGGAACGTTGTTGCAGAAATACAACGGTGCTCAATCTTCTCAATCCGAATCAAACAGGAATGGCATTTTATCATGAAATGGCCGATCCAATAGTGAATAACTCAAGTCCATACTTTAACAGTGCTCCTCTGCCATATACTTGTGCCGGACAACTTTTCCGATTTAGTTTTAATGCAACAGATCTTGAAGGTGATTCATTGGT
>Ga0105046_10011703_pt1 | contig 13631 bp, 7 predicted proteins | sample MAT03_FD_78385 | JGI IMG/M metagenome (GOLD analysis project Ga0105046, IMG submission 78385) | Freshwater microbial communities from Lake Fryxell liftoff mats and glacier meltwater in Antarctica - MAT-03 (megahit assembly) | ecosystem: Environmental > Aquatic > Freshwater > Ice > Liftoff... | reverse complement strand
TGCACCCCCCGGGGTGGCATGCCCCCCCGGGTTGGGGGGGTGCCTCCGGGTGGGCCGGGGCCCTCGGGGTTGGGGGGGTGGCTCCGGGTTGGGCGGGTGCCTCAGGGTTGGGCGGGTGACTCCGGGTTGGCACGTGACTCCGGGTTGGCACGTGACTCCGGGTTGGCGCGTGACTCCGGGTTGGCGCGTGACTCCGGGTTGGCGCGTGACTCCGGGTTGGCGCGTGCCTCCGGGTTGGCGCGTGCCTCCGGGTTGGCGCGCTTCGGTCACTCCATTTCTCCTTCGCTGTGCCTGCTCACTTCCCGATGCACCACAGCTTCTCGCTGGTGCGGATGAAGAGGTGGCCGTCGCTCACGGCGATGCTGCTGCGGGTGGCGTCACCGGCTCCCATGGAGACGGTGTGGATGACTTTGCCATCGGCGAGGTTTTGCACCACGGCGGTGCCGCGTTCGCCGATGGTGTAGATTTTACCGTCGGCGATCGTCGGTGAGGCGCGGAAGATTTCCATGCCCTTCGTCTTCTCGAGGGTGAAGCTTTCCTGCCAGACTTTCGCGCCGGTCTTGGCGTCGAGGCAGGTCATCACCTGCTTGTCGCCGTTGAAGACGTAGAATTTTCCATTGAGCGCGGCGGGGGTGCAGGTGTCGGGGGTGTTCTTTTCGTCGAAGACCCAGGCGCGGCCTTTTTCGGTGATGTCGCCGTTGCCATCCAACCTGTAGGCGATGGTCGCGCTTTGTTTCGGGCCGCAGACGAGGGCGATATTCTCCGAGGCGACGGCGCTGGGGACGAGGCGCATGAAGCCGCCGCCGCTGAGGCCTTTTTTGTTGTTGATGCCGCCGCCGCGCCACAGCTCGGCGCCGGTCTCGGGGTCGTGGCCGGTGAGGTAGTCGCCGCCGGCAATGAGAAGCTGCACCTTTCCGGCGATGGTGTGCGGGATGACGGTGGCGTAGGTTTCCTGCGTCTCCTGCTCGGCGTCGGTGGGGCGGATGTGTTTCCAGAGGGTCTTGCCGGTGGCGGGTTCGAGGGCGAGGAGGTAGCTGTCGCGGTCGCCCTTGTCCTTGTCCTCGATGCCGGGGTAGCCGCCATCAGCGGGCGTGCGCTGGAGGACGAGGATGTAGAGTTTCCCGCCGAAGAGCAGCGGGCTGCTGCCATAGACCCAGTTGATGTTAAATTTGCCGTAGTCCTTCCCGAGGTCGCGCTTCCAGAGTTCCTTGCCGGAGAAATCGAACGCCGCGAGCTGCCCGGTGCCGACGAGTGCCCACACGGTCTTGCCGTCGGTGACTGGCGAGGGCGAGGTGCTGTTGCCACGGCCTTTGGCGAGTGCGCCGTCGGCGATGTTGTGCTGCCACGCGATTTTGCCGGTCTTTCGATCAACGGCGATGAGCCATTGTTTGTTCTCCGCATCGGGGCTCATGACGAAGACGAGCCCGCCGGAGACGATGGGTGTCGCGCCGCTGATGCCGGGGAGGTCGAGCGACCATTTCACGCTGTCGGTCTGGCTCCATTTGCCAGGGAGTCCGGTCTCGGGTGAGGCGCCGTTAAATGCGGGCCCGCGCCATTGCTGCCAGTCGCCGGCGGTGGCGGCGTGGAGGGAGGAAAGTGTGGCGAGGAGTGCGAGGGAGCGGAGTTTCATGGAGTGTGTTGGCGGAAGGTTCATGGGACAATCCGGGCATCGAAGTCAACTTAGCAAGGCCGCGGCCGATTCCACCACCGACCACCAGCACACCCACCGTCATCGCAGGAAGATGAATTCCTTCAGGTTGAAAAGCGACTGGGCGAGATCGCGCCACGCCGGCTGCGAGGACAGCAGCGGCTGTTCCGGCGCATTCGCCGAAAGCCGGAGGTAACGCAGGCTCGCCTCCATTTCGGACGCGGCCGGTGGCCGTGCAAATGCCTCGACGAACATCCGGCGGATCCGCGCCTCGGGATCAGCGTCGGCGTTCCCGGCGATGAGGCTGCCCGCCCATTTCGATGCGCATTCGATCACAAATGGATCGTTGAGCAGTGCGAGGGATTGCGCGGGGACGTTTGTCACATCGCGCCTGCCGACCGTGGTGAAGGGTTTCGGCGCGTCGAAGACTTGCAGAAACGGACTGAGCGAGTTGCGGCGAATCGTGAGATACACGCTCCGGCGCTGCTTCTCCGCATTGCTAACGGCGGGTGAACCCGGGCCGGCCATCGAGGCATCGAGCCGCCCGGAGATGGCGAGGAGCGAATCGCGCAGCGTCTCGGCTTCAAGGCGCCGGACAGGGAAGTGGGACACCAGCTCGTTGCCGGCATCGCGTTCGCGGGCGGCGGGCGAGGCTTCGCTCCCGAGGGAAAATGCGCGGGCGGTCACGAGAAAGCGCAGCGTCTTTTTCAGCGACCAGCCATCCTCGGCGAGGCGCGCAGCGAGGAAGTCGAGCAGCTCGGGATGCGACGGTTGCCCGCCCATGCGTCCGAAGTTGTCCGGCGTGGCCACGATTCCCCTGCCGAATACGTGGAGCCAGATTCGGTTCGCCATGACGCGAGCTGTCAGCGGATTCCGCGGATCGGTGATCGCGCGCGCCAGATCGAGGCGTCCGCTCTGCTGCGCGTGGAACGGCTGGTCACCGAACACGCCGAGGAATCCGTGCGGCACCGGGTCTCCGGGCTTGAGATGATCGCCTCGGGGAAGAAATGCGGCATCCACATTCTCCGCCTCGAAAACACCAGGCACGCGACGCGGCACGGGGATCTCAGCTTCCATGCGGCGGTATTCCGCAACGAGTGGTGCCACCGCGGGAAGTCGCGGGAGCGTGACTGGCAGCACGTCCCGGCGGATGAGAAAATCGAGCAGCAGTCGCTGTGGTTCGTCGAGACTGCCATCACGCCACGCGGCAAGCGCCGCCGCGATCCCATCCGCATAGCGCTGGGCAAGTTCCTTGGCGGAATGCGGAGCGGGCCCGTTCATCAATGCGCCGAGTGAGGTCTCCGCCTCGCGGCGCAGATCGCCGTCGTGGCAGATGATCTCGCTCAGCCCGAACCACGATCGTTCGACAGCATTCTTCTCCCGGCGCGTCTGATCTTCGGCTGTGGCGAATTCGAGATAAGCCCACGAGCCCTTGCGGTATTTCGTATCGAGCCGGAGCCACGCCGGCTCATCGCCCTTGAGCTGCGCGCGGGGGAAGATCGGATTGGTGCCGAGCGGGTAGCCGTCCACGATCAGCCGGGCCTGCGCACCTCCGCCACCCCACGCCTTTACGCTGATCGAGTCGGTCTCCACGCGGAACCGGCGGGTGGTGACGACCCCGGCGTGCTTGGTCGAGAGGCGGTTCGTCGCCACGCCCGCAGGCAGCAGACCGGCGAGCAGGCGATTGCCTTCGGGCAACGGGGCGAAGTCGCCAGCGGCACCCGGCTTTGAATCGAGACCGGTGCCGTAATGGAAACATGAGGAGTAGTCGCCGGTGTCGCCGGCCAGGGTCCACCGACGGCGAATATCGGCCGCAGCGCGGGATGGACGCTCGCGTTCTGCCGTCGCCAGTCCGGTCCATGCCTTCGCCATCCCGTCCCCGCTGAGTTTCGACAGAGCGGCCCAGAGATGGAGCGGATTCGCAGCGTTCTTATCCGCGTCGGCACGGATGGAACGCCATTCCTTTTCCTCCGCTGCGGCAGGTGCAGCGCGCGCCGCGGCAAGCTCGCGCATGAGCGATTTCCGCCGAGTCTGTTCATCGGGCGTGAGGGCATTCGCAATAATCTCGGCGCTGATCGCATCCGCCGCCGGGCCTGCGCGGAATGAAGCGGCCAGTTCGGCGGGGTCGAGCGCGCGGTCGAAGAGGCGCGCCTCTTCGATCTCGCCGGCCAGGAAGCCACTGCTGCCGCCACTGTGGCGTTTTCCGAGCAGGATATGAGCGTCGCCGGCTGCGAAGAGAATCGGGCTTGCGGTCGAAGGCTTCCACGGCTGGCCGTATGGCGCACCGTTGCGAAACAGCGTGATCGTTCCGTCGGCGCGATAGGTGATGGCCACATGCACGATTTCTTCAGGATTCGCCTTCTCGGGCGGTCCGCCTGCGCTCTGCGTGCGCTGAAAGTTATTGCTGCCAGCCAGCCAGTGCTGCCGCTCCTTCTCGGCGAAAACGATCGAGTCGAACACACTGCCCTTGCCGTTCTCGACGGTGACGACACCTCCTCCACGCTGTTCGAGCGTCGCGAGCGACAGCCATGCCTCGATCGTCTTCTCGCCGAGATCGCGCGCGAGCGGAACGGAGACGAAATGTGCGTCCTTGCCGTCGAGCACGAGCCGGCCGTTCTCGATCTTCGCACCACCCTTGAGTTCGCCGTGGAGCGCCGCGACGGAATCACGAGCGTCTCCCTCGAAGCTCCACCGCGCCATCGGCCGGATCACAAGCGCGGTGCCGCCCGCCCCCGTCTTTGCCGCGAGACGCTCGCGGACAGTGCCGTCGATCTTGGAAAGCTGCTTCTCGATTCCCGTGACTCTCTCCCTCGCTGCGCGGGTGCGGTCATCTGGCTCGACCTCGGCGAGCAGACGCGCAGCGATGCGGGCCGGTTCGTCCCTCCACGCTTCGAAGAGCCTGGCGCGGATCTCCGTTTTCAGCCGTTGCAACTCCACCTTGTTCTTCTCGATCAACTCCGGGGTGTCGATCGTCACCATCGCCGGGCGGCTGCTCTCGAAGATGCCGGCGAGCGCGTAGTAGTCGCGCTGGCTGATGGCGTCGAACTTGTGATCGTGACAGCGCGCGCACGAAACGGTGAGCGCCTGGAATGCCTTCATCGCCACGTCGATCTGGCTGTCGAGCACCTTCACCTGTTCGTCGCGGGTGTCCACCGGCTGGAAGCCGTGCTCGACCAGGCGCAGGTGCGCGATGCCGAGGATGCTCTCATTGAAATGTTCATCGCGATTCCAGCGGGGATTCTCGATCAGATCACCGGCGAGATGCTCGCGAATGATCTGGTCGAGCGGCACGTCGGCATTGAATGCGCGAACGAGATAGTCGCGGTAGCGCCATGCGTTCGGAATCTCGGGGTCACCTTCACTGCCATGCGTCTCGGCATAGCGCACGAGGTCCATCCAATGCCGCGCCCAGTGTTCGCCGAATCGCGGACTCGCGAGCAGGCGGTCGGCGAGGGCGGACAATGCCGGATGACGAATGACGAATGACGGGCCTTCGCTGCACTCGCGGACGAAATCCTCGACTTCGCCCGCACTCGGCGGCAGGCCGGTGAGCGCGAAGGTGAGGCGACGGATCACCGTGCGCGGGTCTGCGTCGCCCGCCGGCATGAGCCCGCGCCCTTCCATTTTCGCGAGGAGAAAACGATCCGCCTCGTGCGTGGACCACGCTGCGTTTCCCGCCGGAGGTGGCTGCGGTTTTTGAATCGGCTGGAGGCTCCACCACGTCTTCCGGTCTGCCAGCAGTTGCTCCCACGGGACGTTGGCGTCGGCCTTCGGCGGTTCGTCGCGCGGATCGGGTGCGCCGAGGGCGATCCATTTCTCGAAGTCGGCGATGACGGCGTCGCTGAGCTTCGGACGCTTCTTCGGCATCGCGAGATCCGCGTCGTCATGGCGGATGGATTTGATCAAGAGACTCTTCGCCGGGTCGCCGGGGATGATCACCTGCCCGGATTCGCCGCCCTTTTTCCAACCGTCGCGGAAATCCAGCCGCAGGTCGCCCTTCTGCTTCTTCGCACCGTGGCATTCGTAGCACTCGCTGGTGAGGATGGGGCGGATGCTCTTCTCGAAGAACTCGGTCTGCTCGGGCGGTGGCACCGCGAATGCGGTGGTGGCGGCCAGGACAAAAAGTGATGAGGTGCGTGCAGCGAGCATTGGGAGACAATGCAATCAACCCGCCGCGACGGAAAATGAAATGCGGGCTTCGGCGGGGCGCCCTCGATGTGCGCTGGAATGCAGGCCGTTCCGCCATGGGGGAAGGTGACCGACCGCACCCACGGCGCTCAGTGCAGCTACTTCAGTAGCGCGGGACCGCGGGATCGATCTCGACCGCCCACGCGTCGATGCCGCCAGCGAGATTCGTCACATTCGCGAAGCCCTGCTCCAGCAGCCACGCGGTCGCCCGGGCGGAGCGCCCGCCATGGTGACATTGGATTAGGAGCGCTTCGGATTTATCGGTGAGTTTCTCGATCGCGATGGGCGGCCACTGCGAGAGCGGAAGCAACTCGGCGCCGGGAATGCGGGCGACAGCCCACTCGTCCTCCTCGCGCACATCGATCAGCCGGGGCGGGTGTGCGCCGGTCAGCAGCGTGTGCGCTTCAGTGACGTTGATTTCCGGGACAGCGCCTGTGCTCATGGCCCGATGGTGACTGGAGTCCCGACATCGACATTGCGGAAGAACGCCTCGGCCATGAACCCTGGCATACGGATGCAGCCGTGTGACGCCGGATACCCAGGCAGAAACCCCTCGTGCATCCCAACACCACCGTGGATGCGCATGAAGAACGGCATCCTTGCTCCATCGTACTTCGCACCGGGAGGCATCCTGTCTTTCTGGCGATCGACGTCTTTCATCAACACACCGCCCGTCTTTGCATCCACATAGTCCCCGAATCGCGAGGACGCGTGATCCTTGTCTTTCTGCTGAATTTTGAAACTGCCGGACGGCGTCCCGAAACCCTCGCGTCCGGTCGAGAGGATTGAGACGCCCACGAGCTGGTCGCCCTTGAAAAAGTACGCCTTTTGTTCGGCAATACGGATGCGAATCTTCGGCGAGCCACCCGCATGGTCGCCATCCCAGTAGGAAATGTTGTCGTAATTCATCCGCTTTTCTTCCACGTGGCTGGACGCAACGCGACGACCTCCGAGGTAAACGGTGTCGGTGCTCAGGCGCGGGTCAGAGGTGCATCCGGCGATGACAGTCGTGAGAGCGAAGGCGAATCCTTGAAATTTCATGTAAGTCCAAACGGGCGGGCGCGACATAGAACGGGGTTAGCAAGGGTCAAGCCAAGACGGAAACGAGTTCCGGCTTGCTCCGGTTTCCCCCATTTGGAAACGCGCATCGCAATTCCGGCCCAGCGGGCGGCAAATTACACCATGTGGCCCGATGCCTCATCGCGCAGGCAGCCCTAAAGAACGTAGCCAAACCCGGACCTTGCGACGCTGCTCGCAATCCCGGAGCGCCCACTGAGCGGTGTGATTGCGAAACGGGAAGTCCAGAAACGTGAACGGAGCATGCACGCCGGTTTCCGCGACATAGCGCCGGGTCTCGTCCACGGAGCCCTCATGGCTGATGAACTGCGGACGCCCATGCAAGCGCTGCAGTCGCACCAACGCGGAAGCGCGATCCGCATCCCCATAGGGCCATGTCGTTCGCGCACCGTCGTAGTGACTGTGGCAGATGAATGCCCGCCAGAGCGGAGCAATCGTTTCATTTCGCAGGCCGATGTAGTTGCAGGCGATTGACCCTCGCGAGAAACCGCATAGCACCACCGCCCTTTCATCGCCGCCAAATTCCCGGCAGACCTGCTTCACGGTTGCGACGCAGTACGCCGCAGTCTCGTCAGCATCTCCCCACCACGTGATGGCATTCTCCTTCCGGCCATCGGCGACCTTCACAAACGGCATCGCGATACAGATGTAGTCGAGACCACCCGAGATGCCGTAACCGAGATGACATCCCTCAACCGTCCCGGCGCACGTGTCGCCGAATCGGTTCTTGAAGCCGCCGTTCCCGGCATACTCGACAATCACGGCAAACTTCCCGCCCGGCTTCCAGTTCTCCGGCAAAAAGAGCGTGTGATGCACCATCGTCCCTTCCCATCCCTGGCTCGTCTGCAAAACGCGCCGCCCCGCCGCGGGCGCACCATCCGACAACGCGGGCACCCGGAGATCCACCGGCAAGGTCGTGATGTCCGGCAGTTCCTCACCTGCAAGCGCCCGCTGGACTAAGAGGACGCCGAGTATGCCGATGAGTCGCATCGCAGCCAGGAAGGTCATTCGCGTCCTTCCCTTCCAGCGCGGCAGCTCACACATTCGCTGTTCCGCTGCTCCACCCCGCGCGGAAGAAAGGGGTGGTTGGCCGCGGTGTGCGGCATGGTCATGGGGAATATGAGATCCATTCGGTTCGCTACATTGCTGTTCGACGCATTGCGGAAAGAGGTGGCCATACGGGGCTGCCGTCAGCTTGAGGCGACGACGGAGGCGTTGCGCTCGAAGTGCAGCTCGAGCACGCGGCGGCCGTCGGCTTTCGTCACCGTGACGTCGAATCTCTCGATTCGCGTTTTCTCCCCGGTCTTCGGCAAATGGCCGATGAGCTGCGTCACGTAGCCGCCGATCGTGCTGACTTCGGTGCTCTCCAGTTCGAGGCCGAGCATCTCATTCAGCTCATGCAGGCTGAGTGTAGCCGCGATGACGAACTCGTCCTGGCTGACCCGGCGCATCTCGGGCTTTTCCGCGTCAAACTCGTCCTGAATCTCGCCCACGAGTTCCTCGATCACATTGTCCAGCGTGACGATGCCCGCGGTTCCTCCAAATTCGTCCACGACCAGCGCGAGATGCGCGTGGCGGCTGAGAAAGAAGCTCAGCAGTTTCTCCAGCGGCATCATCTCAGGGACGTTGTGCAGCTCGCGTTTGATGCTGGTGATGTCCGGCGACGGTTCGCGCATCATCCGCAGCAGATCCTTGATGTGGACGAGCCCGATGGTGTCGTCGAGGTGCTCCCGGCACAGCGGCAAGCGGGTGTGCCGGGATTCCACGGCCCGCTTCACATTCTCCTCGAAGGAGTCCTCGGTATTCAGAAAGACGACGTCGCCGCGGGGCGTGGTGATGTCGCGGACCACGCGCTTCTGCAGGTCGAGGGCTTTGATGAGAATCTCCCTGCCCACCGCGCTGACCTCCTCGGCCTTCGCACTCTCCGCGAAGATCACCCGCAGCTCCTCCTCGCTGTGAACCAGTTCACTGTCGCTCACAGGCTCGATGCGGAAGATTCGTTTGAGCATCCAGTTCGATGCCGCATTGAGAAACCAGATCGCCGGCTTCAAGACCGCGGTGAAAAGGCGCAATGGCTGGCTGATAAACACCGCCGCCGCCAGCGGCCTGCGAATGGCGATCATCTTGGGAACCTGTTCGCCAAGCGTGATGTGAAGCCCGGTGATCCCCGCGAATCCGAGCACCACGCAAACCGTGTGGATCGCGGCGTCGTGGGTGATGCCGATCTTGTAGAACAGCGGCGCAAGCAGCATCGAAAGGTAGGGCTCACCCACCCAGCCCAACGCCAGACTGGCGAGGGTGATCCCGAGCTGGCTGGCCGAGAGATAGGCATCAAGATGCGCGAGGATGTGCTTGGCGACCACCGCGCCCTTGCTTCCCTCCTCCGCCAGGACATCGACCTGCGCGCCCCTCACCTTCACGAGGGCAAATTCCGCGGCCACGAAAAAGCCGTTGGTGGCAACCAGCGCGACGATGGCCATGAGGCGAAGCAGGACCGTGCCACCATCCTCCCACTGCTGCGGCAGCGCCCCGCTGCTGGCGAGAAACCCGGCGACTTGGAAAGAAACACTCATTGCGGAAAATGAAACGAGCCGCAGACCAGCGGCCTGCGGCTCGTAAAAACTTCGGGCGAAGCCCTACCAACTCGACTTCGTCACACCGGGAATCAGGCCATTCGAGGCCAGCTCGCGGAATGCGATACGGGAGAGCTGAAAGCGGCCGATGTAAGCACGCTTGCGACCGGTGGCGTTGCAGCGGCGGCTCAGGCGCACCGGGCTCGCATTGCGGGGAAGCAGCGAGAGGCCGATGTAATCGCCCTTCTTTTTCATTTCAGCACGGACCGCGGCGTACTTTGCCACCGTCTTGGATTTGCGTTTCTCACGTTCGAGCCAGCAGGTTTTTGCCATAGATAAATTTTGAGGACGCGGAAACTAGGGGACTGGACCTTGAAATCAAGCGCTAATTTGCCCCACGCCAGGACCGGGGGTGTGATTGAAAGTGAGTCCAGTGGATGAGCAAAATGGTGTTCCGAGCGGGGCGCCAGCCTTTGGACTGCGCGCGGCTTGACGCCGCTTTTCCATTCGCCACGGGACTGACGCTCAAAGTCACCGTTGCCCCGCAAAGCAACCCAGCGCCTTGCGTACGCCCGGCGCATTCCGCGAGGTCGCCCATCGGTCCTCCGCAAAGCCAAAGCGGAGTCGAGCCTCCGCAGTCCAAAGCCTCGCGGCACTCACGCGCCGCTCAGCTCTGGCGGGGAACCAGCCTTTGGACTCACATTGAATCACGACCCCAGGACCGGCACGGCGGATTTTCGCGCGGTGCTTCGCCTTGTCGGGGAGGCTTTATGCCGCGCCGGAAACCCGCAAGCGCTGAGTCTCGGAACAATGCCGCATCTACGAGGGAATTTCGCCGCTTCGTTGGCTCGCCGCTTCCCCGCGCAAAAATCCGCCGTGAATGATCGGGGACCCGCGTCGCAAAGAAGTGACATGCCTTTTACAAAAGGATCACAACTGTGCAGGCGCGGGCGTCTAAGGTTTTTGCCTCGTCACCCGTCATTGTATCCTGCAGCAAACCCCTTCACGATTCCGCCCACCCCGACACACCCATGAGCCCACACAGACTGTTCCCCACGGCATTCGCCCTCGTCACATCACTCGTCCTCCCCGTCTGCTCGTGGGCGGAGAATGAGATCGGCTTCATCGAGAAATTCGCCCTCGCGCCGGATCGGGAGAAGGTGCTCGGCGAACTCGTGCCCGGCACCGAGGACTACTATTTCTTCCACGCGCTCCATTTTCAAAACACGCGCAACGAGGCGAAGCTCGCGGACGTGATGGAGCAATGGAAGAAGCGCTTTCCCAATTCGGACCGGCGCCAAATCATCGAGAACCGCGAGGCAATTCTCGCTTACGATGCGAACCCGCAGAAGACGCTGGCATTCCTGCGCGAGCGGCTGGGATTGCAGTTCAATCACCAACAGGAAGTGCGGGACAAGAAGCCGAATCTGCCGAGCACGCTCGACCCGGCGCGCGTGAGCCGCGACGTGTTTGAAAAGGATTCGCTGAACAACGATCACGGCATGGGCAGTTTTACCGAGGAGGCGCTGCAGGTGCTCGTGAAAAACAAGACGCCGCTGAATGAGCAGCAGCGCCGTGGGCTGCTCTCACGTCTGCAACGGCCAGACGTGCCAGGCTTGATCGACCTGGTCGTGCTGGACTTGAAGACGAAGGAATCCCAGGGCTTCGGCGAATTCGCCATCCATCGCGCGCTGCTCGCCGACCAGCTTAAGGCACTGGTGAAACAGATCCCCGCGCTCGCGAATCACGACCGGTTCGTTTACACGAAGGTCCGCAAACTTGCGCCGTCGGCGGATGTGGATGTGGAGTTTGACGCCGCTGCCCGCGAGGCATGGCTCGACCGCGTGGATGCCTATGCGAAGACGCTGCCGCCCGCGTTCAACACGCTCAAAGCGCGCGTGATTTACCTGCGGCTCGATCATGACCGGCGCAAGAACGTGTACGACCGGGCGCGTTTCCTCGAATACCTCAAGCTCCCCCACCCCGCCGGCTACGCGAATCCGAAATGGATCGAACGCGTGCGCAATTCGCAGCCGATGTGCGACCTGAATGCGGACCTCAGCGAGGCGCTGATCGAGAACCGGCCCATCGGCAACGACGAGCCGCTCGTGCGCGAATATTTCCTGCACCTTTTCGCGAAAGCCGGACCGGCGGCGGTGGATGCGATGCTGGCACCGTGGCTGGAATATGTGCGCGACACGTGGCTGAAGCCGGTGCTCGCCGAGGCCATGATCACGAGCGGACTTGGCAACCCGGAGCAATGGGCCTCGCTGCTCACACCCACGGTGTTCCAAAAGCTGAAGGAGCGTGTGGACATCGAGTTCGTCGCCACCAATCCGCAGTTCTTCAAGCCCGCCGCCGCGGCGGATGCAGGCGACGACGTGCATTTCGATGTCGTGGTGAAGAACACGCCGAAGCTCATCGTGAAAATCTACGAGATGAACGCGCTGAATTTCTTCCTCACCCAGAAGCGCCAGCTAAACACGGACCTGAATCTCGACGGCCTCGTGGCCAACAGCGAGCAGACGCACACGTTCGACAGCGGGCCGTACAAGCGCTCGCGGCAGACGTTCAAGTTTCCCGCTCTGAAAGGCAAACGCGGCGCGTGGATCGTGGAGTTCATCGGCGGCGGGCGCAGCAGCCGCGCGCTTGTACGTGTCGGGCAATGGCAGGTGCTCCAGACCGTCGGCCCGTCGGGCGATTTGCTCACGGTGCTCGATGAGCGCGGCGAGCAGGTGAAGGACGCCGTCGTATGGCTCGATGGACGCAAGCTCACGCTGGACGAGAAACTCGGCTGCATCGTCGTGCCATTCACGCAGCAGCCGGGCATACGCTCGATCGTCCTGGCCGATCCAGAGGGCACGTTTGCGACGCTCACGCAGTTCGAGCATCACGCGGAGGAATACCGCCTCGACGCGCAATTCCACATCGAGCGCGAGCAGCTCCTCGCCCGCCGCGAGGCGACGCTCGCCGTCCGCGTCGCGCTCATGCTCGGCGAATCGCATCTCGACCCCGGAATGCTCACCGAGCCGAAGCTCACGGTCACTTCCACATCGCTCGACGGCATCGCGACGACCCGCGAATTCAAGGACCTCAAGCTTACCGCAGGCGGCGTGCTCACGCATGACATCAGCATTCCGGAGCGTCTCGCGAGCCTCACGGTTGCGCTCACGGGCAAAGTGGATGTCCTCAGCGCCGGCGGCGAAAAGCGCGACCTGTCCGCGAACCGCTCGTGGTCGCTCAATGGAATCGACAAGACCGATGCCGCCAGCGACGGACATCTTTCCAAATTCGGGAGCGACTACACCTTCGAACTCCTGGGCCGCAACGGCGAACCGCTCGCCGACCAGCAGATTGTCTTCACCTTCAAGCATCGCGGATTCGCCCGCAGTCAGACCGTCGCGCTGCGGAGTGATGAGAAGGGTCGTGTCGCACTCGGCACGCTTCCCGGCATCGCCAGCGTCGGCGCGCGGGTGCCAAATGGCCGCCAGAGTTTGTGGGCGCTGGACGACGCCGAGCGCACGTGGACGGCTGAACTCCACGCCCACGCTGGCGAGATGATCCGCGTTCCCGCTGGCGCAACCACGAAAGCTGCCGACGTATCGCTCCTCGCAGTGCGTGCCGGGACCTTCGTCGCGGATCATTCTGCGGGCATCGCAGTGAAGGACGGCTTCATCGAGATCCAGGAACTCGCGGCGGGCGACTATTCGCTGCGGCAGCGGGGCGAGAATCGCAACATCGGGATCAAGGTGACCGCCGGGAGGCTGTCGCACGGCTGGTTTCTCGGCGCGAGCCGGAACCTCCAGGCGAAGAGCGCGGCGCCGTTGCAGATCACCGGCATCACCACGGCAGCCGACGCGATCACGGTGAAGCTTGCGAACACCACGCCGTTCACCCGCGTGCATGTCGCCGCGTCGCGCTTCGAGCCGGGCCGCGGGATCTTTGCGGACTTTGCAAACTTCGCGCGCTTCGGCGCGGCATCGGGTGCGCCGGCGCGGCTGCCGAATCTCTACGCGGCGGGCCGCGAGATTGGCGACGAGTACCGCTACATCCTCGACCGGCGTCACCAGAAACTTTTTCCCGGCAACATGCTCACGCGTCCGGGTCTCCTGCTGAATCCGTGGGACAAGCGCTCGACCGATGTC
>Ga0105046_10011702_pt1 | contig 13632 bp, 11 predicted proteins | sample MAT03_FD_78385 | JGI IMG/M metagenome (GOLD analysis project Ga0105046, IMG submission 78385) | Freshwater microbial communities from Lake Fryxell liftoff mats and glacier meltwater in Antarctica - MAT-03 (megahit assembly) | ecosystem: Environmental > Aquatic > Freshwater > Ice > Liftoff... | reverse complement strand
TTGCCCCCAGTTGGCTTGTCCAACTGGTGCAAAGGTTAGCGGCTAGAATCGCTCCCCCCGACTCCTCTCGTCCCCAGTCGGCTTGTCCGACTGGAACGCAAGGTTCGTTAGCTAATGAACCTGATTAACCCGTGACGCGTTTGTCACGGGGGTCTTCGAAACGGTCTGTCCTTTTTCTAGCCTACGAACCTTGTTTACCAGGCATACGTACTCGCAGGTTAGAAAAGAACAAAGAGGTCGGAGTTGTTCCCTTGACGGAATCGATCGATTGACGATGAACGGGCCAACGGCTTGCCTGACTTTGCACCGCTGCTGCCTGCGACAAAGCAGTATTGGTAGAATCATCAAATCGAAAAGATCACACGTCTCGCAAAAAGACATCCACGATGCACGTTCGCTCTCCTTGGTTTCAACGGCTCGCCAATTTTTATGGCAAGCGAGACGCATGTCCTCCGACATCGATTGCAAATCGATTTCCCGCAATTCTTTTATCGCTAATTCTCCTCTTCTTAATTTCATGCTTGGCAGCTTGGGGAGTGCACCATACTCGCCCAAGCAATTACGGGAATTACGAACTGTTTGAAAAGGATGGCAAAGAGTTCTTGGTTTCCGAATTTGCAAACGGAAAATCGATTGAAATGAGTGTCATTCGGATGGATGTCGAACCGACTAAGATCTCGAGAAGTGCAGTTTCAACCAAGAATCTATCACCGTTACCAAAAATAGAATCAAATAACGCGGAGACTTGGGGGAAAGATTTAAATGGCGGTTTTGACAACGGATGCGTGTGGCGTGCCATCTGTAACGGCGATTCCACTGCTAACTTATTCCGAGTCGAATTGTCACACGATGAACCGGTCAGAACAATGACCATCGAGTTTGGAGCGCCGATTACTCGCGATTCTCGACTGATTGTGTGCGGCGATAAGCTCGTCCATTCCAGCGGGGAACAAATGGAACTAAGGGACATCGATTCGGGCAAACTATTAGACTCAATTCCGTCAGTCCTAGATGCCCACTCCCACTTATTGCATTTATGTGGAACCAGAAATCTATACGCTGGTAACTATAAATCGAAAAAAGTCCATCTGTTCAACTTGGAGGCTGATACGCTACGCCTAATTCATGAATGGGATGTACAGCACGCTTTGCCGTTCAAGCGGAACGGACAAGCGTTTATCGCAGGCCTGCTTCCAGATGGAAAAACGATTGAGGTGCGAAGCGGCAAAGATGGTTCGGTAGTGAACAGCTATTCAGTACCATCCGATCCAATGTTACCGCTTCCTGTTACGTACCTACCTGCTTCGAGGGAAAGTAGCATTCTGTATTGGGGAACGATTGGAATACATACGGATGTATTTTCTGGCAGATCCATTGCAATCCCCAATTCGTTTATGCCCGTATTTCGCGATTCTGACAGCGAGCGAATCATAGGAATCACAAGGCCCGCAGGGCGAATGTCTATAAACGAGTGCGTTGTTACAGAGGTTGCGACGGACTCGCAGCCCATGCGTTTTCCAATAGACCGAAAGGTAAACCGTGCTTGTATCCTCAAAGACTCCGGACTGCTCGCACTATCGACATACGATCACAAGGTTTTCCTGTACGAGTTGAAACGCGGAACGCTCGTGCATGTCATTGATCCGTTTAGGATGGGGTTTCCGATCAACTGTTTGACATTAATCGCGTTCACAGTTTGGTGCATCGTGTGGTTGCGAATCGTTGCACCAATACATTCGCACGGATGGCTCGATGGCGTTGTATGTGTTTTGTTGTTCATCACCTACGCATCGTTCCGATTTCAAACAACGGGCGAACAGACACCTGGAAGTGGTTTTCTTTTTGCCGCGTTAGGAGTCGTGATGAGTTCGATCCTGTTGTCCGGCATATGGCTTTGCTTGGGTAGAAATCGGCTATTCCTGCGCGCGACGCCGGTCGTGCAAGTTTACGGGCTGGTCATTGGGTTGATCGTATTTTGGTTTTTGGAGCCACAGCTTCAATCACAACTTATTCCGGCTGCGACGGTTTTAACCTTTAGCTCGATGATACCCTTCTTCCTGCTTCGATGGAGCGGTGTAAAGCTTCAGAACACGAACGCGTCATCAACCGGGTTGAACTCTCAATCGAATGAGAAGGAAAGTTCGATTCGACTTCGCGATATTTTCTTTCTTACAATCGTAGCTGCGATCATCGCTTCCATCTTACGGACGATTCCTTCGAGTCATTGGTATGGCATTTGGTTCAATGGAACTAGGATGGCTCCTTTCTTGATTATGGTCGCCATCAATAGCGTTTGCTTGGCCATGGCTGGTCTTTTGGCATTATGGACTAGCCTGAGCAGTAGGAGTTTCTTGGTTCGATGGTTACCTTGGTTCCTACTTGGTGCAATGCTCGTTGCGTTATGCAATACACAATATGCCATTGCGGGATACGTCGGGATAGGAACATCTGCAGCGTTGATCCTTTGTTTGCACGCATATCGACTTCGCGGTTGGCGGTTTGCGAATCCCGCTGGCTTGCCCAGCGGTACTTTCGGTTTCTAACTACAGAGCAACGAGTGCTTGGAGCAACGAGTGCCTGAGAGTGGTCGGAGCAGGTCTCTTGACGGAATCGATTGCTCACTTGTAGTTCCAGTCGTAAAGTCCCCGGAGCGCCATCCAGTTCATGATTCGGAGGCATGCTAGAGTCGCCACAATCCCACCCACCAGGCAGGTAATCGCAGCCGCGGAAGTCGACCGAAGCAAAGCCAACGAAACAACAGAGCTCATGGCTGAAAACAGAAACAAAGGCAAAAGCGGTGTAATGTAAAGAAGCAGTCTCCAATCGTAGTCTCGAATCGGATGGAAAACCAAGCAGTATGCGTTTCTCATCAAGGAAGTATGCAAGGGAAGCAGCCACAAAAAGAAAGCGAAGGAGACAGGAAGTCCCAACCAGAACAAGCATGTCAAGAACGACATTGTAATGAGGGACTTTACCGCAAAGACACCTCTCACTCGTGGAATCCAGCCGCAAAACGCATCCCATAAACTCATTGGCAAATAACACACGGCAAATGCCACTGATCTAGTGTGAGGACCATATTGCGTGTGATTCCCCTTTAAATTAGCCGACATGAACCAAGAGGATACAATGATCCAAGGCAACAAGTAGAACATGGAAAGCGACCCGAGCCATTGCGTCATTGATGTCACGAGCAAATGGATGAAGGCACCTATCAGCATCAGAAACGACAGGACTTCCGCAGTGCTCCATCTCCAACGAAACCGCAGACCTAGTAAACCGGCCTCAGTAGCTACTGGGTTCCTCGCCACAACCGCGATGTTCTTTCCAACGCAAGCTCTGAAAAGGTCTTGGAGCTCGAGCTCCACACAACCCGCGACGAAGGAGAGATCCATATGCTCGACATAATTTACAAAACGCTCTTCGTACCCGCGGTCACTCGGCCCGCGATATTCAGCCCGCTGCGGTTGGAGCGTACCGGCCGTAGTGACGACGAATTCTGAAATTTGGTAACCATGTCGCGAAGCGATGAAGCAGGAGACAATAGCCACAATGCCAATAGCAGCTCCAACGGGCAACTCTTCGAATAGCCCTACCGCGTAGCCTAACGTGCTAAAAGTCCATCCGCTTGGCAGCCACTGTGCCGCATGCATAGTGCTTGCCCCAAACTCCATTAACTCTCTCTTCCCCGGAAAAACGCTTAGCAATAGCGACAGGAAGATCGCAATCCAGGACATCACCCATATTCGGTTAAGCATGGGAGTCGCAGGAACCAGTCTCCGCACCCATTCCTTCCCAGATACAAGTCCCAATGCGACAGTGATCGCGATTACCAGCGATACCAAAATCGCGGAACCAAGGGTCCAATGGTTAGCGGTCAAAATAGATGTTAGCGAGATACCCATCGGAATGGCAATGATGACGGTAACCCAAAACGTTTCTCGAAGGAAACTGCCAACAAAGAATCGATCGGGGAGAGGCAGGCACATGTACCACGAGCGTTCTTTCGTAATCTTCTCGGTGGTGCAAATACACAATCCGAGCCATGCCAGTACGCCAACAAGACTCAGACGCACGATCGCTTCCTGCGTATTGAAGAAAAGAGTCGGATCTCCTGGTCCAGATGCCTTAGGGCCAGCCGTTCCGCTCCCTCGCGAAAGGACCTGGGCAAGCCAGCATGATAACAAAAAGAGGAAACCAAAGCCCAGCGCTTTGGAAAACGCCCTGAAGCGACTTATCCATCTCAACTTAAACTGGGCCAAAACAAATGGCCTAAATTGTTCACGAAGATCGGCATTTTCCGCGATCCTTCTGCGTAAAGCATTTTCGATTTCGGCTTTTAACTTCCTAAAGTGAAAAATCGGATTCCCCTCCATGACTTGATTCCGAAACGGATCGCAATAGCGTTCGAAGCTCGGGGTCAGGGTGCCGCTTGCTGGCCCAAAGAACGTCGGCAACTGATCCGTCTAAGGAGACTCGCGTTTTGTGCAATACGATCAGCCGATCGCTGATCGAACAGGCTAGCTCGGCTAGTTGCGTCGTGAACAAGATGATCCTACCGCGACGTCGGGCATCCGCGATGGCTTGCCGTAACTGAAACAGCCCAGATGGGTCCATGCCCGAAGCAAATGGTTCGTCAAGCAGCCATAGCTCAGGATCGCATAATTCCATGCAAGCCATTTGAAGCTTATATGCCTGCCCACGAGACAAGTACGCGACCCAGTTCCATGAGTGCGGTATCAGCGACCACTTCTCCAGAAGCTCCACGGCTCGACTGCGAATCTCATCTTCGGATCGCCCGTAAAGTGCACCCACATAAATCAAATATTGAACGACTGTCGTTGGCATCGGATTCGAAACCAAATCAGCGATCAACATAAACCGTCGCCTCAGATCAAGTCGCCTTCTTTGCAACAATTCGCCATCAAACCGAATGTCTCCTTTTGTCGGAGTGTAGATGCATCCTAGAAGTCGCAATAAAGTCGTTTTGCCGGTACCGTTTGCTCCTAGCAATGTAACAACAGAGCCCCCTTCCATTGAAATGGTGACGTCGCTCAATATATTTTTGAACCCGATCCTTTTCGTCAACCCAATTATGGAAACATGCATTTTCTCAGGCTCTATTCAAAAACTTCTCGCTGATCGCTTGTCAATTTCAAACTGGTATAGACACAAAAAAAGCCCGATTGTCTTTAGGTAGGTTTTCTTACGACTCGAAACATTGGAATCAAACATGGATGCTAAAAAAACCTCCTAAAACAATAGTCGATTCTTTTCACCCGCGAAAGGCTCCTTGCCCGTCCCGCGGCAACTCGCCAATTTGAATCGTCAAAATTGGTAGCTCGCGCCTACAAAAAGAGCGCTAAGCAGAATCGAATCGTTTTTTAAACGGCTTTCGCTGGTTGATAAATCGGTGACGTCGATCTGCTCCGACGAACGAATTCGACCTGAAATTCCAATCAGCTGCACTCCTAATCGGACTGAAAAACGTTCGGTAAAGGCCATCGCAAATTCAGACTTGCAATCGATCAGGGCTGAAAAGTTGGTTCCAACCAGATCGATCGGCTGAATAGTACCTACGACCTGAGAAGCGGTAGTGCGGCTCCTGTTTCTGCTCGCTCCGATTCCAACTCCAATTCGATTGAGCCACATCCAAAGCGTGCCCGTCGCACCGTATTGTCCCCCAATCTGAAAGAACGGCGCATCCGATGTCGACGTGTTCTTCCAAGCCGCTCCCGTCGGTACGACTTTCAATTTAAGCTCGTCTTCCTGATGCCACCAACGCAAACCAGCGAAAGCGAAAGTATAGGGTTGCTCGCGCAAAAGAATATTCCATTGCCCCACAGCCAACGACGACTATCGCTCAGTCGTAACGGAATTCTCTGCAAAAGAAATGTTCGGATTCGTTGCGAAGTCAGTAGCATGCGAAAACGAAAACAGTTCATCTTGTTTCGAGTAGTCGAATAAGAATTCGAGACCAAGTCGCAGGATGGGTTGCGTAGCTAAACGAACTTGAAAACCAGGTGTCCCCGTCCAGTCAAATCGAGCGGCGTTGGACATTGGCTGCCCTACCAAGAGTTGTTGGTTCGATCGACTTTCGAAGTACCAAATGGTATTGAACTGGAATTCTCGTGGGATCTGCTGGACATCCCATAAAGATATCCCGGGAGGATCGATCTTTTGAGAGACGCCATATGCTGCAGCACCAACCGCGCCGAAGGCCAGCTCCACGCATTGCGAACTCAATGAGTCCTCGTCACACTGGCTCGACGATAGAGTATTTTGACTTTGTGCGCGACGAGGCTTCGAAGACGAGCTCTTCGGCGTGCTTTGATTTTGCGGAGGATTAGGTCGACCTTCTTGAAGCTGCCCATAGCCGCTCGCTACTTGCTCCTTCGTTAACCGCCCAAGGTCACCTGCAAATAAATGCGTCGAAGAAAGCAGCAGCAGAATACTGATGCAACCGCAATTTGCCCCCGCTTCTTGAAATGGCATTAAGCGTTCCCAAACTCATTAGCCATCGTTTCGAATGGAACCAACGGAAAAAGGAAGAGGTTGATCAGATTTAAGGAGATAGCAGGCTAGCATGGGCACGTCAATCGGACATTTCGCCGGACGGGAAGTGTCTCTCCTCAATGATCGCCAGTCTGGCCAATCGGTGCCGCCTGTGCCGAAGGGAAGACGCGGTTACTCTTGTATCAGCATCGGCACCTCGGCTCGTTTGCTTTTCAACATCTCGACAAGCTCGTCCACCGAGCTTGATCCCCTGTCTCCAAGTAACTTCTTTAGACGAGTTTGTTGAGATTCAGTTTCTAGATTGTTGCAGCGTGTCTTTGCGTCTTCGACTTGGAGCCGACGCTCTGACTCTGGCGCAATATGGTCGAATTGGAAACCGTCAAAACCGGGCATTTTTAAAATCGCACGGAACGCTAGATACCTGTTGGCGTCGTATCTATCCGAAAGCGATTCCAGCAGCAATCTAGCTCGCCATTCGGTTCCCGCCAAATCGAAATTCTCTTTTGCACCTAGCTGCTCAATTGCCAACGCCCGTTGTAGTGCATTTCCCGCAATTGCGTCGGCGACTGTCGCTGAAAGACCGGGGAATGGAGCCGAAATGGCGGTTGGCGTTTTGCCGGTCCACTTTGCCAAGGTTTCGTTTGTCCATTCCAAAGTCTGATCGATATGGCACTGATTGCATGCGTTGGGGATTCCCGAGGCGGCTGTTGCGGTGGCCGTAGGTACAGAAATGTGGTGACTGCGTGTCCGCTTGAGTAATGAGTAGGCTTGAAATGGCATGTGGCAGTTATAACACAGGCTGCCAATTCCGTCGGTAATATGGTGCGTGTGCTGCTTAAGCACGTCGTCCTTTTCGAACTGGTTGTGACATTGCGTGCAAGCTTTATTCCGTTCATCAATGGAATGCTCATCGCTATCGCCGTAAATGAGCTGATCGTTGGGTGACGCATTATGCATGCTGTGGCATGAGAGGCATGTCATTTCCCCTTTTTTGTAGCATTGAGAAAGAAGAGTTCCCTGATATTCCAAGGCGGTTGTTCTCGGCGTACCATCGCTCCAAAAGTACTTGCCGTCACCACTCTCTTGGAATTCCTTGCCACCATCTCTTTTAGGAGCGTCATATCGATTTGCAGTTTCCCATTCTCCTGGCCTAAAGAAATCGCCATCGGTTAGACACTCATGGTCAAATTCCTTTTTGGCAATGAACTTCCCGTGGCATCTTGCACAGGACAATACGGATTCTGTTTTTGGCAGTTTGCGTGGGTTGACGATCAAATGATCGGTAAGTTTGGTTGTCGGGGTCTTTGCAAGGAGATGCTCGAGTTTTACATGCCCACTACCCGGGCCGTGGCAGGCTTCGCAAGCGATACCAAGTTCAGCCACCTTGGAGTTCCAGATCCAACGGCTCGTTCCGTCGTCGTGCTTCTGAATTCGCAAGGCTGGGTCAGCCCCCGTGTTATGGCAGAATATGCATCCGTTGTTCCAAATCCTTGTGTTGTGGTAAAAGTTTGGTTTCGGTTCGGCCAGAAAACTTGCCTTACGAGTTGTCCAACGTTTATCGAGGATGTTCCAGACCACTGGCAGTGTATGGTAAGCTCCGTCGTCACCGCGCCACAGGTAAACTTGTTGGTGATGAGAACCGATCACCCGATCAATAGTATACATAACTGCCGGTGGTAATGCAGTCGCTTTTGGATCGCGACCTTCCCGGATCTCCTGTGCCTCCCATTCTGGGTGGACAACCGTCATTAGGAATTTGTCTCCTTGTCGAACTGGTAAGCAGGGATAGCCGCCCACCTTGATCATTTTTGCGTCGAAGTTTCCGAGAACTGTTTCCGGCGTCGCTTCCTGGGTCATAGTCCGATGAAAGGTTGACTCCCACGACGAATGCTGGCTCGCGTGACATTCGCGACATGTATTGGATGTGACGTACTCCTTTTCCCTTTTCAGCTTTGCGAGTACCAAGTCATCAATCGGTTTTGAGTCCGCGTTTGCAATGACATTGGGAGGGGGAGACGCGGGTTGGCTCGTGGCTTTTTCGAGTCGGTCCGAGCTATTGCATCCAAGCCCAGTTGTAAAGAGCATTAGGAGAATTGCACGCACTAGGCAACGCATTTTTAGAGAGGAGTATCTCAACATGGTAGTCTATGTGAAATTGTTTGGGTGTCAGGTTGAGGTGAACGCCATTTTGCTACTTTGATCTAGAGTATAACTTCGGACGAACGAACATTGTTAGGACTGCATCTACCGGAAAACTCTTACGAAGTCGACACCGCCAAATGCGTTGACTTCGCATTCCCACTTGGAATAGTCAAGCGATTTCCCATCGAACTCATCAAACCAAATCGGCTCGTCCGCACTACATGGCAGTACAAAAATGGACAACAACGAGAATGCTAGGAAGTGCTCTAAGGCTAATTTTCTGCACGATAGAGGACAATCGTGCCGCTCTCCTTAGAGTTTGACCCAGAAGGGCGTAGAGTGACTTGAGCCACATTTCGTGGTACAATGGCGGTTCTCGCCGGTATCATTGAGCAGCAGACACAACAGGCTAAAAGGAACACTAACAAATGCTTGAACCAAATTACGGTCTGGATCGTCGCGGGTTCCTCCACCTAGGCACTGTAGGTGTTGTTGGTTCGACAATTCCCTGGCCTATTGCGTTCGGACAAAGCGCACAAGATGCAAACCAAATCGGCAAGGGCAAAGCGAAATCGGTTCTGTTTGTTTTGCTCAGCGGCGGTCCAAGCCAATTGGATACCCTCGACCCGAAACCCGATGCTCCTGCCGAGATTCGCGGAGAGTTCAAGACGATTGGCACCACCATCCCCGGCGTAGCGATTTGTGAGCACTTACCCAAATTGGCTCAGCAGACCGACCGTTGGGCAATGGTTCGGACCCTCGCACATCGCGAACACAATCATCTTCTTGCCACGCATATCGCGTTGACCGGTCGGCCTGGTCCTGAGCCCAAGGGTGGCAACGATTTGGATCGGGTGGAGTCAAGAAGCGATTTTCCAAACATGGCCTCGGCCCTTAACTATGTCCGACCAACCAACGACGGTATACCAACGGGGGTCTCCCTACCCAACTACCTAATCGAAGGTCCATTGACTTGGCCCGGCCAACATTCTGGATTCCTTGGGCCTAAGTTTGATCCCTGGCAGATACAAGCGGACCCAAACGACAAGAGCTTTCGAATGGAGGCTCTCCAAATGCGCGACGGTATCACATCCGGTCGATTGCTATCCCGCCGAGACTTGCTCGATCAACTTCATCGCGACAACAAGCCGCTTACCGCCCCAGAGTCAATCGCTTTTCGCGAACAACAGCAATCGGCATTCAATCTGCTAACGTCGGGAAAACTGGTGAACGCGTTTGAGATCGCCCGCGAATCCGATGCAGTGCGTGATCGGTATGGACGAAACAAGTTTGGACAGTCGTTGCTGCTTTCGCGCCGACTCATCGAAGCAGGTGTCCCGATCGTTCAAGCGACGATGGGCATCGTGCAAACTTGGGACACGCATACCGACAACTGGGGGAAGCTCAAGAACACACTTCTACCTCAACTCGATCAAGGGCTTGCGGCACTGATGGATGATTTAGTCGCCTCCGGACTGCTCGAACAAACGCTCGTTGTGGTGATGGGGGAATTTGGCCGTACACCTAAGATCTCTACATTGCCAGGAGAAACGCTTCCGGGCAGAGACCATTGGGCGCATGCTTACTCGGGTCTCTTCGCCGGTGCCGGTGTATTGGGAGGGCAGGTCATCGGCCAAACCGACGCAAGAGCGGCTTATCCGGTGACTCGCCCGTGGTCCCCCGCAGATGTTTGTTCTACATTGTTCAACGCACTAGGAGTGGAACAGGATGTAACAATTCTCGACCCGCTACAGCGACCGCATCACTTATTGAATGGCACGATCATCAATCCCTTGTACACCGGGCGTAGCTAATGAGTGATTAGGCAAATCCGAATAAACTGACCTTGATTTGTAGTCAAATGACCCGCATAATCGGTCGTTATGAATGCATTAGGAGCCCTCCTGTCGTCGCAAGTAAAGGCGGAAATCGTCCGTCTTGTTTGCAAACAGCGCAAAGCCAGTTCACTTACGTGAAGGTCAAGGCTGTGGTATTCGAATCCCGCAAGCCTTGTGCTGAGGATAGTTCAGGCTTTCTGGCTAAACACGCAGGCCCGCCCCCAATGGCTCGCCCGAACGGAACAAAATCTGCGTAAACAAATAGCCGGCAGCCCTAAAGTTGATTTCGGCAAGAACATTCAGCTTTTCTGACAGTTCCGCGACAAGAACGTCGCCATTTTCATCGACGACATACATCTTGCTGTCTGCAATCAGGGGAGACGCCCATGATGCGGCTTGCAAATCATATGTCCAATGAGCTTCGCCTGTCTTTGCATTGAGGCAATGCAGAATGCCTGAGAAGTCAGCAACGAAAAGGAGATTGTCCTTGATGGCGACGGTACCGCATGTTCGGTGCATGGTCATTTCGAACACGATTGGATCCTTACCGACGTAATGTCAAACCGCTGCCGAGTTTGGGTTGTCCCGCTCGACATCACCCTCGGCTGCCACCAAAGCATGCCGGTGAAGACCATTGGGCATGGAAGATGTTTTTTCCTGGAGTGTTGTTGGTCCAAACAATCTTGCCCGTGTGTTTGTTCATGCAGATAAGACTTGGGGCAGTTGGATCTGGGACATTCAAGTGACCTTCGCCCCCCCCTGTGAAGTCGAAACAGCACCAGGTCACCGTTGCTTGTGATTGAGTAAGTGCTCATATAGTGTGGCGAGACGTTAAACTCGCCCATCATGTCGAACTTCCAGACTATGTCCGCTTCGTTTGTGTTTTCGTTTGCTTCAGAAGTGAACGGCCCATCGTTTTCTTGATCGACGAAGCCGAGCGTGTCCAGGCATACGATTTCGCAACGGTTGGTCACGATTTACAATCGATCCTCCTGTATGAAAGAGGATGTTTTCGCGGGTCTTAACGTTAAACGTTGCGGGCAACGCACCAGACTCCGGTGTATTGTTTCGTTCGGACGAACCACCCCATTGAGGCGAGCGATCCATTCTGCTGAGCCCGGGTCGAATCACCAGCTTTGGTCTAACTCCACGAACAATTCCTACCATAGTATGGACAATCCGCAATCCGCCAACAATCGCTTATTTTTTTGCCGTCCATTTTTTTGCCGGTGTGTTTTTTCGCAAGGATTAATCGATCATTGAGTAGACCGACAAAAAATGAGAGGCAAGTGCAATACAAAAATAGGCCGTCAATGCTGACGGCCTACTGTGTTGTTTTATGGCGTTCGAAACGAACGTAATGCATGGGAGCTATTCTCCAGAAGTTACTTCACCACCGTCTCGGGAAACCCAGCGTGCTAAAGTTCGCATGTCAACGTTTTGTGCGACGAAGCGGGTGCTTCCATCTACGAAGGATGCGTTGGTTCCACCGGTATGGAATGCGTATATTTGTCCAGTCCCGTCCACTCCGTAATAAGGATGTGGGTAAGTTCCGAGAATCTCACCGTTCGTTGCGTTGATGGCTCGAGGACCTGGAAAAGTGAGACCATCGTTGGAGGCGCCACGCAGTATGTTGAGCTCCGAGGCAGGACGGCACCAGCCGCTGCCATTGATTCGGTTCATACTGTTGACAACAGCCGCCTGCACTAGCTTCCCTGCGCGATAAACATTGGGTCTGCTCGAGGATTCGAAGAAGTGAACTGTGTTGCTGGTACCATCAATGAAGCTTCCGAAGTTTAGTTTGGTGGACTTCGAAATCGCCCCGTTGGTTGCAACGGCCGACTCTTTGTCTACGAGGCCCAATGAAAATAGTTGAGGGTCGACTCCATAGAAACCGGCGTAATCGCCGTTTGCTACTCGGTGCTGAAAGACTGGACTCACATCGGGAGCACCATCTAGAATTTGACCCGAGACTGGATTGGATGGGCACTCGAAAAGCGAGATTTTGGTTCCGAACAAATCGTAGTTAAGCGGTCCCGTCGGACCGCCGTTTGGTGTTATGTCCGACCAGTTCTTGGTTAAGTCGATGTTTTGGTACAAGCTGTTCTGTTCAATGTACGGCAGAATATGCGTTGCCCAGCGAACTCGAACCGTGCTGGTTGCCGAAGGTCTCAGGTTGCTAGGAAAGAACTTAAGTGCACTATGATGATTATGGAAGGCGAGCTCTACCTGGCGCATGTTGTTAGAGCAGGCCATGCGGCGTGCAACTTCGCGCGCTGATTGTACTGCAGGCAATAGCAATCCGACTAGGATGCCGATGATCGCAATGACAACCAACAGTTCGACTAGGGTGAAGCCACGGCGGCGGATATTTCGTTTTGACATTTTTCTTTTGTTTCTGTATTCAAGTGAAAAACGGGTTTTAAAAGTTGTGACTATGGATTCAAAGATGCGATTTGCGCTGGTCTTAGCCAGCCTAACGGACCACAAATGGAGAAAGTGAATTTTCGGTAGATGCAACAGTGGCCTTAATCCCTGAAGTTCCAGGCGAACCGAATTTTTGAGGTAGGCGATTTGTCGGGCCGACCTGTAGATTGTCGTTGAGCCACTGCTCCACGGTAATTTTGTATTCACCAACAGGAGCACCGTCTCCCGAGTCGTATGTGGTCAAGTTAAAGACGCCATCAGCATTCGAATTGGCTCGAGGTTTGATGAATCCCTCTGGCGGATTCTTGGAGTGAAAGATGACAGTGGCGTTCGGTACACCAACGCCTTTCTTAACTACTTTGCCCGTTACCTTATGCGTGGACAATCGTGTTTCACTCTTGCTACATCCGATGGTTGTCGCGATAGAACAAACCATGATCGCGATAAGTGATTGTCGACTTCTACTTTTAGTCCTCCATGCAATTGGTTTTTGCGAGTCCCTCACGCTTTGTGTTCTCATCATCTTAGCTCCCTTATGCCGACTAACTGGTTAAGACCACGAATTCGACAACGGATGTCCCACGCTCTGTTGTTTCAGTCGCACAGGAAGAATGGAATGGAATGCCTCTCTGTTATCGAGTCGGCAATTGTTGAAACGTTGGTTTCAGATGGAACGCGTTGCGCGACTCATTCGAACCTTTTCTGTTCG
>Ga0105046_10011700_pt1 | contig 13632 bp, 13 predicted proteins | sample MAT03_FD_78385 | JGI IMG/M metagenome (GOLD analysis project Ga0105046, IMG submission 78385) | Freshwater microbial communities from Lake Fryxell liftoff mats and glacier meltwater in Antarctica - MAT-03 (megahit assembly) | ecosystem: Environmental > Aquatic > Freshwater > Ice > Liftoff... | reverse complement strand
TTCGTGGATCATTTTAAATTTTAGAATCGCTTACGGGTAAAAAACCTAAACCCAATAACAAACAAAAAACCTGCTACTTGGCAAAGAAGCTCAAGCAGCAGGTCTTTTGTTTGTTATCGGTATGGGCGTTAATCGATATTACTGGGTTAACGCCTGACAAAACCGCTTTTCGTTATGTCCTACTTAGCGGACAGTGCCACGCCGGAACATGTTAACAATGGCAAGCAAGATGACCGCACCTAGCAGTGAGATCAAAAGGCCGGATATGCTAAAGTCATTCTGGTTAATCGTGCCGGTACCAAAGAGCGGGGCCAAAAGCAGTCCGCCCAGAAAAGCACCGATGATGCCAACAATGATGTTCAACAAGGTGCCCTGTTGGGCATCCGTGCGCATGATCATGCTGGCGATCCAGCCTAGAATACCGCCGACGACAATCCAAATGATAAAGTTAATCATGGTGTAAAGCTCCTTTTTGGTAATATGGTTGAAGGTTGATGGTTAAACAATGGTTGTTATAGTGACGATGTAAAACTTATCCAGTTTTTCTCCGCATAACCGGCCGGGATTTGCCCGTTGCTTTGACCGGTATGAAGACAGGTTGGGCCGTGAGCGAAGGAAAATTCGTCAACGTTTCAGTTGCTTGAGACATTGCTTCCTTGGCTCGCGTACGAACTTTATCCATCACATCACTGATCTTGCCTTTAAGTCTGGCGAAGCTGGACCCGATAGTGTCAGACGAATCCTGACGCTTCTTATCGCATTTTTGCTTTAGATTTACTCTCACGCTCATCTCTTCCTATCTAAAGTCCTGCTTCCACTTGAACCTGCTTGACATGTCTCCAGTATAAATAGAGATCGGCGCTTGGTCCATCAGTCATATCCCGATCCGCTTATCGGTCTATAACTTAGGCTACTGTCGGACTTGTCCTACAAACTATATTTAGCGCTGTGACCATCAATGGCGTGTCGGATAATTTTTTGCGATTACAAAGAAACTTACAAACAAAAGCGATTTTGGCTGATTGAAATGGGGCGTAGAGATGGTAAGCTGAGATTACATGCGCGGACTACGCCAACAATTGGCCGCAATTTGTAGCTCCGTTCAAACTGATAAAAGGAAATCTAATCTATGGATCTACGTTCTGGCTACCCGTTCTGGCTTGTTCAGAGTGGCTTGGTCAACACTTACCCGTCGCTCGCCGCAGATATTAGCTGCGAGGTTGCTGTGATTGGTGGGGGAATTACTGGTGCGTTGGTCGCCTATCATTTAGTGGAGGCTGGTATCGACACCGTCGTCGTAGATAAACGCGATATTGGTTGGGGGAGCACGAGCGCCTCGACTGGCTTGCTGCAATACGAAATTGACACTCCGCTGCATCAACTGATTGACCTGGTGGGCGAAGATCACGCCGTGCGCAGCTACCTGGCCTGTCTGGGGGCGATTGACAAACTGGCCGTATTGGCCCAAGCTGTGGATGGACCCTGCGGCTTTGAACGCAAACAAAGTCTTTATCTTGCCAGCCGCACACGCGATGTGAAGGCGCTAGAACGTGAATTTAACTGGCGTCGAAAAATTGGCATTCACCTGGATTGGCTGGATGCGCCTGCGCTCGAAGCGACCTTTGCGCTTAAACGACCAGCCGCCCTGCTCTCGTATGATGCTGCGCAAATTGATGTCTATCGCTTTACCCATGCTCTACATCAAAAAGCCATACGGGCAGGTCTGCGCGTCTTTGATCGCACCGAAATTGTTCAGTTTGGTCAACAGGCAAAGAGTGTGCACCTGAGAACTGGTGATGGCTGCACCATCCAAGCGCACAAGATCGTCTTTGCCACCGGCTATGAGTCGCAGCAATATCTGCAACAGAAGGTGGCCAAGTTGATCAGCACCTATGCATTGGTCAGTGAGCCAGTCGATCCCGCTGCGCTTGCGGCTGTACCTTGTTTGATTTGGGAGAGTGCGCGCCCCTATTTCTACTTGCGCACCACAACAGATGGTCGCCTGATGATGGGCGGCGAAGATGAAGATTTTCGCGATCCAGACCGGCGTGATCGTCTGCTCGGACGTAAAGCTGAAAAGTTACAAAAGAAATTTCATAAACTCTTTCCCCACATCGATGATCTGCAAGTTGCATTCGTGTGGGCAGGCACCTTTGGCGAAACAAAAGATGGCTTAGCCTATATTGGGGCCACGCCTGAATTTCCCAATGCCTATTTTGCGCTTGGCTACGGGGGTAATGGCATTGTCTACAGTCTAATTGCCGCAGAAATTATTCGGGATGCTTTTTTGGGACAACCCAATCCGCAGCATGAGTTGTTCAGCTTTGACCGGTAATCTGGCATTGGCGGCGCTGAATTTATAAGGAGAAAAGTAACTATTCAGGCATCGATTTTCACCCCTGGGGCGCGTTCCCGGCTGGATAGTTACGGAGAAAATTATAAAGGCATGTCCGGGACAAGTTTTGCACTGTCCCGGACATGCCTTTATGGATTAAATTTTCTAATCACCGCTTACGGCACTCTTGTAAACCGATAAAAGCAGAACAAACAAATCCCAGCTTTTAGGCGAGCGAATAGGTTCGCGTTTGCACAGGCAATCCAGGCTGTTTATTCGCTACAGCCAGCTTCACATCCCGCTTTTGGGTGGCAAACATAGGGCGGGCCAACAAAGCTGCATGTTTGCGGCTACGCACACCCAACTTCCCAAAAACGTTGTGCACATGATTCTTTACTGTGCCGAGTTCAACGGTTAGGTGATTGGCAATTTCTAAATTGCTATATCCACGCTCAATCAGCTGCAATACTTCCCATTCGCGCGCTGTCAATTCGGTGCAAGTTGCCTCATCATAGCTCTGATAACCATTCAATTCGGTCACTGTCTGTTTCAATTCCGATATCCGGGCTACCAACATCGCGACCAAATCCGGGGCCAGGACAAACTCGCCATTATATACCGAACGGATTTTGCCGACCAGATCTGCAAGCGACTCACCTTGTAGTACGTAGCCCGCCGCGCCTTCTTCTAAGCAGCGTAAAATTGCTGCTTTAGATTCAATTAGTTCTGTTACAACCACCTTAGTTGCCGGATAGGCTTGCGCTACTTCGCGAACTAGACGCAGTACATCATGACCAGGCAGATTAATGCTGACCAACATGACATTACACTCGCCCTGGCGCAGTTGAGTTAAAGCCTCGGCTACACTTTTGGCATAGCCAACCATTTTGATTCCAGGTTCATCATTCAATACAGCAGACATCAAATCACCAAGTAGACGGGCTTCATGGACAAATAGAACGCGAATCATATGGAATCTCCTGTATGTGCGAAGGCAAGCATAGCTGCTATCTTGGCCTGGGTGATTTAAAGATAACGGCAAGCCACCTGATCTAACTGGTGGCTTGCCCTTTGATCGAGGGGGGAAGATGGGCGACAACAGCCGGTTTAGCGGCGAACTGTTGTCTGTGTGCGATCGTCCATATTACCGTACCGGCTGACGAAGCTGTCCCATTCATTTTGTGCTTCATCTTTGGTATACCCATAACGTTCTTGCAGCACGCCCAACATCTTATCGGCGCTACCTTCGGCTTGGGTCAGATCATCATCGGTCAATTTACCAAAGGCTTCTTTGATATTGCCACGCAGTTGTTTCCATTTGCCTTGCAAAATATCACTATTCATAATCTTTCTCCTTAGGGCTCACATGCCCCCATTGTCTTACGCACCTTTAGATCAAGGCACATGCTTAGTATACTTGCGAGCAAGCCAAAAAAATATCAGCCTACCTCGCAACTTGCTGTAGGAAGAATGCTGACAAAGCCATCTGTTTCGTCCGACAGCGCTGGGGTGATGGGGGCCAAAAAAGGGGAGGGCTGAAATATTTCAGCCCTCCCCTTTTTTGCATATATAAAAGATGCTATGCTACTGTCTACCGACTTCTGTCTACCGTCTGTAATTTATCCTCAACCATATCAGCCATCAGCGTATCTAAGGCACCCGTTAACTGGTCAAATTCGCTGGATTTATCAAAGAAAAAATTGGCACCAGCCCGTTTGCACTCTTCACGGTAGCGTTCATTGACGTGATTCGTCAGCATGATCACTGCCGTATTCGGATAGAACTTTTTTGTCCATTTTAGCACATCAATCCCGTTCTTAACTTCCCCGTTGCCAGGTACTTTAACGTCAAGAATCGCGATCTGGGGTTGATGCTCGGTCATCAATTTGACTGCGGAACCAGCATCTTTGGCTTGAATGATTTCATTGATCTGAGGGATTTCAGTCAATATAGCCACAACCAATTTGCGGATTACGTCAGCATCATCCATAACCAGGACATTTACACTTTTTGTCATACTCATTATTCGCCAGGAAAGGATAGTAGCCCAAAGCATGAAAGGACAACTATGCTTTCATTTGGATTGGCTCAGGTTTAAAGAGTCAGAATTACCTAAGCAGCAATCCTTACGTAATTTTTGCTCTGCGGTTTTGTAGCCATCTAGCTAGCCGCTAAGCTTATCAGTCATTCTCTAAAAAAGGTATAAGGTATTCATCCATTATCTTGTCAGTTTTTGTCCTACATAAATGTCCTACATAAATAATGTGTCTAGTACACAACGGCGTAAGTAAGCCAGTAGTTCAGTAGTTCAGTAGGACAGTAAGTCAGTCACTGACCACTGTGCCACTGTCTCACTGTTTCACTAACCATTGTAGGTCTATTTACGCCCAGGTGTACTAGGTCGCTACACCGCCGCGTTGGATTTGAGAATCAAGGCTTAGGCATTGGCAAGCGCTATTTTCGATGGTAAATGGAATAGAAGATCACAGTCAGCTTTTAGAGTAAGCTGTTGTCAATCACATAGCGGATTAAATCTGCATTTGAATGAAAGCTTAGCTTTTCTAGCACGCGCGCCCGGTAGGTGCTTACCGTCTTGACGCTTAGTGATAGCTCGGTGGCGATCTCGCTAACAGACTTGCCGGCGCCGATCAGCAGCAGCACACTAAACTCTCGATCCGATAATGATTCGTGGGGGAGTCGGTTGTTCTGACCACTCAGGTCAAAGGCCAATTTTTCTGCCAGCGTAGGGCTGACATATTTGCCACCGCCTACCACCTTTTGAATGCCACGCACCAATTCGTCCAGCGCACAATCTTTGTTCATATAGCCGGCTGCGCCCGCTTTTAAGACCCGAATCGCATATTGCTCTTCTGGGTGTACACTCAACACCAATACCGGTAAGTTGGGCTTCATATGTTTTACTTCTTGCAAAATATCCAAGCCACTGCGTTTTGGCATGGAGATATCCAATACCAACACATCCCAATCCCCGGCCATTATTTTTTCTAATACTTCTTGCCCGTCCGCCGCTTCATCCACTTCCATATAAGCCGCTTGCTCCTTCACGATCTGGCGCAAGCCTTTGCGTACAATGGCGTGATCATCGGCAATGAGGACCTTAATCATCCGTTGTTCTCCAATCCAATACCTTATTAGGGTGGCACATCTCTCTGCCAGATATTACCCATCACTAATGCACGACGCGCTATTCTGCCGTGCAATGGCGTACGACATACGCAGTTCTGTCCTACTTTCGTTTCTTAGACCAGACAAATGTGCGTGTATTAATTTATATCATAAAGTATAGTCTGTGGCAAGCAAAACGAGGAAAATGACAGGATGAAGCGATAATAGATGACGCCCATGTGCGGTCGGACGCTGACAAGATGACAGAGGGGCTAATTATATCATCCCTTCATCCTGTCATCCCTTCATCCTGTCATCCCTTCATCCTTCCATTTCTTCATTTTCTAAAGCCGGCGATGGTTCGTCCCAACTGCTCGGCTGCCTGTGTAAGTGATGCAGGCGGGTAAAAGCTAAAGGCAAGCCGCAGTGTCTGCTCACCACGCCCATCCAAATGAAAGCGTTGGCCGGGAATGAAGGAGACGCCCGCCGCCTCGGCCGCCGGCAACAGCTCTGTTCCTTTGATCCCACGCGGTAGCATTACCCAGGCGAAGAAGCCCCCGGCGGGCACATACCAACTGCAATCTGGCGGCAAAAAGTCGGCAAACCCCGTTAGTAATGCATCACGTCGTGCCCGGTAGGTGTTGCAAAAGCGTACGATCTGGGCGTCAAAATCGCCGCTTTCACACAACAGCGTAACTGCTAAGGCCGTAAAATGATTGATGCCACCACCGCTGTCCAGCAGGCCACCGCCAGTGAGGCGCATAATAATATCTCGGCTAGCCGTCATCCAACCCAGCCGCAGCCCTGGTGCCAACGATTTGGAAAACGACCCTAAACGCGCAACCACCCCTGTCGGCGCGCCGCTCCAGAGCGAGGGCGGCGGTGGCCCATCGTAAGCCAACTCGCGGTAAACGTCATCCTCAACGATCAAAAGCCCTTTCGCTGCCGCAAGATCAATTAATGCTTGGCGGCGGGGCAAACTTAATGAGACGCCGGTCGGGTTGTGAAAGGTCGGTACGGTGTAGAGCAGCCGTGCGCGCTGGCCGGCGCGTTGTAAATCTGCCAATTGTTCGGCCAGTGCATCAACCTGTAAGCCATCTTGATCAGCCGGCACCGGCACGAGTTTGAGCGGATGGTCGCGCATAATCCGCACCGCCAGGTGATAAGTAGGTGATTCCACCAGGATCGTGTCGCCCGGTGCTGTGCACAGCGTCAGCAATTGATCCAACCCATGGGAAATGCCGCCCGTAATCATGATCTCGTCGGCGGCCGGCATGCGCCCTTCTTGGCGCGCGATGCGCGCACGCAGCCACGCCAGGAGGGGCCCGGGTCCTGCCGGGTGGCCATAGGTGAGGGCATCGGCGCCAAAACGGGCCAACGCCGCTACGCTGGCACGCTGCATCGCTTCGACAGGCAATAGATCGACCGCCGGATGACCCCACGCCAGGTCAATCGTGCCCGGGCGCAGGGCCAGTTGGATGGTGGGTTGGGTTGTTTCTACCATGCAATTTCTACTTTCGGCCATCAGTGATCAGTAAGTAGTAAGTGGTAACTGGCAAATTGTAAGTGGTAGTGGTCACGATTTACCAGTTACCACTTACAATTTACCAGTTACGATTTACTATTTTCCACCATCCATGCCATTGTCTTATCCGCCAGCCGGTCTAGCGCTTGCACACAAAGTAGCAGATGCTCTTCCTTCGTATCTTCTTCCTTGGCGTGTGACAGACCGCGCAAGCTTTGTACAAAGAGCATCACGGTCGGCACGCCGGCGCGAGCGACTTCGGCGGCGTCGTGCAAAGGGCCACTGGGCAATTGATGGACCACCCCACAGGTTTCTTGAATCGCTTGGTCGGCCAACTTGATCAGCGCTGGATCGAAGAGTATCGGTTCGATTTGCCAAATACGTTGCCATTCTACATCCACATTCTCTTCCGCCGCAATGCGTTCGCTGGCCGCCTTGGCTTCGTCGAGCATCCGTGCTAAACCCTCGGCGTGTAGATGGCGCTGATCGAGCGTCATGTCGCACTGGCCTACCACCGCGGTGACAATACCGGGCTTGGTAACGACGCTGCCCACCGTGCAGACGCCACCATTGCGCTTGCCGATCTCTCGAATCTCCAGCCCCAACTTGGCCGCCGCGCCAAACGCATCGCGCCGTTGGTGCATGGGCGTCGACCCGGCGTGCGCCGATTGCCCCGTAAACCGGATCGCGTGGCGCTCGACGCCAAAGGTGCCTAAAACGACGCCCAGCGGCAGATTCATACTTTCTAGCACGGGACCCTGTTCAATATGTAATTCCAAATAGGCGGCCGCATGTTGCAATTGGCGACCAGCGGCGTTGGCCCGCGCCAGATCGACGCCAAACTGGGCCACGGCATCAACCAACTTCACGCCGTCACGGTCCGTCAAATCGCGTACGGCAGCGGGGTTTAGCGTACCGGTTACTGCACTAGAGCCAAAGAGGCTGCGTCCAAAGCGGGCGCCTTCTTCATCCGCCCAATCGACCAGGCGCACTGTTACCGGTGGTGGGCCAGCGGCTGCGCTGCGACGCAACACTTCCAATCCGCCTAGCACATTTAAACAGCCATCCAGCCAGCCGCCATTGGGCACCGAATCCATGTGACCGCCGATCAAGAGGGCTTGCTCGGATTCGCCGCGCAGCGTGGCCCAGAGATTGCCAGCTTCGTCGATTTCTACCGTCACCGGCAAGTCCGCCAGCTTTGCCTGGAGCCAAGCGCGCGCCTGTGCCCAGGTTTCCGTCCAGCAGACGCGCTGTGCGCCATCTGCCGTACCGGTTAAGGCGCGCAATTCCTTCAATTCGTCGATCGTGCGTTGCGGTTGCAAGACAGATAAAAGGCCGAAAGGTGTCGTTGTCATAGTCTTGTTACTAGAGTTTGTTAGAATAAAATAGCGATGAGAAATGGAAAATTAGACGCTGGAAAGTGGTGATGTTTGATAATAACTTTTTTTGTGCAAAATATCAATTCTCTTTCATCAATAGCCATGCGATAGCCTTGCGAATTTTATGAATTTCACATACACTGCACTTAGACCAATCAATCCTTATCAGCTAATTTATCAGGGGAAGCACAATGGAAATTATGGGTATTGACATTGGCGGCAGTGGCATCAAGGGCGCGCCGGTAGACGTGGACAAAGGGGAATTTTTGGCCGAGCGCTTGCGTATTGCAACGCCACAACCATCCACGCCAGCAGCGATGGTCGAGGCCGTGGTCGAGTTGGTCAAGAATTTTGCGTGGAATGGACCGATTGGCTGCACCTTTCCTGCCATCGTTCAACATGGCGTCATTCGTACCGCGGCCAATGTCGACAAATCGTGGATCGGCACGGATGGGGAGGCGCTTTTTCGGGATGCCACCGGTTGTCCGGTGCGTGTGATCAACGATGCAGACGCCGCCGGGGTTGCGGAAATGACCTTTGGCGCGGGCAAGGGTCGCAACGGCGTCGTGATCCTGCTCACCTTTGGTACGGGGATTGGCAGCGCGATCTTTCTTGACGGCCATTTGTTGCCCAATACCGAATTCGGCCATGTCCAGTTGCGCGGCAAGGATGCGGAACATCGCGCATCCGCGCGCATCAAAACCGAAAAGAATTTGAGTTGGAAACAGTGGGGTGGACGTGTCAATGAATATTTACAATATATGGAATTTCTCTTTTCGCCCGATCTTTTTATCATTGGGGGCGGGGTGAGCAAAAAATTCGATAAATTTGCACCCTTTCTGAACACCCAAGCCGAAATTGTGCCTGCCCAACTGGAGAACGATGCGGGCATTGTCGGCGCGGCGATGGCGGCCAAAGCGTTGGTAGAATAGAAATGATTATGACGGTTACAAAACTTAATCTGCCCGGTCCAAAGGCACGCGCCATTCTGGCGCGGGATCGCCATGTCGTTTCGCCATCCTATGTGCGTGAACATGAGCTGGTGCTGGATCATGGGCAAGGGTCGCAATTATTTGACGTCGATGGCAACCGCTTTTTAGATTTTGCCAGCGGGATAGCCGTCAACGCAACTGGCCATAATCATCCGCACGTTATCGCGGCCTTACACGAGCAACTGGGGAAATTCATCCACATTTCATCCGATTTCTATCACGAGAAGTGGGTGGCACTGAGCGAGAAGCTCGACGAGATCGCACCGTTCGACGAACCGGCGGGCGTCTTTCTGTGTAACTCGGGCACCGAAGCCGTAGAAGCGGCGATCAAGTTGGCGCGCTACCACACCGGTCGCTCACGCTTTATTGGCTTTATCGGCGGCTTCCATGGGCGCACCGCCGGGGCACTGGGTTTTACCGCCAGCAAAACCGTGCAGCGGCGCGGCTTTGCGACCGCTTCCGATGTCACCCATATTCCCTACCCCAATCCCTACCGGCGCCTCTTGGCCACTCAGCCGGGCGATGCAGATTATGGCGAGACGGTGGTCAACTATCTGGAAGAAGTTATCTTCAAGACGGTTGCGCCGCCGGAAGATGTCGCCGGCATCCTGGTCGAGCCGATCCAGGGTGAAGGGGGCTATATTGTACCGCCGGATCATTTTTTCCGCCGTCTGCGCCAGGTGTGCGATAAATATGGCATTATGCTGATCATCGACGAAGTGCAGAGTGGCATGGGGCGTACGGGCCGCTGGTGGGCGATTGAGCACTGGGGCATCGAGCCGGACATTGTCTGCACCGCCAAAGGCATTGCCAGTGGTGTGCCGTTGGGGGGGATTATTGCGCGTAAGAGTGTGATGACCTGGCCGCCGAGCGCGCATGGCAACACCTATGGCGGCAACCCATTGGCCTGTGCCGCCGCGTTGGCCACGATCCATGTGTTGGAGCAGGGCGGTTTGCAAAATGCCGAAGCACAGGGCCACTATATGCTGGATGCCTTAGCCGAGATGGCCGAACGCCACCCGAGCATGGGCGAAGTGCGTGGCAAAGGGCTGATGATCGGTGTGGAGTTTGTGGAAGATAAGGCGACGCGCACACCTTCGCCCGGCATCCGCAACCATACCAATCAGATCGCGTTTGAACATGGCCTGGTGCTGATGGGGTGCGGCGCTAACACGATGCGCCTGGTGCCCCCCCTAACCGTTAGCCGCGCCGAGGTGGATGAAGGCTTGCAGATCTTTGAGCACGCCCTCACGTTGGCTGAACGCGCTGCATAAAGCGCTAATCAACCGCGTGGAGCTAGCGCAGCGGCCTGCTTTCGCCGTCTTCCTTGCCGCCATCGCGCCGGTTCATGGTTGGACTAGAGAGCGGCTTGGGTGCAGGGGATTGGTCGTTGAATAAATCTGCAAAACGTTCGCGCAGCGATTGGGCGTGAAAGATGACCATGCGGCCGGCTGCTTCTGGATCGCGTTGCACCAACGCGCCAAAAATGGCGGCGTGCTCCCGATTGGATGCCTCCATTTTTGCCGGATCAATGATCTTATTGGCATGCAGCAAATACATATCGGTGCGTTCCTCGTTGCCGATCACAAAATTCGTGAGCGCCACATGGTCGGAAGCAACGCCTACCCAACGGTGGAAATCGCGCGAAGCTTGCAAAAAGCCAGCCAGGTTGCCTTCCGCCACACAGCGCTCGGCTCGTTTAATTGCTTCACCAATCGTTGCCAACTGCTCGGCCGTGGCGGCCAGGGCGGCGCGCCGGGCCAGGTAGGGTTCGACGACTTCGTTGGCCACAAATAAGTCGATAAATTCTGTGCGGCTCAAGGCGCGCACATAAAGACCCCGGCCGCCGCCAGGCGCAATAAACCCTTCGTGCTCCAGGAGGGCCAGCGCCTCACGCACAGGCGTACGGCTGATCTTTAACGAAGCGGCCAGTTGTTCTTCGACCAATGGTTGGCCAGGCAACAATTGGCCACTGAGAATCGCCGCCTTGATCGCATCATAGGCGGCTTCGCGATATTTGGGTGCTTTTAAAAAGCGAACTGCGTGGTTTGTAAAAACAATTTCTAATGGGTTGCTGATCACAAATCATCCTACTTTATTTGAGCCTTATTTATTTATTTGCTTGAGTTATGTGCGCAGTTTACTTTCAGGATCGGCTTGGGAAGCTGACCTTTGACAGTATACAGAAATTTCAGTCATTCGTAAAGCATTATCTCTTACATTCAGCCCCTTTTCGGCGATTGGATCCCCTCTTATCCCACCCTGAACGCCATTTTGTATACGAAGCTGCGTTTGTATTTGGATAGCTAGCCACTCGATGGTGTTTTAAAGCCGTATAAAAGCGAAGAAAAATTTGAAAAATTGGCGATATGATTTTGTATAACCTAGCATTAAGGATTGACAAGCCATTGATCTGTTGCTATAATCCTTTTTGTCCTCTTCTACCTCTGCATACAGTATACGAAACAATTTTCCATTGAATCCAAGCATCTCTTCGCAATGTAGCGCTTTTTGTAAGCCAATTGAGTAAGTATTCCATCAGGAGGAATCAATCATGGATCAGAAAGATATCGTTCAGCAACTCGGTGTGAATGTGCATAAAGGCGCGCTGAGTCGTCGTCAATTTCTACAGGCCAGCGCTGGTTTCACGATGGCGGCCTTACTCGCTGGTTGTAGCGCCCCCGCTGCGCCTGCTGCACCGGCCGAGGGTGGCGCTGAGGCGGCTGTACCAAGCGCCGAGGCGATACGCTTGAATGTGTTGGCCGAAAATTGGGGCGAGATCTACAATAATTTGATGACCACAATCGGCGACGAATACACCAAAGCGAACCCGAATGTGGCAATCGATTGGAACTTTGACCCCGACTGGCAGACCAAACTTACCACATTGGTGGCCGCCGGCACCCCGCCTGACTGCAACCATATTCGCCCCGGTGCATTAGCTGTGCTGGGCCGCAAAGATGTGCTGCTCGATCTCACCGATTTGGTGAATAGCGCCGGCCACACGCGCGCCGACTTTGTCACTTCAATTTATGACAGTGCGCTCTATGATGGCAAATTATACGCCCTGCCGGGCGGCGCTGACTATATCTGTCTTTTTTACAGCCGTGACGCCATGCAAGAGGCAGGGCTTGACCCCACGAAGCCACCGCTGACGGCGGCGGAATTGATTGAACAATCCACCCAAATTTTGAAGACCAATGCCAGCGGTGAGATCGAACGGATTGGCTATGGGCCGGCCGCCGGCCATCAGATCAACTGGAGTTTTATCCACGGTGGTCACTACTATGACGAAGCTGACGGCAAAATCACCGCCAACGACCCCAAAAACGTGGAAGTGTTAGAATGGCTGCACGAGTACATCAAATTGTTGGATGTCAACAAACTGGCGGCCTTTAGTCAACGCCCCGGCACCTACGAGGCTGGCAACGCTTTTTCCACCAAACAGGCAGCCTTCTTCTTCGATGGCTTCTGGACCTTCGAAGCGCTTGATCAGCACGCGCCAGACATTGACTATGGCGTTGCATTCTGGCCCACACTGAATGGTACGGAAGAGGAGCGCAAGAATTATGCGATCAGCGGTTGGATGTATTCCGTGCCCAAAGCATCCCCCCACCTGGATCAAGCCTGGGATTTTATCAAGTTCGCTTTTATTGACAATGCGGCCTTAATGGGCTACAAAACCCTTAATGGTCCTTGCATCCAATCGGCCTTCAACGACTGGGAAAAGGGGCTACGCGAGTACATGGGCGAGGACAACCGCATGGCCACGCAATTGGACGTTTTCTCCAAGACCGGTCAGGCGGCCACCAATTTCTTCCCCACGATCCCAGTGGGCAGCTACTACAGCGATGAATTGAACCGGGTTTATGATCTGGTGATGCGCGACGAGCAAACCGCCCAGGTCGCACTGGACGAAGTAACCCAGAATGTGCAAGCCGAACTGACCAAGGCGATGGCTGCGTAGGCATGACGAGTAAATAAATAGGAGATTAGAGATTGTTTTCCTGTAATCTCCAATCTCTAATCTCCGCCATGTCCAACTTATTTGATCGGCATTCCTTAATAATCTAGCTTTAAGGAAAAGGGAAAACAAGTGCTATGCCAACTATAGCTGTGCTACCGGCGGTTGAAGCGGCGCCGCGCCAACAATTACGAATGGTTTGGCCAACGGTGCTGTTGGCTTCCCCTCCGCCGCTGCGTTTGGCCGCTGGCTATACGCTGCGCACGTGGCAACTGGGCGATGAGCCCGGTTTTTACCGCGTGATGGCACTG
>Ga0105046_10011699_pt1 | contig 13633 bp, 10 predicted proteins | sample MAT03_FD_78385 | JGI IMG/M metagenome (GOLD analysis project Ga0105046, IMG submission 78385) | Freshwater microbial communities from Lake Fryxell liftoff mats and glacier meltwater in Antarctica - MAT-03 (megahit assembly) | ecosystem: Environmental > Aquatic > Freshwater > Ice > Liftoff... | reverse complement strand
TGTTCCTACAAATCGCCGGTTCCCACAAATCGGGTATTCCTACAATGAAAATTTATTCCCCCTAAAAAAATACCGTCCAATATTTTATACACAATTCAATTCACCATTGTAGGCGTAGGAACAGGCCGCGGCCTGTTCCTACAAATCGCCGGTTCATACAAACGGTTGGTTCCCACAAATCGGGTATTCCTACAATGAAAATTCATTCCCCCTAAAAAAATATCATCCAATATTTTATACACAATTGAATTCAATATTGCAGGCGTAGGAATAGGCCGCGGCATGTTCTGTGCACAATGAAAACAGATCGCCCAAAAAATCCCGTCCAGTATTTCTTTCACAAATTATTTCAATATTCCGGACAAGAACAGGCCACGGCCTGTTCCTACAGGAAATGCATCCTCTTTACCATTTCTTCTTTTGATATAATACCGTTGTTATTTGATAAATTCCCCGACCAAAAATATCAACCCACCAAAAAATCTCACATCTCACCTAATCTTCAAACAGTATCTTTGCTCAAATTTTTATATGGATAAGAAAGCAAGTGAATCTGTGGTTATAATGACAGAACTCGTATTACCCAACGATACCAACACCTTTGGTAATCTCATGGGTGGACGCCTGATGTATTGGATGGATATTGCATCAGCATTGGCTGCAATGAAGCATAGTGGTTCGCCGGTGGTGACAGCATCCGTAGATAATATTTCTTTTAAAACGCCTATTAAACTGGGCAATGTGGTACATATAGAAGCGAAGGTTACAAGGGCGTTTTCTACCAGTATGGAAGTGCACTTAAAAGTGTGGGGCGAAGATGTATTGCATCAATATAAGTATCGAAGCAATGAAGCCTACTTTACATTTGTGGCGCTTGACCCTAATGGTAATCCCAAACCAGTTAACCAGGTAATTCCTGAAACCGATGGCGAAAAAGAATTGTATGAAGGCGCTTTAAGAAGAAGGCAACTCAGGCTGGTATTGGGTGGCAAAATGAAGCCGGAAGATGCACAAGAGTTAAAGGCATTGTTCAATGGAGCTGCTCAATCCGGCTCATAATTAAGCGGTAGCATATTGGCGGCCTTTTCGTAAATCCAATAGCCGCTAAATTCCACATCCATCGGATTGTTGATTATACCAGTGTTAGTTATTTGTAAAAAATCAGATTTAATCGTCACGTACGCACGAAAACCAACCGGCATATTTCCCTGTATAAACGTGTTCTTTTTTAAATACCATTTAGATGCGGGTTCCTTATCATATTGAACCATCAGCTTGCCTTTGAAAGTAAGTTTATAATTGTTCACATTACTGGAGTCGGACTTAATAATCTGCTCTGGCGATACGGAAACAGCCATGGCCATTTCCTGGTTGACATTAACTTTTTTCAAAACACTATTTGATACAAGGTTGGTATCACCAGATAAACTGACCGGCTTTATCAGATAAATTTTAAACGCATCTTCTTTCAGCCGGTTGGCAATCAGCGAGCGAAAAAAATGTACAGTGCTGCCATAATACGAGCGCTTCCTGTTTTTTTGCCACCTGCTTTTATCACCCATTTCCTCAAAGCGGGTGTAGCCGTAGTAGAAGGTACGGCCATTCTCTTTGTCGAAAGAAAAATCAACCAGTTCAAACTTGATTTTATAGCCCAGCATTTTATTGATGATCACAAGCGGCGTATCGCTGTAAGCCCGGATGGTATTATTATTTTCGCCGCTGGTAAAATAGATATCCTTTCGATTTTCAATATTGCTGCGGGATGCCTCTTCTGTGATGCCTAAAAAATTTTGTTCAAAGATGCTGAGGTATTTTCTTCTGAGTGCATCCGGTAAAATCAATACATCTCTTAACTGCTGTTCTTTTTGTGCCAGCTTAAACACAAAGGTTTTATTCAGGTCGATTGTTACCGGGAGGTTGTACACGAGTCGTTCGTAGCCAACGCCGGAAATGATGAGTTCTGCATTCAGCATATTGGGAAGCGGCAACGAAAATTTCCCGGCGGCATTCGCACTGGTACCAATAGACGTATTGTTGAAATATACACTGGCGCCCTCCAAAGGCAAACCGGTATTTTCACTTATTACAGTACCATTAACAATTTGCTGTGCCATTATTTTATGTGGCAACAGTAGCAGTAATATAGCAATCGAAAAGGAAATTGCGCTTTTTAAAAACACCATACAGATTAAAATAAAGCAAAGTTATTATACGATTTGAAGGCACTAGTTACATAAATTAATTGTGTTAAGTTGAGTGCCGATTGTGAATGGGCAATTGTAAATGGTCAATGGTGAAATTGACCACCCGGCTTATCAGGCCACACCTGACTTAATACTTCGTCTTTATTCTGATCTTTTTTTGAAAACAAATAACACCTGTTTTTTAAACCAAATGGTTATTCATTTTCGCAAAATATTTCTCCGTTTTAAAAAGTCAATACAAGGCTATTTACCCATCACTTATCAGGTTTGTAATTAACAGGCAAAGTATTAGCCAGCCGTTCATAAATCCAATAACCTGAATAGGTCACACTGTTGTAATCATTTAATATACCTGCATAATTTATTCCGGTTAGCGGTCCTTTAAATTGTATGTAGGATTCAACCCCTTCCGGCAGGAAGCCAGACATAAAAAGATCCTTTTCAACTAAATAATTTTTTGCAGTCGTGTTTTGATTGTATTGCACCAACAATTGCCCATCAACTTTAATTGAGAAATTATTAACACTGTCAATATACATAATATCCCCGTCTGATATCGGTTCTAGTCCCGTGCTGTCATGCACCGGAATAATCATTCCTCCAATATTTAAGCCGTTCATTTTTGTACTATCTGTTTTTACCAAAAAAGTTCCAAACCCTTCATTGTATAATTGGTGAGCAACCAACGAACGATAAAAATGAAGTGTACTTCCATAATAACAATTCCTCCTATTCTTAAAAAATTTTTTATCTGACCCCAATTCTTCATAATGAGCGTAACCAAAAAAATTATTCTGCCCCGTTGCATCGTCGTACCAAAAATCTTCCAGGAGAAAAATAATTTTGTAGCCAAGCATGTTATTGATCACAACCAAAGGAGAATCTGCATAGGCCCGGAAGCTGGTTGTTGTTTCCCCTGCGCCAAAGTAGATAACCGAATCATTCATGATTTTACTTCTGTTGGCTTCTTCTGTAATGCCCAATAAATTCCGAGAAAACACCGCCAAAAAATCTCTTCTCAATCCGGATGAAAGCGTCGGCTTATTTACTGGATCAAAACTTTTTAACCTTAATCTAAATACCATTCTTTTACCTTCTACCTGTTGGGCATTGGGTTTATACACCATTGGTTCATAGCCGGGGCAGTAAATAACAAGTTCTGTATTGAGCATACGGACTGTCTCAAAATAAAATTCGCCCTGCTGGTTGGTGTTGGTACCAATGCTGGTATTATTAAAAAAAACACAGGCATTGGGCAAAGGCATATTATTCGTTTCATCCTCCACCCTGCCTAAAATATCTGTTTGAGAATAGGCCGTAAAACTGAGAAGCAGGAGCGCTACAAAGCAAAAGTAAAGCTGTTTTAAAGGTTCGGTATCCATAGTTTAATTATCGGCCTTAGGCTCTGAATGATGCTTGCCCTTTTGCATAAATTTTTTACTCTGTTCAATGGCATCCATCACTTTTTCGAGTATCATTTCCGTTGAATCATCGTAGTCAATCACCATCGGTTCTTTAAACGTTACTGATAAATTAGTACCCCGCTTTTTAAAATGCAATCCCTTTTTATTAAAGGCACGCCAAAAGCCGTTAATCACAACCGGTACTACAATGGGGCGGTGATGTTTGATGATAAAGGCGGTACCCTTTCGTCCGGGTGCAAAAGGCTTGGTGGTTCCCTGCGGAAAAGTAATCACCCAATTATCCTTCAATGCCCTTTCAATTTTTCTGGTATCACTCGGATCCAGATTTTTCCTCACTTCCTGCCCATCTTCACGCCAGGTGCGCTTAACCGTAATGGCACCACCCAAACTTAATAAGCGGCTAATCCAGTTGCTTTTCATCGTTTCTTCTGCCGCTACATAATAGATTCTGGTAAAGGGCCACAACAGGTAAAAAGGCACGCCCAGCTTATGTTTCTTTCGCCAGCTAACTGCGCAAAAAATATGAATGAACGTTATTACATCTGCAAAATAGGTTTGATGATTGCTAACAAAAAGTACGTTTTTTTTAGGAAGATTGTGCAGGTTCTCCATGCCATTTATCTGCAATTTATTGATGAGATTCAGTCCCGGATAAGTAATTGCGCCAACAATTGAATATACCAAACCTTTCACCAGCCTCGTATGTTTGAGTTTTGTAAAAAAATTTCCCATGTAATTGTTTTAAGCAATATTCCCTTCGCAATATACACAATAATCAATTTTTCAGGAGGCTATATTTATTTTATATATGCGTTCAATAGAGTCGCCAAATGTTGCCAACCTTGTTATATTATTCGGTACACAAAATGTAAAAAACGTGGGCAATATTACTGCAACGGACAACAACTTTCATGCTTCCATCAAGCCAGTCAATAGAATTAGTTGATATCTTTACGGGATATGAAACTGACAACAGTAATTTTTGATATGGATGGCCTGCTGATAGATTCAGAACCTTTGTGGGGCGAAGCTGCAGACGAAACATTTAAGCCCTATGGTTTTCAATTAACCCCGGCACAATATGCCACTACCACGGGTATGCGAACAAAAGAGTTTGTGGAAGCATGGTTCCAACACTATAAAATTGACAACCGGTTTCTGGACATTGCAATCAAAGATATATTGGATACGGTAGTACATAAAGTAGCCACCAAAGGCAAGCCCATGCAGGGGATTGAACATATCTTTAATTTTTTTATTAGCCGTAATTTCAAAATCGGATTAGCAACTTCCTCAGGCACGCCACTGATTGATGTAGTAGTTGACAAATTAGGCATCCGCAATCACCTGCATGCCATTGAATCCGCTGCAGACCTGCCATTTGGCAAACCGCATCCACAGGTTTATTTAAATTGTGCGGCAAATCTCAACAGTCATCCAACAGAGTGCATCTGTTTTGAAGATTCTTTTAACGGTATGATTGCCGCCAAAGCCGCCCGCATGAAATGCGTGGTAGTACCTTCTGCGGAAGATCACCAAAACGTAAAATTCAATGCAGCAGATTTGAGGCTATCATCGCTGCAAAATTTCAATGAGCTGTTGATGCATACTTTATAAAATTATTTTGGTCCGGGCTAAGAAGCAATGTGGAGCATTGTTGCGTCGCCCTCTTGTACGGCATCACATTTGGAAGCTCTGATTGATACGATGGTTGAATGATGCGTGTAATAAATAACGATCAGTTTTCTCACAGAAAAAATACAACCAAATACTACTGATAATCAAAAAGCAAATCAATGAACAAAAAGCAATTTTTTAAGCTCCGGCTTTATGTTACCGGAGTTGTAACCATCGCAATATGGACATTAGTAGCCTGGGATCATTATCATGGCGGTGTGCCAGGCCATCACATTTTGGCAGATGAAACTCTGCCGAAAATTTCTAACTGGTGGGGAGTTCTTTTGCTTCCGCTATTAACATGGTTTTTATTGTATCGAATACAAAACAGAAATACTGCAAACAACAGCAGTAACAAAGAAACAACCATCTATTCAATAAATATTCTTTACCGGTTCGCCAGTGCTTTGTTATTTGGAATTGTACTATCTGTATTTTTTAGTTTTAGCAATACCGATGTACCAGGCTACATGATGTTGGCAGTTCTTCCACTCGCTTTTTTTTTTCCAATTTACCGGTCAGAATTTTTGTTGGGCTTTGTCATTGGCATGACGTTTACATTTGGTGGTGTGCTTCCAACTGGTATCGGTTCGGTTTTATTATTAGTATTTGCGGTGATTTACCTGGTGGTTCGCCCGGCAATAATATTTGTTGCCGCAAGGATTGCCGGTGTTGTATCGCCCAATAAATAAAACCTTAAAAAGCGCAGCGTTTCAGAACTTTATTTTGCCTAACCCGTATTTTAACAGTATTTACTACAAATCATAAAAGTACCATCCGTAAAACTCCAACTTAGAAAACTGCAGCAATCAGTTTTCTAACATAAAATAATTTACTAACTGGACATGCTACAATAAAGCATTTCATTTTTTCAATTTTAAAATTCTACTGGTAAAAATTTTTTTGTAAAAAATTTTAGATAGATCGATTGGGAAATTTCTAAATCAATAAATATGGCAATGACTCCCCCGAGTAGAACTCTTTCTCTTTGGCTCCTCTGCTGCCTCAATTGTATTTGCAGGAAAGTAAAAAATTTGCTTAGGATTACCAATAACGTAATTACAAAACATGATTCCTGTGTTCGTTGTAGCGACCTAAAATTTACATTCACTTACCACTACACGAAATAGCTACAGAATTTCTATTAAAAAAAATACCTTCCTATTTATTACTTAACGCTATCTATGTTTTTAACGTACGGTAAATAAGAGCTTTTAAAAAACATCCCTACTTTTTAGAAATTTCGAAATAAAGTTTTATAGATTTTAATCAGTAGTACCAACGAACTCCAATTTTCCTAATCATCCCCTATTTATTGGTCACCTCTATAATCGCTGCCATATACTTTTCGGGAAAATAAATTTGAAAAGCACTTTAATAATTAGGAACTTTCCTATCACTGTGTCCTGTTTGTGTCATATTAAAATCAAGCCATTTTTCATTATGAAAAAAACTGGCTGAAGAACAATCTCCTCCCGGATGAAAAGTTATTAAATGCTTATTATTTTCGCCTTCCTTTAAACCACTTACCAGTGAATTGATAATTTCATAATGACGTATATTTTCCGGGTTTCTGTCTCCTCCCATAATCCAAACAATATTCCATTGGTTTTTATACTTGTTTCCCAAATATTTCCCAAATCTAAAAGCCTTCTCTGTTGTAAAAACCAGCTTTTTTTCACCCAATGGAATATAATCCCAGGTATCACCCCATGATGGTAGCATTGCTATGTAAATACCCAAACCCGCTGCTTTATTTAAAACATAATCCAGTAACTCAAAATATTTTTCATTGGGTTTATCTAAATCATTATTTATTATTGGAACCTCACCAATTTTATTAGGTGTTTTAAGTCCATTCAATTCAGGCATTAGTAGAAGTTGAATTACATTGAACCCTTGTAGAAAACCTGTTTCAAGATACAAGTCAACATCGTTTTTTGAAAGCTTATGTAATAGTTGCCATCCGGTGTCACCCATCCAAAAAAAAGGTTTACCGTTTTCATATTCTAAATACCTCCCATTACCGGCTACTCCTATGGGTAATTGTGGATTTGAAAACTGGCTCAAAACAGTTTGATAAACAGTTACAAAAAGCAATAAAAGATATGTTTTGAAATGATGTTTCATTGTAATAATTGTATTAATGAATTCATATAAAATTGATGCTCTTATTGGATATAATATAAAGGCATAACGCTAAACTATTATGTTGATTTAAAGGCAAATCCTTATTTATTCTTTCAGTTAAAATAGCTGGTATCCTATTATCAGTTTTACTTTTACGTCTTTTACTGCGGTAAAATCTAACAATACCAACATCAATAAAAGACATTTTTCATCAGATTATATTTCAACATTTTTTTTAATAAAATTATTTCGGCTTAAGGCTGCTCAATCATAATTTCCCCTATTTTATAATAGCCTTCACTATCTTTTATTGTACTACTCAATCCAAGTTCCACATCCCGTTTGGTATCCAAATCATCCGTCAATTTTATTTTTATTTCGTTCACACCGGCATTTAGATTTGCAGGTAATTGAATGTCGTACGTTTGTATTAAAACACTGTCATTTTGAATGACTGTGTTATTTGAATTAGGTATGGTAAAGTATCCGGCTCCACCACCGTTGCTGAATTTAAATTTTAATTGATACTGGTGATAAGCCGGGGCAACTCCTTTATTAACCCATTTGATGGTAATTTTCTGATTCGTTCCGATGGTAGCATTGGTTGGCATTTCTGCATATTCAACAAAATACCAGTACCCCACTTTATTGGCCATCTCTTTGCAAAATGCAGGATTATCTGCATAAAAGGTTTTAATGTCCCCATGAAAACCGAGCCATGTTGGATGCGTAAGATTTACGGCTCCACGAACGAGTGCAGCTCCGTTTTTTGTGCCCTCCGGAACGGTCCATTTGCCGTTTTTTAATGTCATTCCATAATGCTCCAACTCAATTTGTGTAGGACGATTTTTGTAAGTGTTTAAAAATAATTCCGGTGCGGCTACACTAAAAGTAGCTGGAATTTCATTTACATAATATTCAACATTTACACTGTGATCTGTCCAGAAGAAATCATTGGCTTCTGCATAATTTTTTATATCAAGCTTATTGGCCGACTTATTATATACATCATCCGAAATACAAATTTTTGCCTTTTTATTTGTGTATGCCTGTTTATAAATATCAATGTGTTTTTTTATAATTAAATTATCATAAACTGTATCACTTGCCGGCCAATTGTGACCTTCGCCCCAGCTACCATAACTTGCCATTTGTACAAATGCCAGCCACGGTTTATCCTGATATCGCTGCGCAACGGCCTTGTGAAAGTTTTTTAATTTTTCTAAAAAAATCGGATCCCCATAATCTGGTTCCATCACCTTCGTTCCCCAACAATCCACCAGCTTACCTTTGGCTCCCAAATCAAATATCCATTTGGGGGTTGCGTAACCTACAGGTGGCGGGGTGCCATTTCCATCAGTCTCTTTGCAGGTAAAAGCAAAACCAAAACGAAGACCTTTTGCTGCATATTCATTTACCAAATCATCAATATAATGCCAGTCATAGTTACCCTCCGTTGGTTCAAAATAAGACCAGGCCAATCTGATAAAAAGTATATCTAGTCCTGGCATGGCTTCTATATCTACACTTTTGCCTTTATAGTTTAGATGCCCGTTATCGTAATAGTGATGATACCAGCCTTTGTGCGGATTTTCTAATATCCGGGTGGTATCCCATTTGGATGTCAACTCAAATTTTGTTTGTTCTCCAGCGGATTGAGTATTATTTTTTATTGAACAAGAAAAACAAAATAGGGGTACAACACTAAAGCATATCATCAACAAAAAATTATGCGGCGATAAAGCGTTACTAAATATATTGTTGTGTGTACTCATTTTTCTTTTAGGTTGATTGAAGGATTGTCTTTAATAATCCTTACTTATTTATTGACTGATTGTACCGGTGTAATTTTATACATACCTGCACCATGTTGAAGAATTTTTGGAGCAAATTCATTTTCAAATATCCCCAGTTCTTTCCTGGCCCAAAGGTCTCTTACACTGCCTTTTCCTTTTAATCCAATTTGATCAAACTTTAATAGTACCGGCTCATCAACCTCATTTTGATTGAACAAAGCCAAGTATTTATTTTTTTTATTGGCTGATGTAGATTCCCAGATTACATGTCCATTTTTATCTGCCACCTGGCGCTGGTTAATGCCCTGCTGGTTTACGGCAATTACTTCTTCATTCGATAATATTGAATCAGTAAAAGCATCATTTTGGGTAATGTCGTTACCAATAATTAAGGGTGATTTTGCAATGCACCAAAGGCTCATCAAGGAATACTGTTCGGCATGTGTAAAGCGGGTAAATCGTTCACCGCCATCATCACCGGAACGGGTAGCAATTTTACCAAATGGTATCATGTCTAAATCGGGCCAATGGCCGGAAAAATTAACCGCATGGATAGCCCAGGTACTTGCCAAACTAAATTGCTCTTTTAATCTTGCCCAATTATCCCAAAAGTCTGCAGACACCCGAAACATATCTGCATTGGTGAGAATGTGGTAACGGGCCGTTGTAGGAGTAGAACCTGGTGATGTACTGAATACAATTTTACGTCCGCATTGCTCAATGGCCTTTCTTACGGCGGTTATTTCGTCTGCATGATACGGCATACTCAAGTCATCCACTTTAATAAAATCTACCCCCCACGATGCGTACAATTTAAAGATGGAGTTGTAGTATTCCTGTGCCCCGGGCTTACTCATGTCTACACCATAAGTTGCATTGTACCAAAGACAAATATCAGCCGGGTTGGCAATATCTTTTGCTTTGAGCTTTGTTCCCAGTATGGGTAGATCTTTTTCAACAGCCTGCCATGGAATCCCCCGCATTATATGCAGACCAAATTTTAAACCTTTTGAATGTACATAATCGGCGAGCGGTTTAAAAGAGCCATTGGCGGCTGAGGGGAATTTATTTTTAGCAGGCAGCAATCTTCCATACCCGTCCAGCTCAGCATCGTGCATTGAATAGGTTGGATGGTGAAAAGGGCTCCTGGGATCTGCTGAAACACTGGGCGAATACCACGAGATATCAATCGTCATGTATTGATAGCCAACCTTACTCAATTTACTGGCAACATAATCTACCTGGCTGCGAAACTCTGCTTCTGTCACATCGCAACCATAGTTGTTCCAGGAGTTCCAACCCATGGGGGGAGTAGGGGCGGTTGGTTCTCTCTTCGTGTTATTAATACGTTGCGATTTTTCGTTGCCGGGTGTATTTAAATTGGCCACTTTTGAGTGGGCATATTGTGCATAGCCGTTTGAATATACTAATAAGGTAATCGAAATGAGCAGGTATTTTTTCATGCTATGTTTTATACTTTTTTTTATGTTGAACATTAATATTAAAATTTGTAAGCTTTCGGATTGAATCAACTTTTTCCAATGTTGCTAAGTCGCATTAAACCCCGGATTCGTCATTAGACTCTTTTGTTCTTGTGATGGTTACGTTATTTGAATCTATTTTTATTAATTTAATTTATGAAATCAGGCGCCAGTAAATTTCGACCAGTTTTAACTTTCACCTTTATAAGAATATCCAATCTGAGATGCGGCACTAAATCCATAAGAAGGTTTTACTTCAGCATTTAAAAATGAATCAAGATTTGAACCGTTGCTGCCATTAAAAAACAATGATCAGCAAAAGAATAATGTCTGCGAAATATGGAAAATTAAATTTTCATTAAGCATTTCTTTAAACAGATAATTTTAATTGATGATTAAAACATAAGCATCGCTAATACAATTATGCACTTTTATACCGGGAATATAAATGATACATTTATTGTTAAGTTGCACATTCAAAAATAGGTGGTTAGATTTTATCATGGTTTATATAAATTGCCAAGTATGTATAGATTATTAGCAACTCTTTAGGAAATATTCACTAAAGTTTACAGCTAATGAAGTTCATTTACAGAATAGTTCCACATGCGTTTTAAAGCAAAATTTCCTGCAATATGCATTTATTTTAAAATCGATTTTATGAAAAAAGGGTTACTGATTTATTTAAAATCATTTGATAACTTTTATCACCTGAATTGAATCGTTGTTTTTTCCGATTACAATTAAATTAGATTTTTGGGATGTTAATTCAACCATATCACGAACGTTCCCACTGGCATAGAAGCCTGTAGCTTTCGGCATTACCGAAGTAAAATTTCCTTTGCCGTCGCCTTTTAATAACAAGCCATAGCTGGCATCTGCACTGCCATACTGCACCCTGTTTTCAAAAAAATTACCGGCTACTAAAATGTCTTTTTTTCCATCACCATCATAATCATTATAAAGTAGGCCACTCACTTTTGACAACTGTGCTTCAATGGGTAAAGGTTTTATAGCAAATTTTAAGTTTCCTACATTTTCTATGTAAGATGTTTGTAATGTTTGCAATATGAATTTTGTTGCCTTGCTCATTTGTTCTTTTGTGAATATGTCATCAATAGAAGCCCTGGCAAAATCTTTATAATAAATATATTTCTTCCGTATAGATGGGATTTTTTCAGCAAGCTCATCTAATGATGCAATCGGGTAGGGCTTTCCATTTATTTGCATACAGATGATGGGGTCGATGCTTCCGTTCGCATCAAAATCTGCAGCGTACATAGTGACAGGATTATTGGGTGTAGGTTTCCACTGGTTGTTGTTTCCGGCATTGCCTGCAATCATATCCAAATCTCCATCCCCATCAAAATCTGCTATTAATATTTTGCTCCATAATCCTGCTGTTTGCTCCAAACCTGTATTGGCTATTTCTTCTAATTTACCTTTATGATTTATGAAGAGGTGTACCTTCATCCAATCTCCCACTACCACCAAATCTGGCCACGAATCATTGTTAATATCTGCCCATTTAGCATCGGTAACCATCCCTATGTTTTTGAGCTTTTCATTCACTTCGTTGGTAGCTACCGAAAATTTCACTGCCTTGGTTTTTGGATCTGTATCATTGCGTAAAATTCCACCAAAAGCAGGAAAAGGGAATTGCTCTCCATTTACACCACTGCCCACAAAAAGATCAGGATCACCATCCTTATCATAGTCTGCTGCCGCAACGCAACTTCCATTCGAATACTCTTTAGGAATCGCTCCTTCAACAGCTTTTTTAAAGTTGCCCCTGCCATCATTTATATACAAGCGATCGGCCAATGCAGCATTACCCGTTAAAAATTCATTGCTACCACTAACCACATATAAATCCAAATCTCCGTCAGCATCTGCATCAAAAAAGGTGGAGGCCACATCCTCGCAGGCTTTATCTGCATTGAAGGGCTGAATGATGGAAGCGGAAAAACTTTGATTGCTATTTTGAACAAACAATTTGCCTTCAAAGCCTGCTGCACCTCCAATAAAAAAATCATCTAAGCCATCCTTATTTACATCGCCTTTTGATAAACACGGACCTTTTTTTGATAGCTGGTACGGAATTAATTGTTCCCGTTTAAAATCAACAAAATCATTTTCCTGGTGTAAAAAGTTAATACCGGAGGCTTTTGTCCAATCGCTGAATAATGGAGCAGTTGTCGAATTTGAATTAGTGGTATCCACGGAGACATTCACAGTGCTTAATTCATCAAATTCCACCAATTTATTTATGCCAACATTATTTTTTATAGAGCTGGTACCATTTGGCCAAATCACTTTGATACTGGTCTTACTGCTATCGTTTCCTAATCCAAAATTCAGTACATAATCAACTGACGATAGGTAACCCCTGGTAGGATTGAGTTCCTGTACCTGCTGTTTATTTTTAGAGAATACAAATACTTTGGCACCTATGGCCTTGCTGTTTTTTCCTTTTCCTTTAAGCTTTACTTTTATAAAATTGTTTTGATACAATTCGTTGGCATGGTTTTGCCAAACAGTTACTTTTTCATTGATGTTGTTCGTTACCAATTCCAAATCGCCATCATTGTCTAAATCTACATACACTGATCCATTGGACACCATCGGTTGACCAAGCCCCCATGCCGTAGTTTCATTCGAAAAACTTAGTGCCCCGTTATTTTTAAACCCAAAGTTGGATAATTGTACGGCAGGCATTTTTTTAATCAACTCAAATACGGGCAGAATACTTCCATTATCCCTTGCTTTTTCAGCCGCATCCTGGTAGGTGTATTTTAAAAAATCGAGGTTAGTAAAGTCACGTAAAAATCCGTTGGTAATAAAGATATCTTTATAGCCATCATTATCAAAATCTGCAAACAACGGCGACCAGCTCCAGTCGGTATTATAGATGTTTGCCA